>Ga0209980_10001365_pt1 | contig 13440 bp, 16 predicted proteins | sample CR02metaG_FD_183611 | JGI IMG/M metagenome (GOLD analysis project Ga0209980, IMG submission 183611) | Deep subsurface microbial communities from Mariana Trench to uncover new lineages of life (NeLLi) - CR02 metaG (SPAdes) (version 2) | ecosystem: Environmental > Aquatic > Marine > Ocean trench... | reverse complement strand
TACTCTTGATGAGACATTAGAATGTGTTTGTGTATATTCCACAGTTGAAATAGGCGGATTAGACCCTGAAAAATTTAAAGCTCCTATTAAAAAGAAAGCCTCTCAACACAAAAAACTCAGAGCATCTGATAATCCATATTTAATAGCTGTTTTTCTTGAGGAATTAAAGTTTCGTCCGGATATTATCACCAGAACTTGGTTTGGGAATACATTAGTTAAAATGAATAAAACAAATCTTGAAGTAAAAGACATAACAACAGATCAAAAAGGTTTACATTACTTTAAAGAAGAAATTCAACACACATCGATAAGCGGCACATTAGTTTTTAAATCGTATTACGATAATACAAAAGGAAAACGGGAATTAAAAGCTTGGTACATACAAAATCCCTTTGCAAAAGTAAACATTGATTCAAGCATATTCCCAGTTGAAGATCGATATTTAGTCAAGGCTGAATCTGATAGTAGATATACTCTAGGTTGGGAAAGTTAGTTTAGTATTGAAGAGTTATGAATTTACACTTTTATACATTATCTAAATATACCCAGACTATATGTTGTATATTAACTATCTTAAACAAACTTAACAGAAAAGTGCTGTGGTTTGTATCTGATATTGAGATTTACGATAAGTGGTGTAATAGCCTCAATCATTGGTGATACTGACAGTGCACCGGCGTCTAATACACTTAAGTTAGGAATTTGCTCAGTAAGTTTAGTTATAACTGCTTTTGCATCTTCGTCATCGCCGCAAATCACCACATCATAATTCAGTTCTTCATCAATTTTAGCCAGTTCCTTGGCGGGTAGATTATGATAGGCAGATACGAGTTTTGCAGTTTCTGGAAGTTTTTCTTTAATTTCTAAAGCTGAAGATCCCTGCGAAGGGGGGTTGAATAAAAATGTTTTACCCTCTTTTTTCATAGAAACAACGGGTGTTACTACAATCTGATCGGTTATACTGCCCCCAACCTGTTCAATTGTTGAAGCTGCATATTCCGGCGGGATGCTTATTATAATAACCTCAGATTCTTTAGCGGCGTCGGCATTAGCTAAACCGTGAATCTTAGGCTCGATTCCTAGCCCCTTTAGTTTATCTATGTATTCGGTTGCGATTCCCTGTGCTTTTTCTTCACTTCTTGACCCTATAAATATCTCATGGCCAACCTTTGACCATCTAAGCACCAGACCTTCAGCAATATCTCCTGTACCGCCTAATAATGATATTTTCATAGATTAATACTCCTTAATTCTCGTTTTATTGGGCGGTATTTTAACGGATTTATAACAGTAGTAAATATAAAACGAAGATGGGTGAATCTAAAATTTCTTGTTTATATATAAGAAGAATCCAATTGGAACTACTATATCGTCGCCGTTTCTGAAATTTGCTAACAAATCGATATTTTCATCGTCAAATGATTTTATGTTTTCTGTATGCTTGATAAATTCTAAAATGTTTTCTATATGGGTTGGCATTGATAGCAAGGGTCTAAACTCATTTTCAGCGTTTAAAGAAGGCAGTTGCACATCGTCGTCAATTTTTTCATCAGATGCGACGAAAAGCTGATTGTTTGAGTCAATAAAGCTTATGAACATCATATTATAATTTTGTTCACTTAATTGGTCGTTATAATAATCAGCGTTTGCCTGTGAACAGAAATTGCAATTTTGCTGTAAAGCAAACGAGCTGGAAAGTGAAAATAATGTTAAAAATATAAAAGATACTACAATCCTCATGTCATTCCCCTTCAAAATATGCCTTCATTCTTAGTCTAAATTCTTGCTCTAATGCAAGCAGGAAGAATTAAACTAAATCAATTCTAAACCTAAAATTATTTTTTTTCAAGTAAAGTTAAAAAAATACTATTAATTAACGTATAATTGTTAATATTTGGATCATTTTTAAGTAATTTATTATAAATAGTGAAGTATAAAGGGATCGGGACCTATGTTTGAAAGAGGGTTTAATAAGTTAAAAAAACGAGTAGAAGAAAATTAATAATAAATTTTTGATGAATTATAAAGAACTAGGCGATACGGGGATACAAATTTCAGAAATTGGGCTTGGTACCTGGAATTACAGGGGCTGGATAAAACCGATCAAAACGGCAATTGAACTAGGGGCAACATTAATAGATACCGCCGAAGGTTATTATACTGAAGATATAGTTGGACAAGCCATTAAGGGGATAAGAGAAAAAGTATTTATAGCAACAAAAGTATCTGGCCGGCATCTTGGCTACAGGGATGTATTAAAATCAGCTGAAGACAGTTTATATGAGCTTAACATAGACTATATTGATCTATATCAGATTCACTGGCCAAATACCGTATATCCTATCCAAGAAACAATGAAGGCTATGGAAAAACTTATTGAAGATGGTTTGGTCAAGTTTATTGGTGTCAGCAATTTTTCTTTAGATGAAATGAAAGAAGCCCAATATTACTTAAACAACCATAAAATTGTATCTAATCAGGTTTTATATAATTTAAATCACCGGGATATTGAAAAAGATTTAATTCCGTATTGTAATAACAATAAAATCACGATTATTGCTTATACGCCTCTTGATTCTGGCAATCTGACTAAAAAGGGGCTTCTCAATAGGAGATCAAATGAAGTTTTAGAACAGGTAGCCCAAGATGAAAACAAAACGATGAGTCAGGTGGCTTTAAACTGGTGTAACTCGAGGCAGTGTGTTGTATGTATTCCTAAATCCAATAGCGCTGACAAGACTGCAGAAAATTGCGGTGGTTCGGGGTGGAGACTTAAAAAGGAAAACATTGATAGATTAGACGAGGCTTTTAGTTTTTAATTTGCAAATATTTATCTGTAACTTAAAATACAGGTTTAGTGCAGTCACAATATATTAAACTTTCTTTTCCTGCAATTTTATTTATGATTGATTTTTTACGGCTCTGCATATCATAAGTAAATTGGGATTTGTATTATGAACTCATTTGAAAAAACTTTAAAAATAACTCCAGCTATTTCTTTGAATACTGATGAAATTGAGTTTGAATTTATAAAATCTTCCGGACCTGGCGGGCAAAATGTAAATAAAGTATCTACAGGTGTTAGGTTAAGGTTTAATATATTAAATTCTAAGTCTATATCTGCAGATATTAAATCCAGATTATTTAAGATAGCAATTAATAGAATTAATAAAGAGGGATATTTGATTGTTGAGTCTCAGAGTTTTAGAACCCAAGCAGTAAACAAGAAGGCGCTGCTCACCAAATTTGTAGATTTATTAATCCAAGCAAGTATAAAACCAAAAAAGAGAGTACAGACTAAACCATCTAAGCATTCGGTACAAAAAAGGCTGGATATGAAAAATAGAAGAAGCAAGCTTAAGCAAACCAGAAAAAATCCCCCCAATGGTAGTTAATTGAAATAGATATATGGATAGAGGCACCTTTTTAAGAGTATTCTATTATTTTTTAGCTTTTGTAGTGCCGCCCCTTATTTTTGGAGCAGTGATAATTTATAAGTCTATTTCAGACATATCTTTTTCTGATCCCAAGCCCCTTGACATATCAATACTTGAGCCTCCAACACTGGATAAAAGTAAATTAACTGCTCTTGTTGTAGTTGGTAATAATGGTACTGAAATTACCAATTTTTTAGCGCCTTATGAGATATTATCACAAACTGGAAAGTTTAATGTATTTAGTGTAGCACCTCAGAGAGTCCTATCACCTTTAAATGGGGGCTTGGACTTTATTCCTCATTTTTCATTAGAACAAATAGATGAACTGCTGGACAGCAGTCCTGACTTGATTGTTATTCCAAACATTCCAAATATTCAAAGCCCTGAGGATAAAGTAATAATAGAATGGCTCAGGCAAAAAGATAATGGAAAAACTAAGTTTTTATCAGTTTGTGAAGGTGCGCGAACTCTAGCGGCTACAGGACTGCTTCATAATCGAAAAGCCACGACTCACTGGTCTGCTCTCGGTCATTTAAAAGGGCAATACCCGGGTACTGAGTGGTTAAGCGGATATAGGTATGTCGAAGATGGAAATATTATTACCTCTCCTGGCGTCGTTACCGGATCTATGGACGGGACATTATATGCAGTGGAAATGCTAGTAGGTAAAGCAAAGGCTCGGCAAGTAGCTGAGAATATTGGCTATAAGCATTATGGTGCTTCGGAGTTCAGCTCAGTCAAAATAAGTATTCCCGATTCTGTGTGGCTCATAACGGCTTTATATCCCTGGAGTAAAGATGAAATTGGCGTGTATATTTCAGATGGTGTAGGAGAAATAGAGCTTGCATCAATTCTTGATGTTTACCCCAGATCTTTTAGCGCTGTAACCTATACTTTTTCAAATGAAAGAAATATAATTAAATCAAAGAACGGTTTGGACTTTATACCAAGATATGATTTTAAGACTATCGGCTACTTGGATAGATTGCTTGTATTAGGAGACGGTCTAAAACAAAAAGAAATAAACTTTTTTAATAAATACTACAGTACTTTAGAAATAGAATCTCCTGAGGATTTAGGAGGAAATGAAAACAAATTTGCATATGATAAAGTACTGTTAGATTTATCTGTGAAAGAAAATAAAGCAATTACTAAATCCGTTTCAAAAACCTTGGACTATCCCATCGGTCATTTGAATCTTGCCGGAAAAGGCTGGCCCTTCAGTTTATTGCTTGGGCCAATAATATTTGGTCTTATTGGGGTGACATTTGCTAATTGGTTTGAAAAAAGATATTTGAGGTAAAATATGGAGAAAGGTCTTATCCTTTATTGATGAAGATTATTATAGACTAATAAGATCAAGTTGGTAATATAGTAATCAGTTTAATGCTACAAACGTTCTATCTATGCCAGAAAATAACCAAAAAACATGCAGATGCGGTTATACCAGGGATCATCCCTGGGTAGTTCCCAAACACAAATATTCCTTATTGGGATGGGTTATTGTCGGTATTGGCATTAGTTATGCTCCAAAAGAAATAACCGTGGAGTGTGACAAATGCGGAGAAGTTTTTGAAAGAATAGACGATAAGGAAACCCTTCTAAAAAATAAGTATAAGTAACTTTATATATAGTAACAAATAGGTTTGTTAAGCATGAGCTTAAAACTGATTTGAAATTGTTTATGTAACTTAAGTATTTTTCTTAAAATTTTCTATGTAAATTTATTATTAATGATATAATATTGTTCAATATAGGATACCTATATATCAAATTTCAATAAATTTGTTGGAGGCCATTTATGACGTTTGGCGATTATCTTAAGAATCAGCGAAAAACTAGGAATATTACACAAGAAGACCTTGCGAAATCTCTGGGTGTATCGAGTGTATTCATACATCAACTGGAAACAGGCAAAGTGGATGCGCCTTCTGTGGATAGATGTCAGCAGCTATCAAATATTATTAACATTCCTTTCCAGCAGTTATGGAATTTTGCCAGAAAAGAAAGAATGAAACGTTTTATGGAAAAAGAAGGTTTAAAGGAAGAGAATTTGGAAGTCTTGAGTGAAGAAGAAAAAATGCTAATAAGTCTATTCAGAACCTTAGATTATGATTTAAAGAATGATTTCAATGGCATGATTTATATGCTTTTTAGACATGCTAAAGACCACAAGATACAACAGATTTTAGAAAAATTTATGAAATGCGCTTAAATTTTAGAAATAATACGATAGTTCTTGCTGTCGTTGTTGAATTATGCATTTTTGCATTAGTAGGATTGGTGTTTCTTTTTCAATACAATAGTGCAAAGGATGAATTTGTGAGCAAAACTAGAGCTATTGCCGAAACTATTGGCGATCTCTCAGGTAGTTTCTTTGCAGAGGGAGCCATAAATCCAACAAGCGATGAGTTTTATCATTTTCTAGATGAAAGGCTTGGCAGAAAAAAACTGTTTAATACATTTGAAATTGCGCCTAAGTTTTTCAGCGTAATATTCAAAAGGGATTTAGATCATCAAAATGGCGGCGTATTCATGAAAGAAGTTGATCCTGAGAAAAGTTACTCAGTATTTAACAGGGATGGCGTGATATCGGTAGCTGTGCCTTTTTCTATTAAAGATTCGCTGCAGCCTTATGGGATTGTTAAAATTGATTCTGATACTGCTGCAATAGCAAAAAAAGTTTTGTCTCAAAATTTCCTGCTTTATGCAGCCATGCTCGTTGTTTTTAATAACCAGGCCTTTATTTTGTATTTGCTAAATAGAAAGAAAAAAGAAATTGTATTTGAAAAAGGGTATTTAAGAGATAATTCAGTTGGCGCACTGAAAATAATGCATAAAATACTAGGTGATGTTATAGCGGACCATGAGCTTGAAGAACAAGGTGTGCAAAAAGAAGATTCTGTAAAAAATTCTGACGGCAAAAACGTTATTTCCTTTTTATCACTTTCTGAGAAGAAAAAGAAATGAGATATTTGATAGCTATATTGTTATGTGTTTTATTGCTAACGGGATGCATCGAATCCGAAAATGACAGTTTTGTAGGACTAGATGGTCCAATATTGGAGAGTATAAACAAAGATGGGCAGCTCGAGTTCAATGGAGTCGTTCTTAATAGTGGAGAGCTTCCCGTCGAATCTGTTTTTGTTGTTATTATTCTAAAAGATGAATCAGGAAACATCATAGAAGCTAATTCTACGCCGCTTTTTGAAGATGGAAATGACCTGATCCTTTACCCTCAGCAAAGAGAGTTTTTTACTTTGAGCTTGGATTCTGATTCTGATAAAGTGTTTTCAAAAGAAGTAGAGATATACTACGATGTGTTTGATGATACAACTTTAGACGTTGATGAGTCCCAGGGTGATGAACTAGATTTGGAGTTTAACTAATTATTTAAAATTATTTCTATTTTTCTTTGTTTTGTTATTTCTTTTGTTGTGTATTTCTTTTCTATAAAAGCTTTTTCATTAATCCCTTTGGAGATTAAATAACCTATTATCGTATCTTTTTGCTTATTAGATAGGGCCATGTTTTTATTAGAGCTCTTGAAACTATTATTGTACAATTTAACTTCGATTTTTAAATCTTCATAATCTTTAATAGTTCCTGCTATCTTGTCTAAAGAAGGGTATAAATCAAACCTTATAGAACTACTCTGAGGAGAAAATACTTCCTCAGATGATAGTATGATGGAACTATTAACACTATCCGAAGTAAACCCAAATATATCAGAAAGGTTACTTCTTAGATTTTCTTTTTCTTTATACTTATTTGTGGATTGCTGCAGTGCCTGCTTTGCAAATTCTATACTTTGTTCTGAATAGGTTGCAGATTCTTCATAATGGCCTGTGTTATGATTGTCTGAAGCTTTTTGGTAATGAGCATATGCTTTATTTAAGAGGTTTGAACTATATATGGTAGCATCAACCTTTTCTGCATCGTTTATAAGTGAGAGAGCGCTTTCCAGATTGTTCAGTGAATTATTATAAATTAATTCTTCAGAAAGAGTTGTATTGTCTTTAAATTGTTTTAACTTAGCAATATTATTTCTAAATTCTTCTTTGAGTAATAGATTTTTGGATCTGATAGAAGCAAGGTTGTTTTCTAACTCCGCTGTCTTGGCTTTGATTAAATAGCTTCTTAGAAGCGACTGTCCGGTTTCAAGCTTTATTTCTGCAATCTTAATATACTGCTGAGATTTTAGTAAATTGCCGGATAACTTCTCCTGGTTAGATTTCTCGATAAAAGCTAGTGATTCATTTATTTTTTCTACTGCTATTTTGTTTTCAGAACCTGTTACCAGATCTTTTTCATCTGATTTTATGGATTCTACAAACAAAGCAGCAATTATAATGCAGGAAGCAAGTAAAAGTTTAGTATTTATCATTTGTAATTTTTGAGCTCTTCAGTTATTTCAGAATTATACTTTGATAGTTGTTCATATTTTTGCTGTTCCTCTTTTATCTTATTGCTAGTTTCTTCTAACTTGATTTTGTTTTCTGCCTCAGTGATTAAAATATTGAGAAAATCTATATGGACTTTTGCTATTTCATCTAAAAGTTTGGTATCAAAATTATTGTTAGTATCATCGCTTAAATTTTTAACTAAATCTTTAGATAAATCTAATGAGTCTTTAGGTATGTACTGTTTGTAGTCTTCAAGCTTTTCTATTAGTTCCGAAATTCTTTCAATTTTATGATTTGTATTCAAATTTTGCGCATATAGCAAGGAGTTTATGAATAAACCAGCAAAAATTGCTAGCAAAAAAATTAAAGTAAATTCTAGCTTTGAAAGAAAAAGTATTGACATGAGATAAGTTACAAAGTATTGTTAAAGTAATTGTTAAGATATTTAAATGTGTATATTGCTAATATTAGAAATTATATTAAATATATTAAGGGTATTAGTCAATAAATTTTATTTTAAAAACATTTAATTAATTAGTTATAATATGGTAAATACAAAAACAAATGTCAGTTTGTTAAAGCTAATTATTAGCAGTTTAATTCAACTGTCTGATATTAAAAGTTTATTTATGTTATATTTTGTTTTCTATGATCTTGATAAATTTAAGAAAATGTGTTTTAATTCTATGAATCATCAGGGAGGATGAATGTTTTTTTCGAAGAAAGAAGTAGTTGGACTTGATATAGGTTCTAGTTCGATAAAACTCGTAGAACTTAAAGGTAGCAAGAAAGGTTTTCAGCTTAAAAACCTTGGTGAAGCACTACTCCCTCCAGATGCTATTGTAAATAAGGTTATAAATAATCCTGAAAATGTTATTGATGCAATTGCTACATTGATCGATGATTTAAGTATAAAGTCGAAAAATGTAGCCATAGGGGTTTCTGGGCATTCTGTTATTATCAAAAAAGTAAGTATGCCTAAAATGCCAGATAAGGAGCTTAAAGAATCAATTCCCTGGGAACTGGAGCAATACATTCCTCAAAGCGTAGAAGATGTAAACTACGACTTTCAGATACTTCCGGGTGAAACTGCCGAAGGAAATATGGAAGTCCTAATAATAGCAGCGAAAAAAGACATAGCGGGCGGTTATCTAAATGTTGTAACTGATGCTGGCCTGAATCCGGTCGTTGTAGATGTAGATGTTTTTGCCTTAGAAAATATGTACGATGTCAATTATTTTGAGGATCATGGTGTTATAGCGCTAGTTAATGTCGGTGCCTCCATAATTAACGTAAATATACTTAGAGAAGGGGTTTCAATATTCACAAGAGATATAACCACAGGTGGCAACCAATTTACAGAAATGATACAAAAAGAATTTGATGTAAGTTTTGAAGAAGCCGAAAAAATGAAATATTCACTTGGATCAGAGAGTGCCTCTCAAGAATTAAAAAGAATTTCAAGTGATTTTAATAACATGATATGCGGCGAAATTAAAAGAACACTGGACTTTTTCACTAATACTATATGGAAAGAAAAGGTTAATTCTGTGCTTGTTGGTGGTGGATCAAGCAAGGTTCCTGAAATGGAGTCCACTCTAAAGTCACTCATTGCTACAGAGGTGGAAATTCTCAACCCGTTTAGAAATATTGGGTTTAGCACAAAAGATTTTGATTCTGATTATATCAGTGATATTGCGCCTAAAATGAGTATTGCCACTGGGCTAGCTATTAGAAAAATCGGAGACAGGCCATGATAAAAATTAATCTATTACCTCTAGAAGAAAGAAAACAAGTAGAAGGTCTTTCCCAATTTGTATTTGGTGTATTTATAATTTTAGTTGTAATTGGTTTCATGTTTGTAATTGTGGTTAGGCAAAATCAACAAATAAGCAGCATAGAAGATGAAACCGTACAGGTTAATAAAAGAATAAAAGAACTGGATGTTATAAAAAAGAAAGTTGAAAAATTTAAGGTGCAGAATAAAAAATTAGAGCAAAGGATAAAGGTAATTGCACGGCTTGAAAAAAACCGCGTTGGTCCTTTGTTTGTCATGGATGCACTTTCTTCTGAAATTCCCGAAAGGGCGTGGATTAGTGCATTTTCTACAAGAGGTTCTTCAGCTAAGATATCGGGTACTGCAAGTTCTGAATTTGTGATAGCTGAGTTTATGCGAAGTCTAAAGTCTTCACCTCATTTTAAATGGGTAAATCTTTCCAAGATAAGAAATAAAAGAGTAAGCGGCAAGGAATTTAAAAGTTTTGGTCTTTCAGTAGGAGTGAATTATTTTAAACCACCAGAAGAACCTGAGTTGAAAACCGGTGCTGATACAACTGTTGTTAAGACATCTGATTCGACAGTGCCTCCTTCTGTAATTGATAGTAGTAAAAGTGTTGTTACAGATGGAATGGAAGTTTTAGATAAGTCTAAATCAAAGTTAAAAGAAGATAATATGGATGATATAGATTCTGAAAAACAAGAAAAAACAGAGACAAAAAAGAAACCTATGACAGGAATTGTAGGTTCTGACGATGGCTCTAATGTAATAGTATTTTAAAAATACAGAGGCATATATGGCAATATTTGAAGATATGGTAGAAAGTATTAATAGCAAGCCTTTTCAAGCCAGGTTACTTATTCTTGCGGTGATAATAGCTGTGCTTGCAGGGGCCTTTTATTACTTTTTGTTGGAGCCTAAACGATCAGAGATTAAGAGCCTTCAAACAACCCTACAAAAAAGAGAAAAATTAAAAAATGAATATGAAAACATAGCAAGAGAATTACCTAAATTTGAAGCAGAAAATAAAAGATTACAAAATGAATTCAAACAGGCAGCAAAAAAACTGCCTGTAAAAAAAGAAATAGCAACATTAATAGACAGTATTTATTCGGCAGTTAATGCATCTGGATTGAAACCAATTGCTTTTACTCCTAAAAAAGAAGTCCAGAAGGAAGTCTATATTGAGATCCCCATTTCATTAAACGTAAGAGGATCGTATTTTGAGTTAGCAAACTTTTTTGACAGAATTGCAAAGCTGCCGAGGATAGTAAATATAAGGAATCTGGTTTTAAAAGTGAGCAAGAATACTAGGAAAAAGATGATATTAAACGCAACTTTCAGTGCCGTTACATTTAGGATTAAGCCTGTAAAGAAATAGTGTAATAATATAATGCAAATAATTAATATAAATTATGTTAAATCATAAATAAATATTAATAGACGAGATAAAAATATGAATAAAAACTATATATATATAATCATAATCATTGTTTCAGTATTCTTAGTCAATGTGAAAGTAGATATTTCTTACTCACAAGAAGTAAAAAATCAACCTAATGATAAAAATGTTTATTCAGATACTAATGTAGAAGATATCGATCTTGATTTATTTATTAAAGATATATATTCAAAAGAGCAATTTTATAATCCCATAGATAAGAGAGATCCTTTTAAGCCATTTTTAAAAGTTGTAGATGCTGGTGATAGGGAGTTAAACCCTGAAATTGATCCTCTAGCTCCACCTATTAAGAGATATAAATTAGATCAATTTAAGCTGGTAGGTGTTTTTTGGTTAGAAAACACTCCTCAGGCAATGATCGTAGACCCGGAAAAAAATACATATATGTTAACTGTAGGAGATGAGGTTGGTAATAGGGAAGGAAAGATTATTGAAATAAGGGAAAATGGTATTTCTGTTCAAGAAAGGAAATATTTTATAAATGCAGATGGTTTAAGAAGTATTAAACTAAGTAAATCAATATTAGCTTTTAAAGAGTAAACATATTCATAAAAAGAATAAGGAGAACGGAGTTATGATGAAAAATTTATTAAAAATATTTATGCTTGTTACCATTTTGTTTTCTCCTTTAGATTTATTTGTTAATTCTGAAGAGGTAGAAAAGATAAATGAAGAGATAGCGGCAGCAGATACTCCTGATACTGGCGAAATTGTTAATACAAATGAAGAAGTATCTCACGATGAAAGTGAAGTTGCTTTAGCGGATAGCGATGATATTCCTGCAGTAAGTGCTTCAGTTATAGAGGATACAAATACTTTAAATACTATCGAAAATATAAGCATTGAAGTTGAAAATGGAGTAGGCATTGTCACAATTACTACAAGTTTCAGTGCATCATATGAAGAAATTGAAAAGCAGTCGAATAAGTATAGCCTGAAACTCATAAATGTAATACTTGATGATAGATTGCAGGTTGCAAGAGACTTAAGTGATTTTGATACGCCTTTAAATTTTCTATCCTCATTTCGTGATCCTCTGGATGAGACTAATGTGATAATAGTTGCTGAACTTAAAGAAGAGGTAGATATTCAGGTAAATCAAGATGGAAATTCTTTAAAGATCAAAATAGGTAAAACACCAGAAGAAAAAATTGCGGAAGAATCAGAAGAAGAAGATGTAGAAGTAGATTTATGGGCCTTTGATATTAGAAGCGCCTCGATTGGAGGAGTAGGTAAAGACTATCGGGGTCAATTAGTTTCGTTTGATTTCAAAGATGCAGATGTAAGGGATGTATTGAGAATTCTGGCTGATATAAGCGGATTCAATTTAATAATACATAGTGGGGTAAGAGGAAATATTACACTGAGACTTGCTAATGTACCATGGGATCAAGCCATGGACCTAGTTTTAGAAGAAAAAGGACTAGGAGCCCTTTTAGAAGGAAATATATTAAAAATAGCGCCTTATAAAGTTATTAATAATAGACAGCGTCAAAGAATGCAGGCTGCGAGAACTCGTGAATCAACAAAGCCACTTGTAACAAAGCAGATATTTATTAATTACGCAAGGGCTGGAGAGCTCGTCCCATTAATTGATTCTAAACTGAGTGGAAGAGCCACTCTTAGGGTTGATACAAGAACTAATAGTATATTGCTCACAGAAACTGAGAGTAGAATAGAAAGTGTAGAAGAATTGATTGCTATACTTGATATTCCAGAACCTCAGGTGTTAATAGAATCCAGGATTGTCCAGGCAACCTTAGATTTCACAAGAGAATTGGGTGTGCAGTGGGGTCTTAACTACAGGGCTTCTGCTGCTACAGGAAATCCTACAGGAGCTGTCTTTCCATCTGATGTCCAGGTAGGTGGTGTTCAGTCTGGTAGTCCTGGGGCTTTTGGTAATATCGGAAATGATTTTATAGTAGATTTTCCAGCAGCTACAGGACAGGGGGCAGGAACTGCAATTGGATTAATACTTGGCAGCTTAACAGGGGCATATGACCTCGATATAAGACTGTCGGCACTAGAAACGAGGGGTGATGGAAGAATATTATCCTCTCCTAAAATTCTTACATTGAATAATCAAGCTGCTAGTATTACACAAGGTGTATCTATACCATTTCTAAGTGTTTCATCTGCTGGTACACAAACTCAGTTCGTTGATGCTTCACTTACGTTAGATGTAACTCCGCAGGTAACAAACGACGATAAAATATTAATGGAACTATCAATTTCAGACAATTCTCCTGATCCTGGAACAACAGGTGCAGGTGGTCAGCCGGGTATCAGAACAAACGAAGCTTCAACAAATGTTATTGCAGCAGATGGTGAAACAGTTGTAATAGGCGGTATTTTTAC
>Ga0209980_10001363_pt1 | contig 13442 bp, 13 predicted proteins | sample CR02metaG_FD_183611 | JGI IMG/M metagenome (GOLD analysis project Ga0209980, IMG submission 183611) | Deep subsurface microbial communities from Mariana Trench to uncover new lineages of life (NeLLi) - CR02 metaG (SPAdes) (version 2) | ecosystem: Environmental > Aquatic > Marine > Ocean trench... | reverse complement strand
CACAAATGTCGGCGGGACACTATTCATCAACAAGATCAATTCGTTCAGCCTGCCTGAAGAAGATTATGAGCGTTTGCAACTCGACATTGTTTTCAAATTTAATTGATTTGAAAAAAATCATACAGGTAGAGAAATGACCATACCGTCCAAGCGAGTATTGAACCTGACAGGATTCCTGTCGTGTGCCGGGATGATGGCATACGCGTTGTTCGCGCAGTATCAGCTCTATCTTGACCCGTGTCCGTTGTGCATATTGCAGCGAGTCGCTGTGATCGGAATGGGAATAATTTTCCTGTTGCTGGCAGTGCACAATCCGCGACCGGGATGGGTGCGGCGCATTTACCTCGGTCTGTTCGGACTATCGGCACTCGGGGGCATTATCGTTGCCGGCCGGCATGTCTGGCTACAACACCTGCCGCCCGACAAGGTCCCATCCTGCGGTCCCGGACTCGGCTACATGCTCGATAACTTTCCGCTAGCCGATGCATTCAAGATGGTATTCACGGGCTCGGGAGAATGCGCGTCCATCGATTGGTCGTTCCTCGGCCTCTCGATGCCAATGTGGGTCGTCATCGGCATCGTTGGCCTGGGAATTGCTGGATTCTGGAACAACCTGCGTCGGGCCTAAAGGCCCTCCTACGAAAGCAGTAATTCCATTATTCGTTTGTACATGGTTGTCAGTGTGACGACGTCATCGATGCGGACGTGCTCGTCGACTTTGTGAATCGATGCATTCACGGGCCCGAGTTCGACGACGTCGGTGCCGGCAGGTGAGATAAATCGTCCATCCGATGTTCCTCCACCGGTCGACAGTTCAGGTGCATTCCCGGTGATTTTTTTCACGGCGTCAACGACGGCGTCTATCAATTTGCCGGGCTGCGTGAGGAATGGCTCCCCCGATAGATGCCATTTCAGTTCGTAGTCGACCTCGTGGGCATCGAATATTTCGTGCACGCGGGTTTTAAGACGATCATGGTCCCACTCGGTTGAATAACGGAGATTAAATCGTGCAGTCAGTTCGCCGGGCGTGACGTTTGGGAATCCGATTCCGGCGTGAATCTCTACGACCTGAAAACTCGTCGGCGGAAAATTCTCGTTGCCCTTGTCCCATTCAATTGTGTGCAATTCGGCAAGGATCGGCGCGAATCGTCGGATCGGATTGTCGGCGAGTTCTGGGTAGGCGACATGTCCCTGGATACCGCGGACAGTCAGCATGCCACTTAACGATCCGCGACGACCCACACGAACCATGTCGCCGAGCGATGAATGACTGGATGGTTCGCCAAGTACGCACCATTGAATTTTCTCACCTCGCGCCTGCAATGCTTGCATGACTTTGAGTGTGCCATCGCGCGCCGCACCTTCCTCGTCGCTCGTAATCAACATTGCGAGGCTGCCATCAAAGTTGGCGTGACTGGCGATGAACTCTTCGAGGGCCACGATCATCGCCGCGAGTCCACTTTTCATATCGGCTGAACCACGCCCGTACAGGTCACCATCGCGGATAATCGGTTCAAAAGGATCGCTATTCCATTCGTCATCCGCGCCGGGAGGAACGACGTCGGTATGGCCGGCAAAACACAGCACGGGGTCGGTGTCACCACGCCGCGCATACAGATTGCTGACTTCGCCAAAAGGCATTGATTCGCACGCGAAGCCCAGCTGTTTCAGGCGTTCGGCGAGAATATCCTGGCAACCGGCGTCATTCGGAGTGACTGATCGGCAGCGAATCAACTGCTCCAGCAATGCGATCGCCGGGTGATCCGACGCATCATTGGTGGTTAGTCTAGTCAATTCTCAAAATGCTCCTATTGTTGGAGCGCTCCTACAGGTTCTTAATGAATTCTCTGAAGCGCTTTTCCGAGAAGCCAACGGCCATGAAGTTATCGGCTTCGAGGACGGGACGCTTGATCAGCGTCGGTCGATCTAACATCGCAGCCAGCGCCTTGTCTTGAGACATGTCGGCACGATCGACCTCAGGAATTTTCCGCCAGGTCAGGCTATTCTTGTTGAGCAGCTTTTCCCAGCCAATGCGCTCGACCCAACGTTCGAGCATTTGAATGTCAAGGCCATCGTCGCGAATATCATGAAAGCGATGTTCGATCTTGTTGTCGGTCAGATATTTGCGGGCGATTCTGCACGTATCGCAACTCTTGATTCCATACACCATCAGCACTGTCATGGCTCTCAGTCTACATTGCGCAGCAAGTCATTAAGACTTGTTTTTGCACGGGTCTTTGCATCAACGTGCTTGACGATGACCGCACAATACAATGAGTACTTTCCATCCTTGGAAGGCAGGTTTCCTGGCACTACCACGGACCCGGCCGGCACGCGGCCGTAGCTTGTCTCGCCGGTCTTGCGGTCATAAATTCGTGTGCTCTGGCCGATGTAGACACCCATCGATATGACCGATCCTTTTTCGACGATGACACCTTCGACGACTTCGGAGCGCGCGCCGATAAAGCAATTGTCTTCGATGATCGTTGGACCCGCCTGCACAGGCTCGAGAACGCCACCGATGCCGACGCCACCCGACAGGTGGACGTTTTTTCCGATCTGGGCGCAGCTCCCGACAGTGGCCCAGGTATCCACCAAGGTTCCTGAGTCCACGAACGCACCAATGTTCACGTAACTTGGCATCAACACGACGTCGCTGGCGACATAGGCGCCGCGCCGCACGATCGCGTCGGGCACAACCCTGACGCCGTCTCTTCGAAAATCTTCATCGGTGTAGCTGGCATATTTCAAGGGCACTTTGTCAAAGAAATTGCTGTATTGGCCCTGGATCATTTCATTGCTGGACAGGCGGAAACTCAATAACACGGCTTTTTTGAGCCACTGATTGACGTGCCAGCCGCCGTCTCGCGGTTCCGCGACCCGACTGGTTCCCGCATCCAGCATTGAAATTGCTGCTTGCACCGCGTCGTCCAATTCCCGGGTTGCAGCGTCGTCTGACAGCTGACCACGCGCGTCAAATCCTTTTTCGATAATGTCGATCAAGTCTTTCATTCGTCATCCAGTCTGGCGACCAACTCGTCGCGCAGTTGTTCTCTTGCACCGTCGGTCAGCGGCGAGCCAGCTTCGTCGCTGATGTAAAAGACATCCTCCGCACGTTCTCCAATTGTCATAATTTTTGCGGCCTCAATGTCGATGCCTTGTTCGATAAACGCCAGCCCAACTTTGCTCAACAAGCCCGGACGATCGGCGGCAATCAGATCCAGGACGGTTCGGCCATTGGGCGTATTCTCGCCAAACTGTACGCTTGTTTTCGTCGTGAACATACGTACTTGCCTGGGTGCCGCACGGGTGACCCTGACCGCGTCATCGTCGCCTGTTGTCAGGACGCGAGTCAATGACTGCCGCATTTTAGTCAGCCGCGATTCGTCGATTTCCATGCGCTTGTCGAGTTCCATAACGATATAGGTGTCGATACTGTAGCCGTTTGCAATCGGTACGATTCTTGCGTCGACGATTGTCATGCCCAGTTCGTCGATCACTGAGGTCGCATGTGCAAAAGTCCGCCGCGCCCTTGGCGTGTATAGAACGGCCTCAACGCCGTCCCCGTTTTCCTGCAGTCGCACTGCCACGAGGCCAATTTTCGATTTTGTGTCAGAATTCGCCAACCATTCGGTGTGCCAGGCGATCTCGTCGCTGCGATGCCGCAGGAAATAGGAATCGTTGAACATTTTCCAGACGGCGTCGGCCTTGTCCACACTGATTCCGAGCTCGGCCAACGTCTCCCTGGCTCGCGATTTCTTCTCAATAATCAGCTGGTTGCGATCAATCGGATTTTCCAGCCCGCGCCGCAGGGCTCGTTGCGTCAGGTCGTACAGGTCACGAAACAGCGTCGCCTTCCATGAATTCCACAACTTTGGATTGGTCGCGCGGACATCGGCGACGGTCAGAACATACAGGTAGTCGAGATGCAGCGGATCGCGTACTTGAGCGGCGAATTCATTAATGACATGTGGATCGCCGATGTCCTTCTTTTGCGCAGTCGTTGACAAGATCAGGTGGTGCCGGACGAGCCACGCAACCATGCGCGCCTGGTACTTGCTAAGTCCGTGCTCGAGGCAAAATGCTTCTGCGTCAACGGCTCCAAGCTCGGAATGATCGCCGCCGCGACCTTTGGCAATGTCATGAAACATGCCACCCAGGTAGGCGATCTCGGGTTTTTCGAACGACTGCATGATGCGGCTGCAAGTCGGGAATTCGTGATCGAAACGCGGCAATGCGAATCGACGCAGGTTGCTGACGACAAACAATGTGTGTTCGTCGACCGTGTAGGTATGAAACAGGTCGTATTGCATGCGGCCGACAATGCGACCGAATGCCGGAATGTACAGGCCGAGAACGCCATACAGGTTCATGCGCCGAAGCTCGTGGGTAACGCCCTTGGGAGCACTCAGGATTGACAGGAATAATCGATGATTGCGCGGATTTTGCCGAAATTCCTCATCGATCAGATGCAGGTTTCGCTTGATCAGACCGACCGTATAGGCGCTGACACCCCGAATTTCCGGATTTTGTTGCAGTAGCAGAAATAACTCGAGTAACGCGGACGGCTGCCTCGTGAAAACCTGGTCATTCGTGGTTTGCAGAAAACCGTTTTTCACGGAGAATCGCTCGTTGAGCGGCTCGGATTTTGCCGTCGGGTCCATCAGGATCGCTTCCTCAAAGAGCTGCAAGAGCATCTCATTGAGGCGACTCAGATCCATGACGGTGCGGTAGTAACGCTGCATCAGCTGCTCGACGGCGAGCGTGTAGGTCGCGTCTTCGTATCCGAGCATTTTGGCCAGGTTAATCTGGTGATCAAACAACAGCCTGTCTTCACGTCGGCCCGTCAGCACATGCAGGCCAAATCGGACCCGCCAAAGAAATTCCTGGCCATCATTGAGACGCTGCACCTGTCCGGGCGTCAGAAATCGGTGGGGCACGAGTTCTTCAAACGTCTCGACGTCGAAATAGCGCCTGGCAACCCAGCCAACCACCTGGATGTCGCGCAGTCCGCCCGGGCTGCCCTTAACGTTGGGCTCGAGTTTGTAGGCTGAGTCGTCGTAACGGTGATGTCGTGCGATTTGCTCCTTACGTTTTTCGGCAAAAAATTTCGTCGGGGGCCAGATCTTATTCGGCGCGATGACGGCCCGCATGTCGTCATAGAGTTCAATGGGGCCACCAATCAGGCGTGATTCCATCAGAGACGTCGCCACGGTCAGGTCGGCTTTCGCCTCGACCCGGCATTGCTTGACCGTGCGTACGCTGTGACCGATCTCGAGGCCGACGTCCCAGAGCGCGGTGACAAAATCGCCCAGTTGCGATTTGTGGTCTGCGGGCAGCTTTTTTGGCAACAACAACAGAATATCGACGTCGGAGTACGGGTGAAGCTCGGCTCGCCCATAGCCGCCAACGGCGACCAGCGCTGCAGTGGCAACACAGTCTTGGGCGTATTGCTGCCACAAGTGCATCAGCACGGCATCGACCACGGCGGATCGCGCATGCACCAACGTGACGACCGACTCACCGTCGAGAAACCGTTCCCGTATGTTGTTGCTGGCAGCGCCGAGCGCCGCACGACTGTCGGCGGAGGTCGATGTCTCGAGTATGTCGCGAAGAACCGCGAGGGCCGGGTCGTCTGACAGGGCCTCAGTCCATTCGGTCGCCGTATGTATCATTGATGTAAAAGGATATTCGGCTTATCGGTCGCTGGCGCCGAGCGTCAAAACTTCGTAGCCGGTTTCCGTGATCAAAATGGTGTGTTCCCACTGCGCTGACAAACTATGGTCCTTGGTCACGACGGTCCAGCCGTCCGGCAACAATTTCACGCTGGCCTTGCCGGCGTTCACCATCGGTTCAACGGTCAGCGTCATTCCGGCTTTCAGCTCAAGTCCAGTGCCCTTCGTGCCGTAGTGCAAGACTTGCGGATCCTCATGAAAAATGCGGCCGATGCCATGACCGCAGTACTCCCGAACGACTGAGAATCGATGTTTCTCGACATATTTCTGGATCGCCGCACCGACGTCGCCCAGGTGCTTACCGGCCGCAAGCTCCTCGATACCCAGCCACATGCCATCGTAGGCAACCTGGGACAGCCGCTGCGCCTTTACGCCAGGCTTGCCAACAAAAAACATCCGGCTGGTGTCACCGTGGAAGCCGTCTTTGATGACGGTAATATCGATATTAATGGCGTCTTCAGCCTTGAGTTTGCGCTCACCAGGGATGCCATGACACACGACGTGATTGACAGAAGTACAGATCGATTTGGGAAAACCGCGGTAGTTCAGTGGCGCCGGGATCGCGTCCTGGACGTTGGCGATATAATCGTGGCAGATGCTGTTGAGCTCGCCGGTCGTTACGCCGGACTGGACATGCTCGCCGATCATGTCCAGAACGTCGGCCGCCAGGCGACCGGCAACCCGCATTTTGTCCTGCTCCTCGGCAGTTTTTATCGTGACAGTCATTGAAAATTGCAGAAACCGTATTGTTGGCCGCGACCGGCTATGGTATAAAGCGCGCGCCCTAGAGGCAATTAATCCACACGTACATCGTCACATCACGCTGGGTGCCCCACCTGAAAAGGGGTTGCGAGATGGGGTGTACGGAGGCCTAACCCGGAGAAATAACATGGCAGACGTATCCATGCGCCAGATGCTAGAGGCTGGCGTGCATTTTGGTCACCAGACCCGCTACTGGAACCCGAAGATGGCACCCTACATCTTCGGCGAGCGAAACAAGATCCACATCATCAACCTTGAGAAAAGCCTTCCGCTGGCGCGGGAAGCGTGTGCTTTCGTCAAGGCGACCGTCGCCGACGGCGGCAAGGTGCTGTTCGTCGGTACCAAGCGCGCGGCGCGCGAGTCGGTTCGTACCCACGCAGCCCGGGCGAGCATGCCATTCGTCAGCTACCGCTGGCTCGGTGGAATGCTGACCAACTACAAGACCATTCGCCAGTCCGTCAAGCGCTTGATGATGCTTGAGGAAATGGCTGAAGAAGGTGGATTTGACGGCCTCACCAAGAAAGAGGTCCTTGGTCTTACTCGTGACAAGGACAAGCTCGAACGCAGTCTTGGCGGCATCAAGGAAATGACGGCATTGCCCGACATATTGTTCGTCGTCGATGTCGATCACGAAGATATCGCCGTGCGAGAGGCGCGGAAGCTCGGAATTCCCGTGGTTGCGATCGTTGATACGAACTGCTCGCCGGAAGGAATTGACTACGTCATTCCCGGCAATGACGACGCTATGCGCGCAATTGAGCTGTATGCAGCGATGATCGCTGATGCGGTTCTGGACGGCAAAGCCTCGTTGCCTGAAGTGGCATTGGGCGATGACGAATTCGTCGAGCTGGATGCGGAAGGCAACGTCAAGAAATCGTCGGGACGCCGGAAAAAGAAATCCGGTAAGAAAGCGACGGTGAAGAGGAAGGTGCCGCTCAAAATTGAGACTGCTGCGGCTGAGAAACCCGAGGCCAAAGCAGAAGCTGCGGCCGACGCGGTAGTGGAAGAAACGAAAGCAGAAGTTGCGGCCGACGCGGTAGTGGAAGAAACGAAAGCAGAAGTTGCGGCCGATGCCGTAGTGGAAGAAACGAAAGCAGAAGTTGCGGCCGATACCGTAGTGGAAGAAACGAAAGCAGAAGTTGCGGCCGATGCGGTAGTGGAAGAAACGAAAGCAGAAGAAACTGCCGACGCGGTAGTGGAAGAAGCCAAGACTGAAGAAGCTGCGGTTGAGACGCCTGCTGATGACGAGGTCGAAGCGGCGCCTGTGGAGACGAAGCCGGCCAAGAAAACTGCCAAGAAAACTGCCAAGAAAACGGCCAAAAAATCGGCCAAGAAATCGGCCAAATCGGCCGATCACAAAACGGCCAAAAAAGCCTCCAAAAAAACGGCCAAAAAAGCGGCCGCCGGAGGATCTGACAGTGACGATTAGTGCGTCGATGGTCAAAGAACTTCGCGAACGTACCGGCGCAGGCATGATGCAGTGCAAGAATGCGCTGGTCGAGGCGAACGGCGACCTGGACGGTGCTGCCGAAGTCCTGCGCATATCAGGGCAGGCCAACGCTGACAAAAAAGCCAAACGCATTGCGGCCGACGGTCGTATTGTGGTCGCCCGGGACGGCAACAAAGCGGTCGTTGTGGAGATCAATTCAGAAACTGACTTCGTTGCCAGAGACGAGAACTTTGTGGCCTTTGCAGAGGCGGTAGCGGCCGCGGCGTTGACGTCCGGAACGACGGATGTTGCGACGCTTGCTGGCGAAAAACTGGCCGATGGTCGCACTGTTGAAGAAGCACGCACCGAACTCGTCGGCAAAGTAGGTGAGAACATTGGTGTTCGTCGAATTGGACAGATTGAATCGGCTGACGTCATCGCGAGCTACACGCACGGCGCGCGCATCGGGTCCGTGGTCGCAATTGACGGTGGCGACGAGGTACTTGCGCGAGACGTTGCGATGCATGTGGCTGCCAGCAATCCGATGTGTATCGACGAATCCGGCATACCGGCCGAGACACTCGAGAACGAGCGCCGCATTCTGACTGAACAGGCACAGGATTCCGGCAAGCCTGCTGAAATCATCGAAAAGATGGTCGCAGGCCGAATGAACAAGTATCTGAAGGAAATTACGCTGCTCGGACAGCCATTCGTCAAGGACCCGGATGTCAGCGTTGGACAACTTCTGAGCGGTGCAAATGCGACCGTCACCAGTTTCGTGCGTTATGAAGTCGGTGATGGAATCGAGAAAAAAGTCGACAATTTCGTTGAAGAAGTGATGGCACAAGTCAAAGGGGCTAGCTGAGATATCTCGCTTAAGCCTTTGATTTAATAGAGACCAGGCGGTGTTAATACGCTAGAATTTACGGTCGCCGGTGGGCCTCCAGGGGTTTGCCCGGCAGCTGTCTCGATAACAACAAGGCATACGGATGACTGATTACCCGGTCCAGTACGATCGTGTCCTGCTAAAACTCAGCGGTGAGGCATTGATGGGTGATCTCGATTACGGAATCGAGCCCGCCGTTATCCAGCGCATAGCCGCGGAAATCGCGACAGCCCAGAAAGCCGGTGTGGAAATAGCGATCGTTATTGGCGGTGGCAATATCTTCCGCGGTGCCGGACTGGCGCGCGCAGGAATGGATCGTGTCACGGGCGATTACATGGGCATGCTCGCAACGGTCATGAATGCTCTTGCGATTCAAGACGCGCTTGAATCCCAAGGTGTATTCGCGCGAGTGATGTCCGCGCTGCAAATACACGAAGTCTGTGAAGACTACATTCGACGTCGTGCAGAACGTCACCTTGAAAAAGGACGCGTGGTGATACTCGCCGCTGGAACCGGTAACCCGTTTTTCACGACCGATACGGCAGCCAGCTTGCGCGCAATCGAAATTGGCGCCGATATCCTGCTCAAGGCAACCAAGGTCGATGGTGTCTATGACTGCGACCCGGTCGACAACCCGAATGCGAAACGGTATGACACTGTTTCTTTCGACAAAATACTCGCCGATAAATTGTCGGTCATGGACGCTACCGCCATTGTGATGTGTCGTGACAACGATCTGCCATTGCGTGTATTTGACTTGTCCCGCGACAATGCGCTGACGCAAGCAATGTCCGGTGAAAACGTTGGCACGCTGGTCACGGCCTGAGGGGGGAATTATCGTGTTGGATGATATTAAAAAGGATGCTGGCGAACGTATGGCCAAAAGCGTTGCCGCGCTCAAACAGGAATTGACGAAATTACGCACGGGTCGGGCCCATACGAGCCTGCTCGATCACATCACGGTCGAATACTATGGCTCCCAGGTCCCGTTGAACCAGGTGTCCAACGTCGGCGTCGAGGATTCAAGAACGCTGGTAGTGACGCCTTGGGAAAAAGATATGGTCTCAGTCATCGAAAAGGCCATTATGAATTCGGACCTTGGTCTCAATCCCGCATCGGCCGGCGTTGTGATTAGAGTGCCTTTGCCGGCGCTGACCGAGGAGCGTCGTAAAGATATGGTCCGGGTGGTGCGCCATGAAGCGGAGGGCGGACGCGTAGCAATTCGCAATATTCGCCGCGATGCTTTGGGAGACATCAAGGACTTGCTCAAGGAAAAAATGATCGGCGAAGACGACGAACATCGCGCACACGATGAGGTTCAGGCAATTACTGACAAGTATGTCGCCGAGATCGACCAGGTGCTGGCAACCAAGGAGGCGGACCTGCTCGAGATTTAGCAGCAATCCCGAGCCTTACCAGTCAACCCATGACCGAGGATCCAAACATACCCACGCACGTCGCCGTAATCATGGATGGCAATGGCCGCTGGGCCCGCAAACGCGCAATGCCGAGGCATCTGGGGCATCGCTCAGGCGTAGCGGCAGTTCGCAAAGCCGTCGAAGTTGCTGCACAGCGCGGGGTCAGTTACCTGACCTTATTCGCCTTCAGCAGCGAGAACTGGAACCGGCCACGTGAAGAAGTCAGCAAGCTCATGGGACTTTTTGTGGAAGCGCTGCAACGAGAAGTCGACGACCTGCATCGTAATAATGTATGGCTGACGTTTATTGGCGCCCGTGAGCAGTTGCAGCCGCGCCTGCTCGAGATGATCAATGCGGCAGAAGAGCAGACGCGCGACAACACCGGGCTGCGATTGCAGGTAGCGGTAGCCTTTGGTGGCCGTTGGGACATTGTGCAGGCTACGCGGCGACTCGCTGAGCGCGTTGCTTCGGGCGACCTGCAGACGGGCGAGATCGACGACGAGGCTATTGCAGGAGAATTGGCTTTGGCCGATATTCCCGATCCGGATCTGCTGATTCGAACGGGCGGCGAGCAGCGAATCAGCAACTTTTTGTTGTGGAATCTTGCGTATGCCGAATTGTGGTTTTGCGACACGCTGTGGCCAGACTTTGGCGAACAGCAATTTGACGAGGCATTGGCGTTTTTTGCGCGTCGGGAGCGACGTTACGGACACACGGGTGACCAGGTTGAGGCAGTTAGCTGATGAAGCAGCGCATCGTGACGGCGATTATCGCCCTGGCCGCATTGGGCATCGTGCTGTTTGTCGTTCCGGACATCATGGCGCGCGTCATCATTGGACTGCTGATATTGGCGGGTGCGTGGGAATGGTCGGGCTTTCTCGGCAGGTCCGGATTCATGGCACGTTTGAGCTACGTCGCCATGATCGGCGTGATACTGGTCAGCATCCCACTTTTCTTTGCGGAATACGCAAGGCAGATCCTGCTAATCGGCCTTGTGTGGTGGTTCGTCGCACTGATCTGGACATTTTTCTTTCCGACCCGGATACCCGCTGCCATTCGCTGGCTGTGTGGCATCCTGGTTCTCGTGCCGCTGTATGTGGCACTTATTCTGTTATACACAGCGGATCCGACAATTCTGTTGTTCGCATTGCTGATCGTTTGGGTAGCGGACAGTGGCGCGTACTTCGCGGGCAAGACAATGGGTCGCGTGAAACTGGCGCCGCGGATCAGTCCCGGCAAAACCTGGGAGGGGGTTATCGGCGGTCTTATCGCAGTCGTGATTCTGACGCTGGCGAGATCACTGTGGGTGGACACAGACCTGTCCGTTTTCGTTCCGTTTTGTCTCGCTGTGGCTACACTATCGATTGTTGGCGACCTGACGGTCAGCATGTTCAAACGAACAGCGGGGCTCAAAGACAGCGGCACGCTGTTTCCCGGGCATGGCGGCGTTCTCGACCGGATCGACAGCGTTGCAGCGGCGGCACCATTGTTCGCGTTCGGGCTCAGTTGGGTGGGGTTACAATGATAATTGTTCAGGCTTTCCAAAGGCGGCGGGAACTGCCAGGGACTCGTTCAGTCAACACTATATGATGCTAATCAGGAAATCGGTCACCAATGGGTAACGCACTGACAAACTTGCTGGCCTTCGTCGTGGCGATCAGTGTTCTGGTCGCCATCCACGAATTCGGGCACTACATCGTCGGCCGTTGGCTGGGTATGAAGGTGCTGCGCTTTTCGATCGGTTTTGGCAAGCCCATCTTCACCTGGGTTCGAGGCAAGGACCAGACCGAATACTGTGTGTCTGCAATTCCATTGGGCGGTTATGTCCGTTTTCTCGATGGCCGCGAAGGGCCTGTTGAGCCGGCAGACGAGGGTCGTGCGTTTGATCACCGACCGATCTCGTCACGTATTGTGGTGTTGCTTGCCGGGCCCGCATTCAATTTCTTGTTTGCGATTGTTGCGTACTGGGTGATTTTCGTGGCTGGCGTGCCGACGCTGATGCCTGCAGTCGGTGAGGTCGAGCCAGGTTCGTATGCAGCACGGGCCGGTCTTACGTTCGGTGACAGGATCGTTGCAGTTGGCGACACCGAAACGCCGGATTGGGAATCAACATTGGTCGCGATGCTCGATCAGATGGTGGGCAAAGGTGCTGTGCCGCTGACACTCGAGAACGAAGACGGCACGCGGCGCAGAGCGACCATTCTCGTTGGTGATGACGCGTCAAAATTGACCGAACCGGGGCTTTTGTTCGAGGGGCTCGGTTTTTTCCCGTGGCGGCCGGCAGCCGTAATCGCCGCAGTGTCCGAGGGTGGTGCGGCTAGCCAGGTTGATCTGCAAGCCGGGGATCGCATCACGTCGGTGGACAGCCAGGCAGTGAGAACGTCTTCTGACCTGATCGCTGAAGTATCCGCACGACCGGATCAGTCGGTCACGCTCGAGTATTACCGCGACGATCTTCTTCGCTCGGTTGAGATTGTCATTGGCTCGGAAGACGTCGACGGTCAGTTGACTGGTCGCATTGGCGTTAGCATCTCGAATGACTTCGGGGATTTCGCCTACCTGAGAAAATACGGCCCACTGGAGTCGGTTGTCCAGTCCGCCCAAAAGACATGGGCCACGATGGCGTTTACGGTACGAATGCTGGGCCGCATGGTAACTGGCGATGTTTCAATCAAGAATATCAGTGGGCCGATAAATATCGCGCAATTTGCCGGCGATTCAGCGTCCCGGGGCGTTATTGAATTCTTGACGTTCCTGGCGCTGGTCAGCATCAGCCTCGGCGTGCTTAATCTGCTGCCGGTACCAGTGCTCGATGGCGGGCAAATCGTGTATCAGACGGTTGAACTACTCAAGGGCAGCCCGATGTCGGAGCGGTCGCAAATGATCGGGCAGCAATTCGGCATCGCGGCGCTGATTCTGCTGATGAGTTATGCCTTCTATAACGATATAGCGAGAATCCTGGGATAAAGCACAAGCATGACAGGTTGCGATAAAAATTTGGGTAAGGGCTGGCGTGTAGCACGGATCTGGATAGCAGCCGGCTGTTTCTTGTTGCCAATTGTTGCGAATGCCGATGACTTCGTCGTTCGTGATATGCGTGTCGAAGGACTGCAACGAATTTCCGAAGGCACGGTGTTCAATTACCTGCCAATTAACATTGGCGATACGATCGACGATATCCGTGTGCAGGAAGCGATTCGGGCCCTGTACCT
>Ga0209980_10001360_pt1 | contig 13446 bp, 9 predicted proteins | sample CR02metaG_FD_183611 | JGI IMG/M metagenome (GOLD analysis project Ga0209980, IMG submission 183611) | Deep subsurface microbial communities from Mariana Trench to uncover new lineages of life (NeLLi) - CR02 metaG (SPAdes) (version 2) | ecosystem: Environmental > Aquatic > Marine > Ocean trench >... | reverse complement strand
GAACGAACGTATACGCCATGTATGAAACAGGACAGTGCTCGCTCGAAAAATGATGGCGCGGAGGAACCTCACACTCAGGAAGGAGGCACGAACCATGAGGTCGCCGCGAAAGAACCTGTCAGGTAATTTCTTCAGGTGATGCCGAAAGGTAAGAGGCAAAGGGATTGCGCTTCACCGAAATAGTTGAGGGCTTAACCAGAGCCTCAGAGGTTATTAGCAATTCTGACTCAACGACTGAGGGCTGATCCATGTCTTCTGCAGCCGAGGCTTCCAAGGTTGTATCTTCCTGGTACTCGTGTGTGATCGAACGGATTTCGATTTCGACATGATCCCGAGACAGGAGCCGCTTCAGATCCCACTCCGTCACCCAACTCTTGACCCATTCTCGCATTCGCTTGCCTGTAAAGGCGATGGGCGGCAGGTCATAGGCCTGGGCCAAGGATTCCTGGTTATCGCAGTACACTGCGCGATGAAGCTGTCGAATTTTATGATAGGCTTCCTCCACACGAACTTCCGTTAATTCTCGCAGCAAGGTCGAATCCCATTCGATAAACCGCACCCCTTCTTCAGCCTGTTTTTCAAGTGTGGCATTCGTGCCGACCTTGCCGAGGGCATCAAGCACCCGACTCCGATCACCTTTGGCTTCAAGGATCTCGGATTGAAAATCATCCGTTAACGCCACCACTGAAGTGAGCCCTGGGATGCCGACATCTGTGGACGCACCCAAGACCCGTCCTAATTCCGCATACGATTTGATTCGTTGGCCAAAGGAATATCGACCCATGAGTTCGGCCTCATCGAGAAACAACACCCAACCCCGATACCCAGCCACACGCATCAGCTTGGCGGCAAAGTGGAACCGTTGAACGGCCAAATCGACCTCACGAATCCTGGCGAAGGAATACCGTTGATACACCCCGCATTGGCGCAAATTGGTTCGAATTTCATTCATGGCCAACGGGTCGCCACTCCAAAACCGAATCACGCGATGGCGAAGCTCGGGCTCGCTGGACATCCGTTGGAATAAAAACATGGTAGCGGCAAACCGCTGATCCATTCCATTTCGATAGTCATGCACCCAGTCGGATAATTCCTTGAAGGCGGGACTCCAGACATCGAGGCGGTTGGCTATTTCTACCAGCACCTGGCCGGCATGACCCGGCATCACGGCATTCTCCATCGCGGAAAGGAACACTTTCAATGGATGGTACAGTGGGGTTTCTTTACTAATGATGACTTGGCTGCATATACACTGTTGCTGCAATGCCAGATGTTGCAAATACGCCAACACATGTGACTTCCCGGTACCGAAGCCACCCTCCACGATCATGCCTCGCGTAGATCGGCCTTCGGCGGCATGTTGATCCATCGCAGTCAACATGTGTTGGAACCGGCCCTCCACTTCCGGCTGGTAACACCCCATGGCCTGAATGACATCTCGATTCGGCACACCAAACCGCAATCCTTCAATCACCTGCCGGTCACGGAGTGAGGCCCGACCTTGATGGAGTGGCATCGCGCCATTTCCCACTGCATGGGACATTGACTCTGGAGTCGATGTAGCAAGCCGCACCATTGGGGCGAGAGGGTTCTGTTGATATGTATCACGCACATCATCCCAAATCCGCAGTTTCAACGCTTCATATCGATCAAGGCCGCGGCGACGATCACTCAAAAACTCTGGAGGGGCCAGAACGACTATCAAGCACCCGGCGTGATCATTCATGTCATCAATGAATTGGCGTAGCGTGTCATAGAGATCAAGAACCGCGGAAGAGCTGTAATAGAAGGTGGTGTCTGGTTCACTCGGTTTCTTCGCGACCAGATATCTCGAAATGTCTACTGTGATTACCAGTCCCGGTTTCTTCGCTCGCCGTAACCAATGCGTCAATGACGTGAACATGTGCCGACCATTATGCCGAGAAATCTTTTGAAAGATCAGCGCATGTTTCACGCTGGAGATCAACCTGAGTTCACCCCGCAGCCAGTCTTTGACGGATTGTGCCACATTGAGAGCCGCGTCACTGACTTGTAACTGGGCCATGCACACACACACCATGGCCATCCGGAATTCCTGACAGAGGTTCTGGTCGCCTTCAATGGCCTGCTCCACCCACGTTTGCACATCTTTCCACAGAAGCGCTTCCTTTCGATCATTGAGCTGTGCGAGGTATTGCAGACTGAAATCTTTCCATTGGTCGGGAACCTGATACCCTTTGTCGCGTATGAGCGCGACGAGAAAATTATAGGCGAGTTCATCCCAATCGATCTGTTTTGCCACTTTGAAAAACAACCGATCCATCATATGAATCTTGGTGTATCGGGCATCGATACGAACAAACCCCAGGCCCTCGGCTTTGGCCATCGCTTTCAACCCAGACTGAAGCGAAAGATGTAAATCTTCACCAGCACAAATCGCGAATTTGATCGAACTTCCTCCATCCCTGAGATACGAACCCACATATTCCTGCTGAAGTATACTCAACCACTGCTCCACGGTTAATACAGCCACATCCTGCTCAGTGGCGGCGGGATAAACTGATGAGATGGGATTCTCGTGTGGTGAGGCTTCGGGAACCTGAGGCTTAAAGAAATCACGCAAATCCGATGAGCACGTTTCAGACGAGTCCACGGCTGTTTCCCTCACCGGTTCTGCTAAGGCCGAGGGGGTCTCGTCACTGAGCGTTTCCGCCGTTCTCGCTGCCTGAATACGATTGAGCGATTCCACAATTGCACTCATGCCAAGGTTGATCCTTTCATGGGATTCGCAAGCATCTGATTCCGAAAATGACTGAGTGTGGCGTTCACTATATGGCGCCACATTCACTCATTCCTGCGGGTTCTGCTCTGTTCTGAGGGCTTATTAGATTTTATCGGTGTTTCTTGGCAATTCTTGATACTTTTTCGTCACTGCACATGTGAGGAGAAATGGAGAAGCCCGTCTACAAACTTCCCCACACGGGGGTTGGAGCCCTCTATCCCGATTTGTTAGGGTGCATCAAGAAAACACATGGTTCGCCGCTCTCTCAAGACCAATTGTTCCCTGGAACACCTTCGAAAGGAACACCACATGTTTGCATCCGTACAGCGCGTGACCAGAGTGGTGTGTTCACTTGTCCTGGTACTCTTCATGGTCGCGTTGGGAGGGACAGCTTTAACCCAAGCCAACACCATTGAGGGATTTGGAAAATTGAAATTGGGCATGACCCCCCGCGAAGTGGAAGCGCTTCAAGGCTGTTCGAGCCACACAGCGTGCCTCTATGACCTCTTAGGGAAAAATCGTTATTTCACCCTGACCTATGGTGCGAATGAGTCAAACAGCAACACGAAATCTCCCACCTCCCCAACGGCGGAACTCACCAAAATCGATATCGACATGGGCAACCACACCAGAGAATCGTTTGGAGAACTGTACGAAACCCTGGTGTCACAATACCCCGTCAGCCACGTGCCAACCGAATCAGAAGACACCAGATTTCTAGAAGGCACGGACAACGAATTGATCATAGGGTTTGCCGACGGATCAGTCATTCTTAAAATTGTGCGTCGTCCATTCGGGAACCTGATTCTTCGGGTTGTCTACCAAGACGGCGCAGCAGCCCAAGCCCAGCGGGAATACTGGGAAAAGACTCGCCCTGAATCAGCCCCTCAGTGATTCCTCACCCTCATTAGATTCCTCGAAATATGTCGGCGCCACCTTTCTGCGGCAAAAAAGTTCCTTTTTGCCCCACGACGCACACAAAAACATCTGAAAAATCAAAACGTTCGGTTGGGCACAAAAAAGACGTGGAAGATATTGGTGTGCATGGTGAAATACAAAAAGTCGTGGTCACCTCGGGTCTGTCATTTCGACCCTTGGGAGAAATGACAAGGGTGGAAGGATCGAAAGTCATCCTTGGTGGTGAGGAGACAGTTTTGTATTTCGCCAAGAGCTGGCACGGACTTTTGTGATCCAAATGCTATTTCTTGGTTCGACCCACCACGATTTTCACCAATTCAGTTTCGTCCATTAATTCCGAACCCCTTTCGAGTTGCAGTTACCAGAGATATCGCGTCATAATTTATTATGAAGTCCATCGCCTGTTTGTTTTCATAACCCATTCACTCGATTACACATATCTGAACTTGGAGGACTGCCATGAGTGTTGCTGCCACTGACACCCCGCTCTCTCCCTCTGTCCAACAATTTCTCGCCACCGATCACACCATGCTCATCGACGGAAACTGGGTCACAGCTCTCTCCGGCCAAACCTTTTCGACCCTGAACCCCGCGACAGGTGAGACCATGTGTCAAATCCCTGAGGGACAACAGGGCGATATCGACCTGGCCGTGCGAGCGGCACGTCGAGCCTTTGACCAAGGAGCTTGGCGAAAGCTGACGGCGTCAGAACGCGGGAAACTGCTGTGGAAATTAGCCGATCTCATGGAATCGAGGTTGGAAGACTTTGCGCAACTGGAATCACTTGATAACGGGAAACCCGTTGCCATCGCCCGGGTGGCTGATGTGCCACTGGCCATTGATCTGTTCCGTTACATGGCCGGATGGGCAACGAAGATTGAAGGCAACACCATTCCCATTTCGGTTCCCTATGCCCCTGGTGCTCAATTTCATGCCTACACATTACGTGAACCTGTCGGGGTAGTCGGACAAATTATCCCTTGGAATTTCCCCCTGCTCATGGCTGCTTGGAAATTAGGCCCCGCCCTCGCAGTTGGCTGTACGATTATCTTGAAACCCGCCGAGCAAACCCCACTGTCGGCCCTACTGCTGGGCCAACTTTTCTGTGAGGCAGGATTTCCTCCGGGAGTGGTAAACATTGTGACAGGATTTGGCGAAACAGCCGGTGCCGCATTAGCCGCCCACCCTGATGTGGACAAAGTGGCCTTCACCGGCTCAACGGAAGTCGGAAAATTAATTCTTCACGCGGCATCCGGCAATCTGAAAAAAGTTACCCTGGAATTGGGCGGCAAATCGCCGACTCTGGTATTGGCCGATGCCGACTTGGAGAGCAGCATCCCCGGGGTGGCCAACGCCATCTTCTTTAACCACGGACAGTGTTGTTGTGCAGGGTCGCGGATCTACGCTGAAAAAAGCATATTTGACAAAGTAGTTGCCGGGGTGGCGGACCAAGCCAAACAGATCAAAATCGGACCTGGCATGGATACGCAGACGGACATGGGTCCCTTAGTATCAGAGGAACAACAACAACGAGTCTTAGGGTATTTAGAGGCAGGCATGAACGAAGGGGCCAAAGCCATTACGGGCGGTGGACGGGTGGGCGAGAAAGGGTATTTTATTGAGCCCACCGTTCTGGTGAACACGAATCAAAGCATGAAAGTGATCCAGGAAGAAATTTTTGGTCCAGTGGTCTGTGCGGAACCCTTTACTGATCTGGAAGAAGTCGTGGCGAAAGCGAATGGCAGTATCTACGGCTTAGCGGCGTCCATCTGGACCAAGGATATCGGTAAGGCCCATCGTCTTGCGGCTCAACTTCGCGCAGGAACCGTGTGGATCAACTGTCACAATATTTTCGATGCCGCACTCCCCTTCGGCGGATACAAACAATCAGGCTGGGGACGAGAAATGGGACACGAGGCCTTGGATCTCTACACTGAAGTGAAATCAGTGTGCGCGCAGCTATAAGATACGGGGAGACGGAAGACGTGAAGAGTGATGGGTAATGAGTGTTTCTCTTTACTTTCTGGGCTAGGCGACTTCTCGTCGTTCAGCAAGTGCCGGGACATGCCATTCGTACGTGAGCATCGCTTCGCGACAGCTTCGAATGATTTGCCGCCAACATCGCCGGCAGAGATCATGGTCCTTTAACGTCACGGTGCGCCCGAGCTTTCCAGAATGTGGATTCCGTTTTGGCGAAACATGAATCTTCACATCGGTGCCACACTGAGAACATTTTGCCAATCCTCCGGTATGACATTTTAAAAGACGGTCCCGTTTGAGATCCGCAACAGGTTCGTCGTCCCATACAGAAGACGTCAGCCAAGATTCGTCTAGATTGCGGCTTATGGTCATATGAGAAATGGCCAACCGTGCCATGGCGACCTCCTTGTCATCTCGGCGACACCAATCCTGTGGCACCTACCGGATCCTCGCCTACATCTTTATTTCTTCCTGCTGTGCTAGAAATAGCAAAGGGTATGCCAAAGCAGAGTCTTTCTTGCTTGTCTAACACAACACATTGAAATTTATATGAATTTTCAATTCCAGAAAAAAATTAATGGAAAGCCTTTATAAAGCCGTGTCCAAAAAAATATGGGATATTTTGACAGTCTGTCAAACGAAGGAACAGATGAGGGGTAGGAATCAGAAAGATTAAAGATTGAGTACAGAACAACTCAACATTCAATCCACACCCAGGCAGGGAACAGGATACACACAGAAATTTTCAACCAAATTTTCACACCGCGGCCTCACTACCGGACTTTGGCTCTGGGAGCCGATTCATTGAGAATGAGCCAGTATAACCCAAGCTGCTGAACGGCTTGGGTGAATTCGACAAAATCCACGGGTTTGCGAACATAACTATTGGCTCCAAGTTTATAACTTTTGAGCAAATCTTGTTCTTCTTTTGACGAGGTCAAAATGACGATGGGCAAAAACCGCGTTCGCTCATCTGCCCGTAATCGTCGCAACACTTCTAATCCATCAATCTTTGGCAGCTTTAAATCCAAGAGAATGAGCTGAGGCATCTCACTCACATCACGCCCGGTATGAGCCCCCGTGCCAAACAGATATTCCAGGGCTTGCACCCCGTCACGCGCGATCACCACCTTGTTGAGAATGTTGTTCTTTCTCAGGGCACGCATGGTCAGCTCTTCATCGTCAGGATGATCTTCCACTAACAAAATGACTTTTTCACTCATGACCTGCCTCCCTCATTTTCCAGGGTAAAGAAAAATGTTGCCCCCTTGCCCACGGAAGCATCTGCCCAAATGCGGCCCCCATGGCGTAGAATAATACGATGCACGGTCGCTAGACCAATCCCGATTCCTTGAAACTCACTCATGGCATGCAACCGTTGAAAAGCTCCGAATAGTTTGTCCGCATAGGTCATATCGAACCCCACGCCATTGTCTCGGACAAAAAAGACAGGCTGGGAATAATGATAGGTCATCCCTAATTCAATTCTGGCGAATTCTTCGTGACTGGAAAATTTCCACGCATTCCCCAGCAAATTCTCGAGCACCACTCTGGTCAGATCCGGATCCGCATTGGTCCGAAGATTATCGGCCACCACCATCTCCACCTGACGTTCGGGATCAGCCTTGCTCAGGTTTGACACGACAGATCGACCGATAGCCGACAGATCAACCGACTCAAAAATCAATTCCGCCCGGATCAACCGCGCCAGATTCAACATGGCATCAATGAGTTTGGCCATGCGTTGACTGGCCTCACGAACCCGCTGCAAATACTGCTTACCCGTGTCATCCAGCTTGTCACCATAGTCATCAAGAACGGCTTGACTAAACCCGTCAATGCCACGTAACGGAGCACGCAAATCATGCGAGACCGAGTAGCTGAACGCCTCCAGCTCTTTATTGGATGACTCCAACTGTGTGGTCCGTTGCAACAAATCCACATTCACCTTACACATATCCTCTTCAACTCGTTGCCGATCACGAATTTCTCTCGTAAGTTCAGTGTTCGCTTCCGCGAGTTTGGCCGTTCGGTCGTGCACCCGTTGTTCGAGATCCAAGTGGGCTTGGCGCAGCGCTTCTTCTACCAGGCGGCGTTCACCTATTTGACGTTCCAGCTCAAGGTTGGCATCTCGAAGGTCTCCGGTTCGTTCCAGAACCCGATGCTCTAATTCTTCTGGTACTCGACGGAATTTGCTAATAACGAGGCCTAAGCCACCTAACCAAATCACGAGAAGCAAGGCCGTCCATGAATAGATGTTGTACCAATCGTGAATCCGAACCCGTTGCACAATATCGCTTGAATACAAACCCTGCAGGTCATCCAAGGCTTCGGTGTACACCCGGGCATCGGCTATCGCCATCGAGGCAATCACATCCCCTTGCAAGTGGGACACCTGAAGCAGCATGAGAGCCAAACTTGAGCAAAACAGAACCGTGAGCACAAGGACCATGCGCTCATACAACGGATCCATAAAACGGGCGACCGCATGATTCATGGCTGGACCGACCACCGAAAATCGTTCACGAAGGTTCACAATATCCTCAACAACCACTCACGCCATCACCCAACTGAAGTTGTGGCATACTCCGGCTCCGGCGGAGCCGAATATTCATCAGCACCAACACCAACCTGATCTCCTTCGGTAGGAGTTTCCAATTCCGGGTCTTCTGTATAACTGGGCCGCAATGGTATCACTTCGAGATCCACGGCTTCTTCCGGAGCCAGTCGCTTCAGATCCCACTCCGTGATCCACCCTTTCACATATTCACGCATGCGCCTACTGGACAACCGTTCCCCAGAAGGAATGGTTGGCGGTTCCCAATGATACGCCGAGGCATGAATGGTGCGAACCTTCTCTTGCGTTTCTTCAATCATCCGATCATAGGGACCGGCCAACCGTGTTCGCTCGCTCTCAATCACCCGCATGCCTTCCACCGCTTGATCAGCCAGCAACGCATCGGTTTCTGTTCGTCCTTCCTGTAACTTGGCGGGAATTTTTTCACGATCGCCTTTGTCTTCTAAGATCGCACTCTGGAAATCATCCGTCAGGGCAATGACTGATGCGAGGCCTGATTTATACCCGAGATCTGCATAACTGGATGCGTCCAAACACCCCATCCACCGGGCTAATTCAGCATAAGACTTTGCCCGTTGCTGGAGAGAATAGCGTCCAATGATTTCTGCCTCATCGATAAACAGGATCCACCCGGAGTACCCAGCCGCCACCATCAATCGAGAGGCAAACTTAAATCGTTGCAACGCCAAATCGGTCTGGGAGATTTTTTCAAACGTGTAGGGATTGGTGGCACTACACGCTTGCAGATATCGCTTGAGTTCAGCCACACCGATCGGGTCTCCAGACCAAAATCGCACAAGACGGTGACTCAACTCCCGATCATTGGCCATTCGTTCATACAAGAATAACGTGGCAGCAAATCGGCGATCCAACTCTCCACTTGGTCCATGCACCCACTCATAAAAGTCCGCATATTGAGGACCTTGAAAATTCAGCTCTCCGGCCACTTCAGCCAACGTCCCACCACGCTTCCCCGGAAACATGGCTGTTTCAATCGCGGCACGGTAGATTTTCACCAGGCTGTACAACGGCGTTTCTTTGCTAATGACAATTCGGCTGCAGGCAAAATTTTTCCCTAACGCTAACTCTTGAAGGTATTCCAAAACATGCGATTTCCCAGTCCCGAATCCCCCATCCAACAAGATGCCTTTCGTCGTGGTGCCTTCGGTCACACTGTGCTGGGCGTTCTCGAGCATTCGTCGAAATTGGCCTTCAATTTCCGGCTGAGTGCACCCCAACACTTGGACGACATCTCGATTCGGCACCCCGGCACGCAAGGCTTCGATGGCACGACGATGCAACATCTCCTGCTCATTGGCGACCAGAGTTCCCTGTTCAATCCTGATCCCACCAGCCACGGAACACGCGGGATCCCCAGAAAGCCGAACCAGCGGGGCAAACGGATTTTGCCGACGTTTATCTCGGACATCGTCCCAAATCCGAAGCTTCAGGGCCTCATAACGATTGAGACCACGTCGTTCATCTTTCATAAACTCCTCAGGCGCAATCACTACGATCAAGCAGCCTTCGAGTTCATCCGTGCCATCAACAAATTGCCGCAGAACTTCATAGGCGTCCATCGCAGCCGCCGCCGTGTAATGGAGGGCTGTGTCGGGTTCCTTGGATCGTTTCGCCACCATGTACTGACTGATATCCAACGTCAGGATTAACCCACCTTTCCCAAGCAACCTCAACCAGTAGACGAGTGACGCCAACATATCCCTTGCATTATGACGCGCGACCTTTTGAAAAATCAGAGCATCCTTCAACGTGGAAATCAGACGCAGTTCGCCACATAACCACTCTTTCACGGCATTCGCTAAGAAGGGTTTGGGGTCGCCGCTATCAAGCTGAGCCAGGCACAACCGGACCATGGCAATCCGAAATTCTTGACACATTCCAGAGTCTCGGTAAATGGCCTTCTCCAACCAACTTCGGAGTTCGCGCCGAAGCAACATTTCCTCACGATCATTCAGTTCTGCAATGCCTTGTAAGCTAAACGCCGCTCGGTCATCAGGAACCTGGTATCCATTGTCCACTAAGAGCCGGGAAAGAAATACATGTGCGAACCCATCCCAATCAATCTGCCGGGCAATTTTATGGAACAGCCGGTCGATCATGTGAATCTTCGTGTGTTGCGAGTCTGCTTTAGCAAACACATACCCCTCATCTTGCGCCATCTTGTTGAGCTGTTGGGGCAAATCACGACGTACACCTTCCTCGGCACTCACGACAAATTTGACCGCGGATCCCCCCTGTCGCAGGTAATTCTGGACATATTCTTTCTGGATCACCGCCAACCAATCCTGGGATGACATGTTCATGACGATCCTCTCTTTCCCTTGAAGTACGACCACACGATATAGACCAACGCAACCATCAGTATATTTCCTTTCAAATCAATGTTGTGTGGAGAGAAAAGGTAGAAGAGCCCGCCAGCGGGCATTCAAGGACAGGGTATACACAATGGAACGGTGCAACCAGTCCAACCCTGAAAGGAGAATGCGCGTACCCTCAGGTTTCTTGGCGTTGCGTCCTGCCCTCTCAGGCAGTTTGCCCTTTCGCCTCCTATCCCCTAGCTATCGGAAGGGTTCTAAAATTCTTGCTAGGGTCAGAAGAGGATCGATTGAAGGAGTCAAACTTCGATCAACAGCACCTCATGACCCTCGTGAGACGACAGGCGTGAGGCGAAAGAGGGGAAAAGAGATAGGCTACCTCCCGACTCCCGCCTACCGTCTAACGTTTTCCGACGCAGGAATAAAGGATGTGCCGTAATACGTCCGCAACCGTCCACCCTGTGTAATCACACTCAAGGTCTTGGTTGCATCTTTGATTCCAGTACTGGCATGGAAGTGAAGTTGGTGTCCCTTTTTCGTTTTCGTAACACTACTTTTATCGAGGAAGTAGAGATCTCGTGCAAATTCTTGCCGCGTATACTCAAATGATTGTCGCGGCAACATCGTTAATAAATCATAAATCTCCATTAACGGAATCACAATGCCGGTTCCAAGAAGATGCTTGCCTCGAATCCCAACCGCAATGGAATAGGCCGCATACAAGATCGCCAAAAATTCATGGGATTTGAATCGATACGGTCTCGTTTGTAAATCTTTTAACCGTTTGATCAAGTGGGAAGGTCGCAGCCGTGTTTCACGAACGCGATCGATGGTGACCGCCATGTCCTTAGGAAGAATCCGAACTAGCGCGGGATAGGCAAACAACACCCCCTCGTGCTCAATAAGATCAACCCCCATCTGTTCGGCCATAACCAACAGGTCCTGTTGAAAATCAGCCCCCGACAGATAGGCCACCTCATCAAACTCCCAACTATGGGTCGTCGCTTCCAAGCCCTGCTGAAGCCGGGAGGTGGCTTGATTCGCTTCCTCCAGCGCAACCCGAAGCTTTTGAAAATCTCCCACACTCGCTGCAGTGCGAATTTTTTTCACGGCGGTGGCGGCATCCGTCACCGTTTTCACGAGCAGATCCGACTCTCTCTCGATCTTTGCCAACGTGTATTCGAGATCACGCCGTGTTTCCTGTTCAATCATCATCCGAAACCTTTACAGTAATTGGAGAAGATACCCGCTAGGATCCTGTCCGAGATTAGCGATTGTCACAAGGAAGTGCTGGTTTGAGTTAGATGTTTCGATCGTTTGAGGCGAATAGTGGGACTATTCAACGAAAAGGATCGAAATATCTGACCAAATCCAGCGCATCCGCAGTAGATCCGTCTAATCTCGGACAGGCTCCTAACCATGCCTTCGCCTTTTTTTTCGGCTACCTTGACGTTTCCTAAAGACACGCTAGGATAACCCAGAGGTTGGTAGAAATTAGTCCGATTTCTTTTTTTGATCTTTGGCGTGAACGATTCACATCACGATGATTGTGGCTGGAGAGAGAGTCCTCGATATGACGACATCGGATCCACCCTTTGCCATTATCACTGGGGCCTCACGAGGCATTGGTGCCGAGTATGCCCGTGTGCTGGCCGGCCAAGGCTATGATCTTCTTCTGGTGGCACGAGATGAAGAACGCCTGACGCAACTCTCGCACGAACTGGAGACGACCCAGTCCATTCACGCACATGTGTGTGTCCTTGATTTGGCCCAACCCCAATCCGCCCATCAATTGTTCGTGGTCGCCAGAAATTATCGACCGACGCCGGACCTCTTAATCAACAACGCCGGCTTTGGGTTATACGGTGAGTTTGTCTCGCATTCTTTGCCACGCATTCAGGAGATGCTCCAATTGCATATCCAAACGGTCGTGGAAAGCACTCGGCTGTTTCTCCCTGGTATGATAGAACGTGGATCAGGGGCTATCATTAACGTGTCCTCGATTGCAGGGATGCTCCCCATGCCATACCTGGCAGAGTATGCGGCCACCAAGGCGTTTCTCAATTCCTTTTCCGAAGCACTTGCCGAAGAAGTACTGTCAACAGGAGTCCACATACAAGCCTGTTGCCCAGGCCAGACGGAAACAGACTTTCATGCTTCCGCGGGGTTTCAGCCTTCGAGCCCCATCTCCATGCAGACGGCTTCACAAGTCGTTCGGGTATCCCTTGCGGCCTTACAGAAAAATCAAACGGTCGTCACCATTGGATGGCAAGGTACGCTTTGGTCCCTCCTCACAAATTGGGTGCCGAAAAAAATTCTTATGAAAGAAATCATCCGAAAAATCCGCCCGCCCTTAGGGCTCGCACAAAAATAACTTGAACGACATCGCACCCAACTGCAGTTTCTACGTGAAAAAAATATAGGCACTTCCCAATACATTAATAAATAAGATTGACCCCTTTTCTGCCCCACCTTTTCGTCACAGTACCAGCGGGCCATCTTGCCGATGCGCCCGATTAAACCATTGCGTATAGAGGCCATTCACATGGCGCAACAGGCGGCCTTAATTGGCCGTCGGTGTGCGGAGGCAGAGATGAGACTGATTCCCCATCAGACAATAGGCAAACACCTCGATGCCCCACAGCGCATGGGTCACTCAACACCTGAAGAAAGGTCTCGTAATCGGTCGGATCGCGAAAGACGGGTTACCGCGCCAGCCCGCGGTTCATCACATGATAGACTGCGCCCGGATATTATACAGAGAATGTTGAAAAAAGCCGTCAGCGGCGTTCTCGCCCTTTTGCCGTGCTCACGTACTATGAGTACGCTCCGCGCGTCAAAAGGGCTGCGGCCTTGCTGGATAGACCCTTCGG
>Ga0209980_10001359_pt1 | contig 13464 bp, 8 predicted proteins | sample CR02metaG_FD_183611 | JGI IMG/M metagenome (GOLD analysis project Ga0209980, IMG submission 183611) | Deep subsurface microbial communities from Mariana Trench to uncover new lineages of life (NeLLi) - CR02 metaG (SPAdes) (version 2) | ecosystem: Environmental > Aquatic > Marine > Ocean trench >... | reverse complement strand
CGCCATCTCGCGACCCTGGTGCGCCAGGTTACCCATCAGCTCACCGGACACATCTACCATCCGAACACCGCCCTCATAGTACGCCTGATACAAAACGTCGTCCTCGACCCAGAGGTTGTGGCTGCCGAATTCCTCAACGTGATAGCGCGCTACGTCCTGAGGATTCTCTGGATCCGTGAAGTCTATGATGTGGATGTATCCCGAGTTGGGACTGGGCACCCCACCTCGTCCTGTTGCGGGATCGTACGCGTTCAGGCCCCCGTATCCGCCCGCCCACGCATGCCCGCGGCGGTTCATGATCTCGTCACCCAGGAAGAGATAGAACTTGCCCGTGGATTCCTGGAAGTACGGGAAGGAAGCGTGCGTACGCCCGACCGGATACCGAACGTTGGTCACGAAGACCGGATTCTCGATCGACCCACCCCACTTGCCGTTCCCCACATCCACCACCACCACACCGTTACCCCATTCGGACGAGTAGGCGATCCCATCGTGTACCCACACGTCGTGGATCCGGCTGTTGGGGTGGTTGTATTCGCTGACGTACTTGGGGTTGTAGATATCGCGGACGTCGAGAATGACGTACTTGTCGCCGGCCGACAGCGCGAAGAGATAGTCGTCGGTAGCGAACATGTTGTGCACGCCGCCCGTAAGACCATCGTCGTAGGTTGATGCGATGCGCGGATGTGCCGGGTCTGAGAGATCGATGATCACAACGCCATTCCGCCGATTCGATGCGCCCTCGCGGCTCAGCGCCGCGTACCGGCCGTTCGGCGCCACCTTCACGTCGTTCACCGTTCGGGCGTCCACCTGGATGGAGTCGGTCTTGAAGATGTTGGTCGGATCGGTGACATCCCAGAAGTAGGCCTTCCCTTCCGCACCCCAAGTGCCGGTCACAGCGTAATCCCGCCCATCCACTCCCTCGAAGATCCAGAGATCGGAGGAGCGGACGTCGTGCACCGTGCCGCGTCCCTGCATCTCGATCTCCCGCACGGCGTAGCGCGGCCGCAAGTCGACGGCGCGGCGGGCGTTGAGTGGGCCAGCGGACGCGATGATGGTGTACTGGCCGGGCACCTCACCCACGAACTTGCCGTCGATGATCTGCCCCGCGGCGCCCGGAGCGCTGATGCTGTCGTCCGGCACGAACGTGTAGGTCCACGTGACTGGGACGTCGTGGACTGTGTTGCCCCCGGCGTCCGTCGCACGCGGCAGGAAGTGCAACACATCTCCGATCCGTGCGTCATCCAGGCCACCGGTGATCTCGAGCTTGGTAGCAGGGAAAGCTGCGACTCCGTAGCTCACGCTCGACCGGGCGTCGTCGAGGGCCGCCGTGATGGTCACGTCGCCCGGCGTATTCGCGGTCACCTGGCCGAAACGGTCGACCGCAGCCACCGACGGGTCCGACGATGTCCATCGGAAGCCCGCCTCGGGGCGCCGCGTGCCGTTGGCATGAAACGCCGCCGCACGATGCCGTATCGTCGTCCCTGCATACAGCGTCCCCGGGTCGGCGCTGATCTCAATGCGGGATACGGCCGGCCAGGCAATAGAGACGGGAATCGTCACGGTCGGGGGTTCCCGCGTGCTTTCGGCGGGGAGGATCACCGACACCACGATCTCATAGTCTCCTGCGACACGGCCGATCACGTTTCGGTCCAGCGATACAAACGCAGCAGCTCCACGTGCCTGAGCAAGCCTGCTTGCCACGGTCAAGGCACTCCGGGGTGCCGCAAAACGGGCTGCCACCTGGAGCTCAGCCCCTTGGGCGTCCAGCGCTGTCACCGTCAAGGCAACGGTGTCGCCGGCTTGGATAGTGATGTGCGCCGGGGTGGCGACGAGGCGTGCGACACGCTCGCCCGCCCTCAATACCTCCTCCCCGACCCCTCTCTGGGCCAGTGCCGGAGAGATCGTCACCCCCGTGATGACGCACGCCAACAGGATGCTGCTATATCGTGGGGTCATGGCTGGACTGCTCCGCTGTTGTGTTCGATTACTATGAATACGCCGCGGCGGCGCCGGTCGCTGAGGCGGCCTGGCGCCGTGCGGCTCCGAAACGGTAAACTTGTAGTTCGCCGGACGCAGTTAGCAAGAGCCACAGGGGTACCAGCGCCAGCCCCGAGCCCGAAACCATGCAACCAAGAATCGATTGATCGATGAGACTCAGCTGGACGATCCCCGCTCTGCTTACCGCCGCGGCTGTGGCTACGCCGCTCGACGCCCAGGCCCCTCCCCCTTCGGCCACGTATTGGGTGTACGTCGGGGCGGAATCCGCGGATCTCCTCCACCTCATTCGCTTTGGACCCGACGGGGCCAGAGTGGAGAAGACCATCCCGGTGGGCGAGATGCAGGTAGAGACGGAAGGGCCTCACGGCCTGCGGATGTCGAGGGACGGGCGCTACCTCTACATGACGACCGGTCACGGGATTCCCGACGGCAAGCTCTGGAAGATCGAGACCGGCGTCGACACGGTGGTCGGAGACCCGATCCTGCTCGGGCGGTTTCCTGCGACGATCGACCTCACACCCGACGATCTGTACGCTTTCGTGGTCAACTTCAACCTCCACGGCGAGAGGGAGCCGTCGTCTATCTCGGTCGTGTACACACCCGATTTAATGGAGGTGACGCAGACAGTAACGTGCACGCAGCCCCACGGAGGTCGCATGCACCCGATGGGGACGAAATGGTTCACCAACTGCATCGTCGACGACCAACTGGTGGAGATCGACACGCAGACGTTCGAGATCGCTCGGCGATTCAGCGTGGCCGTGGATCACGAGGGCCCATTGGATCACTTCGATGTCGAGAACTATACACCGAACACGCCGACCTGCTCACCCACTTGGGCGGTCGCGACCCCGACCGGGGACCGCATCTTCGTGGCGTGCAATCGGGCGGACCACATCTTGGAGATCGACTACGAGGATTGGACCTTGCTGCGCCGCATCCAAACCGGCCGCGGTCCGTACAACCTCGCGATCACCCCGGACGGCAAGACCCTGGTGTCGACCCTCAAACAAGGAGGGGGCGTGCAGTTCTTCGATGTGGCATCCGGAAAGAGCCACGCGATTGTCGAATCCAGCACCACGATAACTCATGGCGTCGTCATTTCGCCGGACTCCCGCTACGCGTTCGTGAGCGTCGAGGGCGTCGGCGCCGAGCCCGGTAAGGTGGACATCTTCGATTTGAGGACGTTCGAGATGGTGGCCGACGTGCCGGTGGCGCAGCAGGCTGGGGGGATAGCGTTCTGGAAGATGAGTCCTAGTAGGTAGTGGGCAGTGGGCAGTGGATGTTAGAGTTTGTCGCCGTCAACGCCTCCTCGCCTTTACAAACACATCAATACTCCCCGGCCGATCGTTTTCGTAATACAACAGAATCCGTCCGTCGCCCGTCTGGTTGATGACGGCGGGAATCGAATTCGCCGTTACGAACCAGCCTTCGGGAAGAATTACCGAGTTGCGTGGACGGCCGAAGCTACGGTCCCAGATCAACTCGTCACCGACGCGAAGATAGCGACTCGGATCGGTATACGTCTCTTCGATACGCAACCGCACCGAGTGACCAGGCTGAACCGGGTCGAACCATATCACGACCACTTCCGTCTCGGGCGTAATCTGCCCGCCGATGCGGATGCCCCGTTCACCGATTTCGTGTCCGCGCAACGTCTCGACGCGTAATTCCTCTCCGGTATCGAGAATCTTGGCAGAGGGATTGGACGCCTCGCTGCCCGCGCGTACGACGTTGAGGTACCGATCGACGCCAGCGCGGCCCTCGGTGTAGTCGTGGTACAACCGAAACGAGTGCGTTTCCGGTTGCTGTAGGAAGTACACAATCTCCCGATCTTGAAACGCCCGTTCGGAAAAACGGTAATCGACCCGCGCACCCGCGGGCACGGTCTGAGTGGTAGTCGGCGTCTCTGTCTCCGCGGGATCCTGATTGACGCTATTACTCGTGGAAGCCGTCGACGGCAGCCGTCTACCCCGGATCACGTGTGACACGGCGCTGGGCCCGGAATTCATGAAACTCACCCTGATCCTTCCGTCGGCCTCCATGTCGACCTGTGACGGATAGTTGGTCCCAATCAACTCGAAGCCTTCGGGCAAGACGATCGCGTTACGCTTAATGCCGAGCGAGCGCTCGAACGTGATGACATTGCCTTCACTCGTGTAGCTCGCCGGATCGCGATACGTCTTGTCGATGCGAAGCCGCACTTCGCCACCGTCCGGTACCGCTCTCAACAGCTTTACTCGAATGAACTGTCCCTCGGGGTTCGCGTTGAGCATCCCTTGGTTGCGCGCGGCCGTGCCATCGACGACCTCCCAGTCGAGCCGTTGCCCCGTCATCAGGTCGTACACCGCGTGCACCGTCGGCTCGCTACCACGTCGAATGGCGTTGAAGTAGACCGTCGCGCCGGGCGTCGTCGCACTCACATCGTAGATGATGCGAAAACTTTGAGATGCCGGGTCGAGCAACTCGTACCGCGTATAGGAATCGGCAGAGGTTTGGCGGAACGATTGGGCGGTTGCTGAGGCGGGAAGAATCGCGATCGTGGCAATCAGTAGGCTACGTTTCATAGGTTTGAATCCTCAAAGATTGTTGTGAAAGGGGAGAGGGGAGAGGGCCCCCACCCATCCACCCCGACGGAGGAGTGGAGATGGGCGGGGGCCCTCTCCCCTCTCCCCTCTCCCCTCTCACATCACCGGCCGCGATTTCGGCTGCAACTTCACCGCCCACAGACCGCTGTTCGTATCGGAAAAGAACACGTGTCCCTTGTGCGGCATGACGCTCCACACCATCGTCGAGTTGGCGACGTAGCCATTGGGATCGGCAGACCGGTGGACGGCGATCTCTCTTCCTTGCGTGTACAAGTTGCCCATGAGTTCGCCGGACACATCGACGATGCGCAGGCCGCCCTCGTAATACGCCTGGTACAGCTTATCGTCTTCCACCCAGATGTTGTGTGTTCCGAACTCCGTTACTTCGTATCGCGCGACCATTAGCGGGTTCTCCGGATCCGTAAAGTCAATGACCTGGATGTAGCCCTGCGTGCTGAGCAGCGTGCCTCCGAGCCCGGTTTCCGGATCGTAGCGCTGTGCGTAGTCACCCCTGGGAGCATGCGACCCTTCATTGGCCAGTCCCCGCCGGCTCATGATCTCGTCGCCTACAAAGACATAAAACTTGTCGGTCGACTCCGACTGGTAAGGGAACACCGCGTGCGTAGAGCCGCTAGGCACCGGGTAGCTGGTCACGAATACGGGGTTCTCGATCGTACCGCCCCACCGGCCGTTACCCACGTCCACCACCACGACGCCGGTTCCCCACTCCGCCGAGTACGCGATGCCGTCATGCACCCACACGTCGTGCACCCTGCTGTCCGGGTGGTTGTACTCGCTCACGTATCGTGGGTGGTAGATGTCACGCACGTCGAGGATGACGTACTTGTCGCCGCCGGAGAGCGCAAACAAGTAGTCGTTGGTCGGAAACGCGTTGTGCACTCCACCCGTCAGTCCCTCATCGTACATCGACGCTATCTTGGGGTGGGCCGGGTCGGCAAGATCCAGGATCACCACGCCGTTACGGCGGTTGGAAGCCCCCTCACGCGTCATCGTGGCATACCGCGCGTCCGGGGACACCTTGACGTCGTTGACCGCCCGTGCATCGACCTGAATCGAGTCTGTCTTGAAGATGTTGCCAGGGTCCGTAACGTCCCACACGAACGCATGCCCGTCTGCCACCTTGGAGCCGGTGATGGCATAATCGCGTCCGTCGAGCCCCTCGAACACCCAGAAGTCCGTCGTGCGATTTCGCGATGTGCTGCCCAACCCCACCACGTCGAGGCTTTGCACTGCGTCTCGCGCCACTGCCCGGAACGACTTGCGGTCGTTGAGCGGCCCGGCCGAAGCGACCACCGTGTACACGCCAGGCACGTCGGCCACGAACTTGCCATGGTTCATCTGACCTGGAGCGCTCGGCGCGATGATGTCCAGCGGAGGGGTGTAGCTATGGGTCCACGTGACGGGAACGTCGTCGATGATTCGGCCATCGGCGTCCCGTACGATCGCCGCAAAACTCTGCACGTCACCGGTGCGTACCTCGTCCAGCCCTCCCTGGATTTCGAGCTGCGTGGCGGGCAGCGGAACCACGCGATAGCTCACTGCTCCACGCTGGGCTCGGAATGACGCGGAAATCGTTGTCTCGCCGGCACTCCTCGCGGTGACGTTTCCAAAGAAATCCACCGTAGCAACGTTGGGATTCGAACTCGCCCAGACGAACTCCGCGTCGGGCCGTGTCGATCCGTCAACCAGCCGGGCGGTGCCCCAATGCCTGATCGTGGTTCCCACGTACAGGCGTCCCGGCTCTTTGTCGATTGCTATACTCTGCACCGCAGGCCAGCGGACCGTGAGCGGAATCGTTAGCGTAATCGGGTTCCCTTGCCCACCGCCCGGTACCACGAGGCTGGCGGCGATCTGGTACTCGCCTGGTGTCAGCCCTTTGAGGACCCCGTCTCGATAGCTGGCCGCCTGCCGAGGCGGTGCAATGCGGATTTGCACGTCCACTATGTTGCCCTGTGCATCGAGGGCCACGACGCCGAGTGCCGTGGACGCCCCGGCCGTAACGGTGACGGCGGCAGGCCGGGCCTCCAGGCGCACGACTCTAGCAGCCGCGTCCTGGGCGTTGGCAGGAGTAGCAACAACTGAGAGGGCCAAGGCGGCGGCGTAACCAATCGCGAATGTTTTCGACATGGTGGATCCCCAACACGTTCAAAAGAGTGCCGATTGACGGATGAAGCATCAATATGGCGCTCAGGGGGTATGTTGGCGAGGTCTTGCGTTAGGCCATCTTCACCTTGTTCCGCCCCGCCTTCTTGGCCTGGTACAGGGCTCTGTCGGCAGAGGAGATCACTTCGGAGGGGGCGGACCGGTGGTCGCTGCGGCCAGCGGCACCGATGCTCACCGTCACCGACACCTTCTTCGGCGGCTTGCGGTTGGAGTTGGGGCTCTCCGGCCTTTTTCTGGGCCGGTCCTTACCACGAAGCACAAACTTGGCATCCTCAATCGAGACGCGCACTCGTTCGAGGTGTGACATCACCTCGCCCGGATCTCTTCCCGGAAAGAGCAGCGCGAATTCCTCACCACCGTACCGGTATGCCTTGCCACCACCACCCACGCTCTCCAATTGGAAGGCAACCTTGCGCAGCACCTGATCGCCCACTTGATGCCCGTAGAGATCGTTGAAGTTCTTGAAGCCATCGACGTCCACCATTGCGATGGTGTACTGCCCGTTCAGCCGCAAGATGTCTTCGTTCAACGCTCGGCGCGCTGGAAGTCCCGTGAGCCCATCGCGATACGCCATGAAGTATGACGCCTCGATCACCGACATAACGAGAATGAGACCTGCGGTCGAGAAGTATATCGTGGGGACTGGCCCGCCTCGCAGCGTGTTCAGCGCCAAGAACGAAGCGATCAACGCCCCCAGCAAGCCGCGGCCGGTGGCATTGGAGCGCAGCACGAGCCGGGCGATCAAGAGACCGAACGTGGCTGCAAACATCAGCAACGCCGGCTGAGCGATCGGGCTCCAGACAAACCAACTGTCCGGCAATGGCGATAGGTGCAGTCCACCATTCACCCAGCCTGGTACCCACGATGCGAGCAGCATGACCGCTGATACTTGCAGAAGGACGGCCACCAGTCGCGCCTGCCCCACGGGAGTAAACGTTCCTCGCTCCGCCATCAATGTGATGCCCGCAATGTTGATAGGCACCAGGAATGCCACAGCTTGAAACACCGCCGAAAACGGATCGGGGACGTCGCCCACGTACAGCAGTATGCCCCGATCGGCGAAGGCCAATATGAGAAGGCCGAACAACAGACGACTCCGGTGGAACCGCCAACTGACCAAGAGTCCCGCCGTGAACACCGCGTACGGGAAGAAGCGCACCGAATCCGGAGTGGCCGCCGTTCCCACGTACACGATCATCGCCACGAGGAGCACGCCCTCGAGCCCAACGAGTGATGCGAGCTTCTTCAGGATCGTTTGGACCATCTTACTCGGGGCGAATCGTCAGAGTTCAAAGTGGGTTGGTGCACTACGTGAGACCAACCGATACAAGTTAGACTTTCCTGGTACGAACCGCTGTGTCGTGGATTACACCAATCGCATGGTCTCACCGGCTTGCAGTTCGGTCGTAGGAAATGATGTTCTCCCATTCACTCGCATCCGAACGCGCCACGACAGCCACCACCGGCTCGGAATCGCTCATGTTGAACACCTCATGGGGAACTCCGGGCTCGATGAAAATGAAATCGCCTGCTTCGTTCTCCACCGTTTTTTTCAAACCGTCACCGTATTCGTGGCGAACACGTCCCTCGAGCAGGTACAGCATCACCTCGAAGCCGACGTGGATGTGCGCATACGCCACGCCTCCCGGCGGAATCGTGGCGACATTCATCGACAAATTCTTGGAGCCCACGTTCTTTGCCGACACGCCAGGCTTGTACTGGATGTTGTTCCAGCTGCGGCAATTGCTGCTTCCGCGAATGACGCTGATCCCGTCTCCGCCCTCTACGTACCGCTTCAGATCTTCGGATTCTCCCATCGCTCCCCCTCGGTTGCCGTTGAAGTTCCGGTACACCTCTCACTGCTCGCACAATAATAGCCGTAAGCCACAGCACGGCGATGTGGCAAGACGAACGCCGCCGGAGTCCTGGTACACCTTGACGCCGCCCAGCCCACCGATTATCAGCAACAGGAGTGGGAAAGGACCGAGGAGCGTGCGACACGCCAGCGCCGGGAGAGGAACGCCGTGAAAAAGCCGGATTTGAGATCCCTACAACGCCTCGCCGAGAAGAACCGGGAGGCAAGCAAAGCCGCACATGACGCCGCCGAGGGCAGGGATGGGACGGAGAAAAAGGGCAAGAGACGGGAGTTCGCAGACGAGAGGCCGAAGAGCGACCCTCGATACGAGGGCGCCGACCGCCTTTTTCAGGAAATGAAGAAAAAGGACAGGCCATAGCTCCGTCGACCGTCCACCAAGCAGCACCTGCGTGCACCTCCGGGAGCCTTATGCTAACCCATTGGCTCCAAGGGGTTTCCGACATCCTACGGATAATGCATACTGTAACCTGAAGCGACCCAAGCCGCTCGATGACCCTAGTCGATAGCCTAGCCCTACTCGTCTTTCTCACTGCCGCCGGCTGGTCGGCCGTCGTGGTATCGCGTCCCGGAGACATCCGCCACAGGGTGCTAGCTGGGCTACTGGGCCTGGTGGTGGTGGGGCACCTGCTCGGCACGGTCGCCCAGATCGACTCGTGGAGCATCGAGTCCTTCGGGATCGGCCAGCTCTCGACCCTGGGGACCGGGATCGTAGCCCTCCTCGGCATCCTACTTATCGAGCAGATCGCAAAGCGCCATGGGAGCGTCGAGCGGCAACTCGGCGTACAACAGGCGTTCCTGCAGGAACTCTTCGAAGCCTCCAGCGAGCCGATTGTCCTGCTGGACGGGCTGGGGCGCGTGGTTCAGGTCAACGGGGCTTTCACCGCCACGTTCGAGTACAGCCCCGGTGAAATCCTGGGACACGAAGTGGACGGACTCCTAGCGCCAAGCGGTCGACTGGAGGAGTTACGGGAGATCACCCGAAGCCTGTTGGGCGGCAAGAGGATCCAACTCGAATCGGTGCGCCGCCGCAAGAACGGATCGTTGGTGGATGTTTCCATCCTCGCAGCGCCCGTGCGGATAACCGGAGTATCGATTGCTGCGTTCGCCATGTACCGCGACATCACCGGTGCGAAGCGGGTCGCCGATGCGTTGCGCCAGATGGAGCACGCGGTGGAAACGATGCAGCTCGGTGTCACCGTGACCGACCTGAAGGGCCGTATCGTGTACACCAACCCTGCGGACGCGGAGCGTCACGGGTACACGGTAGAGGAACTCATCGGCAAGGACGTTCGCATCTTCGCAGCCCGCGACACCGCACGACCGTTGGGCCGGCGGCAGATAGAGGCGATGAAGCGGTGGCGGCGGGACGGGATGAACATGCGCAAAGATGGCAGCGAGTTTCCGGTACACCTCATGTCCGACGTGGTTCGGGACACTTCCGGGGAAGCTATCGGCATCGTGACGACCTGCGAGGATGTCACTCAACGAAAGAGGGCGGAGCGCGCTCTCCAGGAGAGCGAAGAGCGGTATGCCCTCGCCATTCGCGGCGCAAACGACGGGTTGTGGGACTGGAACTTGGAAACCGACGAGGTCTACTACTCCCACCGGTGGAAGGCCATGCTCGGATTCACCGACGCGGAGATCGACAACACGCCGCAGGCGTGGCTCGACCTGGTGCACAAAGAAGACCTCCCCAAGGTGCAAGCGGAACTCGCGGCACATCGGGACGGCCGTTCCTCCCACTTCGAGGGTGAACACCGAATCCGGCACAAAGATGGGACCTATCGTTGGGTGCTGGCACGAGGAATCGCGGAACGAGATCCCGAGGGCAAGCCGTACCGAATCGCCGGTTCGCTAACCGACGTCGAGCAACGCAAGACCGTCGAAGAACAGCTTGCCCAGGAAGCGCTCTACGATTCGCTCACCAATCTCCCAAATCGCGCTTTCCTCAACGATTTGCTCGACCGTTCGTTCAGACGCACAAAGAGGCGCAAAGATTACGTCTTCGCCGTGTTGTTCGTGGATCTCGACCGTTTCAAGGTCGTCAACGACAGCCTCGGGCACGCCGCCGGCGACAAGCTGCTCATCGAAGTCGCCCGACGACTCAAGGAGTGCCTGCGACCTGGTGACGTCGTGGCACGCCTCGGCGGCGACGAATTCTTGGTGCTGTTGGACGACATCACGGACAGCAGCGACACCACACGCGTGGCCGAACGTATCCTGACCGCGTTGGAGAAACCGGTCGATCTGGAAGGGCGAGAGGTCTTCACCACGGCCAGCATCGGAATTGCGGTGAGCGAAGAGGGGCTGGACGGCCCCGAGCACCTCATCCGGCATGCGGATTCCGCTATGTACAGGGCCAAGGCACGAGGGAAAGCGCGCTACGAAATCTTCGACGTGGCGATGCACGAACGGGCCGTGACCTTGCTCCAATTGGAGACGGATATTCGGGCCGCAGTGCACAAGAAGCAATTCCGCCTGGTGTATCTTCCTGTCGTCAACATGGTGACCGAGCGGATTACGGGGTTCGAGGCGTTGGTTAGGTGGGAGCATCCTGAACGCGGTCTCGTGTCACCGGGATCGTTTGTTCCTTTGGCAGAGGAGACAGGACTCATCATACCCCTCGGCCGATGGGTCATGGAAGAAGCCTGCCGGCAGATGGCGGATTGGGTCGAGCGTTATCCGCAGTTGCAGGATCTGACGGTCAGCGTGAACCTCGCGGCGAAGCAGTTGCGGCAACCCGACATTGTGGATCAGGTGAAGTCTGCCGTCGAAGAAGCGGGATTGGCCCCGAACCGTTTCAAGCTCGAGATCACCGAAACCGTCCTGATGGACGATCCGGAGTCCAACCTGGAATTAGTTTCGGAGCTTCGCGACTGGGGAGTGTTGGTTCAGATCGATGACTTCGGAACCGGATCGTCGTCGCTGGCCTACCTCAATCGTTTCCGAGTCGATACCCTGAAAATCGATCGCTCGTTCATCAGCCAAGTCGGAGTGCCTGGGGAAAAGTCGGCGGTTGTGCAGGCCATGATCACGCTGGCCAACCAGCTCGGCATTCGGGTGATCGCCGAAGGTGTAGAAACACCGCAGCAATCAGAAAGACTCCTCGGCTTCAAGTGCGAGCAAGCTCAGGGCTATCTCTTCTCCCAACCACTCAACGCGCAGGAGGCCGACGCGCTGCTCGCCGCGGAGGTGAAGGCGTAGTTCCCTAGAGCCTATCCCACTACGACGCGGTTGCGTCCTCCGGCTTTGGCCTTTTCCAGGGTAGCCTGCGCCGCTGCCAGGAGATCATTTACGTCTGATACCGTGTCGGGGACCGACGCGACGCCGAGAGAACAGGTGAAAGCGTGCCTCCGACCGAGATCGAACTGCGATTCACTCACGGCGACGCGTACCCGGTCGGCCACTTTGACTGCATTCTCCAGCACCGTGTCCGGTAGAAACAGCGCGAATCCTTTCCCCTCGATCCGCGCCGGTATGTCGTAACCCCGCAAGGTGTTTCGGAAAACGGTCGCCACCTGGCGAAGCACGCTGTTCACCATACCCGGATCGACCTCCGCCAGCTGGTCGATGTAGGCACACACCAGCGAGCACTTGGTGCCAATCAGATCGCGCAGGGCTTGCTCGAGACCTTCTCGGTTGGCCTGGCCGGTGACGTCGTCTATCAACCCTCGTTGCTCCGTTACCTGGGCAGACAGCGGTCGGCCGATTAGCCTACCCACCTGTTTCGCGAGGGACACCAGGCAATCGTTCATCCGGCGGTCGACGAGTTCGGGAGGCGCGAACACCACGATCGCTCCGATGCTCCGGCTGCCGTCGATCAGCGAAAAGGCTACGCCCCGGTCTTCGCGCTCCCGGCGATCCCGCCCCTTGTCTCCCATCAGACCAACCGGCCCGATCCCGTAGGCGGTCACGTCGCCAACACACGCCCTGCCCACCGCGGACCCGGGAGCAACCACAGATCCCAGAAGCCTCCGATCCACTCCCACCGACACGGCCACGATCGATGCCGTCTCCGTGGCCGGGTCGCGGACGGCAACCGCCGCCGGACACTGGGTCACCCGCCGCACCGTGTCAGCCAAGCTGAATCCAATCCCTTCCACTGTCTGGGGAACCAACCAGGTGGGTGTGGATCGCGGCTCTCTTGGTACCGCCACAGCATCTTCATTCATGACGTCCCCCGCCAGGGATAGGTACGACGCCCCACTCCATAGATACGCATCACCGCTCCGTTCGTCCACGGTTGTCAAACTCCATATTGACGGATAGCACAATCGCTCCGCGACACAGATGCTCTCAATCGCGAAAAGGTTACATTTGGTTGTGGCCGAAGCTCAACAATCAATCTGACACATGTGACAGCGGATCCGGAAGGGAACGGGCCGGGCCGCAAGGGGATGGGTCCGCCCCGGGTGGGCGACGGCGATCCAGTCGAAATCGGGCTCGAGTGAAGAGAAGCTGCAGTCGGCAAATGGGGCGTCGCGATCGTGAACGCCACCCGACTCGCGTCAACACCAGTGCCATCGAGTCCGTGGCACCTCGCGCAGGCCGCATAGCCCAAAGCTGGAAGCTTCGGCAATCCGTCGCTGGAGCGACGTGTCCGTGTCGAGGCTCGGCCGCACGCGGCGATGCCAGGACAAGAAAAATACGCCAGACTACTCCCGACACGCTAGCAAAAGGCCGCCAGGATGCGTAATGTCCTCTGGATGCGGAGAGCCGGATGACGTTGAACGGGCAGGTTCGGATACGGGACCGAGAGAGCACCACGATTCGGCGGTTGTTAATCGCGGTGTTTGTGTTTGGTGCGGTTGGGAC
>Ga0209980_10001358_pt1 | contig 13468 bp, 13 predicted proteins | sample CR02metaG_FD_183611 | JGI IMG/M metagenome (GOLD analysis project Ga0209980, IMG submission 183611) | Deep subsurface microbial communities from Mariana Trench to uncover new lineages of life (NeLLi) - CR02 metaG (SPAdes) (version 2) | ecosystem: Environmental > Aquatic > Marine > Ocean trench... | reverse complement strand
ATCGGCAACTCACCTCTAGTATAATTGCAGGCCGAAGATCAAAATGTCGGTAACTCCTGTCATATGGTGTCCAAAACCGCAAATGCCTCGATTGTTTTTCGGATCGGGGTGAACTGCCAATGATACAAATCAGATGAGGCCCGATATTGCGCTTATACCGATGAAATACAAATTCCGGTATGTGCTTCATGCGCCTGGATAGCCCTGGAATCAGGGATTGCAGTTGAAGTCCTCATCAGATGGCGAACCGATCATCAGCCTGGCGACACAAAAAAAAGTCTGGATCCTATATGGTGTTTGAACTAGACGGCTGACAACCTGCCCTATTGAGGATACCCAACCGAGAATGTAGTAAACCAAGGTCTCTTTCAGATGACTTTCAGGTGCCAAACTTTCCTTTCTTTCTGCTTCGATAGGTCCTGTAATTGAGCGTTTTCCCGTCTGTCTCAACATGGATCGCCCCGTCCCGATCCGTTCTAAGGATTACCGAGCCGCTTCTCAAATACCGGGAGAGCACTTTCTCGTGCGGGAGGCCAGAGCGGCTGCGTTGACCGACCGAGAATATCGCCAGCTTTGGTTTTACCGCAGCGATAAAGGTCTCCGTGCTGGAGGTGAAGCTTCCGTGCCGAGGGACCTTCAGCACCTGGCTGGAGAGCTCTGCGCCTGAGCGCAAAATTTTTCTTTCGTCCCTTTTCCTAATGTCACCCGAGAATAGAAAATGGTGCTGGCCAAAGCTTAAACGGAGAACCACGGAGGCCTCCTTCGTATTGCCTTTTGCCGGATACAAGAAACAGAGTCGAACACCTTCGATCCAACGGCAGGAATCGCTTTTGCTCAAGATCACTCTCTTGACCTTCCGTTTTTCCAAGGTCCTTTCCAACTCAAAGTACCGGGGTGATCCGGCACCAATCGGCCCAGACCAGAACTCTGACGGGGAAAACTCTTCAACAATGCTCTTCATTCCACCGTAGTGATCGATCCTCGGATGACTTAGCAGAAGGAAATCTACCTTCCCGATTTTTCTCGACCGGAGAAAAGGTGCGACGATGGACTTGCCCGGATCAAACCTTCGAGAGGACCTTCCTCCGGCATCGATGAGAAGAACCTTAGAGCCGGGAAACTCCACTACGGCAGAATCTCCGTGTCCTACACTGAGATGGGTTATCCGAAGTTCCTTCCGGTTCCACCTCTGCTGCCACCAATAGATCCCGTCCCCAACCATTGCAAGCAACAAGATGCCAAAGATAAGGGTGAGTTGTCCTTTTCGGCGCACGCACAAAAAGGAACAAATCATGAGGTAGAGGATAGCCAATTCGAGCAGATTAGGTGTCGGTACGAAGAGCTGGGCCATCGGTACGTTGGAAAATAATTGCACCAGCATGACGGATAAGGAAAGTAACGGCTTGGCCAACCAAACAAGGGGAAGCGCAAAAATAGGGAAGAGCAGAGAAACAAACCCGATCAAGAGACCCAGGGGGATCACCAGGAAGCCTACAAGAGGCACGATGACCGAGTTAGAGATAAAACCAACCAATGAGAGACGCCCAAAATGATAAGCGACCATCGGTCCAGTTCCGATAGCCGCCAGGACAGGGACAGCGAGGTAGAGCGTTAACTGACGAACTCTTCGTCGTAACCATTTCTTCTGTTGAAGGTGGTCATCCCGGTGCCGGAACAGTCTCCCCTCTTGCATCCACCTTAAACCCCAGATGATGAAAAGGACGGCAAGAAAAGAAAGCTGGAAAGAGGTATCCATGATGACCCCAGGCCATATAAAAGCAATCAGCAGGGCTGCAAAGGCGAGACTGTTAAAGATATCCTCCTCCCTGTCCAATAGAACAGCCAAGGCGTAAAAACCGACCATGATGGCCGCGCGTACCGTTGGAACCCTACCCCCCGCAAGGGCGGTGTAAAAGAGGACCGCTAAAAAAGAGACAAAGGTTGCCACCTTTAGCCAATTCCAACGCAGCAAGAGACTGGTACTGAAAGAACCCAGATATCGGACGAGATAGAAAACTACGAGACCAAGCATTCCCACATGGAGACCCGAAATCGACAGGAGGTGGGCCACCCCGGCAGCTGTAAAGCGCTCGCGCATCTCCTGTGATATCCCGCCCCTATCTCCTACTACTAAGGCCTTCATCAAGGCGGCCTGCTGATGAGGAAGGTGACGTTCCAGGAACCGGCTGATCGTCCTTCTGAGATATTCGATGAATCCCCACACTGAGTAAGTCTCTCTACGGAGCAGTTCCACCGCGGCGTCGCTTTGAAGGAAGCCGAACAGATAGATCTGCCTCCTAGCAAGATAGACCCCATAATCAAACTCCCCCGGATTCCCGGCATGAGGTGGTGGGCGCATCTTCAGCCGGAATCGCACCCGATCTCCATAATGCCATTCCCTCACAACATCTCTAACAGTGACAAGAATATTCCCAACGGTCTCCTGGGAACCGTTTGGGCGCCAGACCCTTTCAGCCCTGAGAAACCATCGGCTTCGGTCGGGTCGCCTCTCCGGCTCCCGATACAAGACGCCCTCGATGTAAAGCGAATCTCCTGTATTTGTAAGTCGGCTCACGTGATTCTTAGGGAAATTAGGATGGAGGATACGGGTGTGCATGACATAACCAATTAAGAATGCCGCACTAGAGAGAAATAACAGAAGGGCCCACCTTTTCTTCCCCAACCACCCAAGGAGCAAAAAACTAATGAAAGAGAAGGTGGAGAGAAAAAGGACAGAGAAAAGCGAAGCGAAGACGATCGCTTGCCCGAGGAGAAGGGAGAGGGTCGGAACGACTACTAAAGCAGCCGGATTCCTCTCCAGAAGGTCATGCTTCAGGGGAGAGGGAAACGGTAACTCCATTCAGGGGTCACCCGCCTTTAGACATCAATAGTGGGATATTAAGGATCTCATGGGCCATCTTCTCACTGATCGATGGGACTTTTATGAGGTCCTCCAAGCTCGCCTCCTGGATCCGTTTAAGGCTACCAAAGGCACGCAAAAGTGCTTTCTTACGCTCGCCCCCAATCCCTTCGATCTTGTCCAACATAGAAAAAAAGTTCTGCCGTGTTCTCAACTTCTTATGGTATGTGATGGCGAATCGATGCGCCTCATCGCGCACCCGCTGCAAGAGAAAGAGGGTATTAGAATTTCGCCTTAAGGTAATAGGATTGCTCTGCCCAGGCAGAAAGACCCTCTCCTCTAACCGATCAATCTCCCGGCTCCGCGGAGATGGCCTTACGCGCAGCTTGGCCAGGGCAATCGCATCCACATCGGTAATCGCCAAATCCTCCATGGCCGCAAGGGCCACCCCTAGCTGCCCTTTGCCGCCATCTACGACCACCAGATCGGGGAGGTCCCCTTCCTTGACTCCGCGGCAAAACCGCCGCTTGAGGACCTCATGCATCATGGCATAGTCATCGCCGCCCGAAGGGATCCCCACGGCACGGATGCGGTAACGGCGGTAGTGTTTCTTGTCCGGTTCACCATCAAAAAAAGTGACCATGGAGCCCACGGCATGGGAACCGGAGATGTTCGAGATATCGTAGCACTCTATCCTCTGAGGATAGTGCCTCAGCCGGAGCCTTTCCTGAAGCTCCCGAAGCATCCGTTCTCTTTCTTTTTCCTGATCGTGGCGCTCGAAAAAACTCTGACGAGCGTTTTGCACTGCCATCTCTACCAGCCGACATCTATCGCCTCTACGAGGGAAGAAAAGCGACACTCCTTTTCCTTTCCTCTCGCTCAAATATTCTTCTCTCACTTCCCGATCGTCCAACTCCAGGGGAAGCAAAATTTCATCCGGAATAAATCTATCGCCTTGATAGAACTGAGTGAGCAGCGCCTCCATCATATCCTCATCAGAAAATTCGAAGTCTTCAAATGAATAGGCCTGATTCCCTGTAAGCTTTCCCTGACGGACATAAAGGACCTGTATCTCAATAAATCCCCCTTCACGGTAAAGTCCAAAGATGTCCTGGTCTGCCCCCCAATGAGACACCATCTGCTGTTTTTCCAGGGTTTTTTCCACCGCCTGTATCTTGTCCCTGATTTTCGCCGCGGCCTCAAACTCCAGTGCGTGCGCCTTCTCTTGCATCTTTCTACGCAGTTCATCCAGGAGTTCATGACTCTTTCCTTCAATGAAAAGCATCGCCTGTCTCAGCTGCTCCCGATATTCCCCAGCGTCGACCGGCAATACACATGGTCCCAAACAGCGCTTGATCTGATATTGAAGGCAGGGACGGATCCGGTTTTTGAAATTATGGTCCGTACAGGTCCTCAACAGAAAATGCTTTTCAATGATATCGAGCGTTTCGCGTGCGGCAATAGCCGAAGAGTATGGGCCGAAATAGCGACTCCCGTCTCTGACGATTCTCCTTGTAGTAAGCATCCTTGGCCAGGGATGTTGAACCGTCACCTTGATGCTAAGGTAACTCTTGTCGTCTTTTAAACGGATGTTATAGCGCGGTTTATACTGCTTGATCAGGTTGTTTTCCAGGATCAATGCCTCTTTTTCGGTGCTTGTTACTAAAGTCTCCACATCCCCCACCCGACGCATCAAAAACTCGATTTGAGAGCGCCCGTCCCCGCCACGAAAGTAGGCGCGAACGCGACCTCTCAGGTCCTTAGCCTTCCCAATGTAAATGACCTTTTCCGCCTGGTCACGCATCAGATAGACACCAGGTTGAGATGGAAGGCTATCGAGTTTTTCTTCGATAGAAACCATTGGAGAGAGTGAAGTCAGGATGTTATCTCTGCCTCTCTTGCGCTTACCGGATCACGAAGCCCAATCTCGCGCTCTTGAAGCCCATGAATCCGATCCCTAAGTTCTGCCGCCTTTTCAAACTCCAGGTTGGCCGCAGCACCCCTCATCTCCTTCTTTAGTTTTTCAACTAAGCGAGGGATCTCGCTCACAGCCACATACCCCTCCTCCCTCTCCGCAACCAGTGGCACGGTGACATAATCGGCGTCATAAACCTGGACAAGAGGAGTCCCCAAGGACTTGATAATCGTCCGAGGGGTAATCCGGTGCTTTTTATTGAAGGCGGCTTGTAAGCGGCGCCTGCGATTGGTCTCATCGATCGCCTGCTTCATCGACTGCGTCGTGGAGTCCGCGTAGAGGATCACAGTCCCATTGACGTTCCTCGATGCCCTCCCCATGGTTTGAATCAAAGAACGCGCCGAGCGGAGGAACCCCTCTTTGTCCGCATCCAGAATCGCCACCAGGGAAACCTCCGGCAGGTCCAATCCCTCTCTGAGAAGATTGATCCCAACCAGGACGTCAAACGCCCCCTTCCTGAGATCCCGGATAATTTCCACCCGCTCAATAGTCTCGATATCGGAGTGGAGATAACGGACCCTGACATTCAAATCCTGATAATAATCCGTCAAGTCCTCGGCCATTCGCTTGGTCAGCGTCGTGACCAAAACCCGCTCGTCTTTTTCCGTTCTCTTTCGGATTTCCTCGAGGAGATCATCCACTTGAGACCGCGCGGGCCGAATCAGGACCTCAGGATCCATAAGCCCGGTGGGGCGGATAACCTGCTCCACAATTACGCGACCGCTCTTCTCTATCTCGTATTGCGCAGGAGTTGCAGACACATAGATTGTTTGATTCGAGAACGATTCGAACTCCTCAAAGTTCAGAGGACGGTTGTCGAGGGCAGAGGGCAGACGAAACCCGAATTCCACCAAGGTCTCTTTTCGCGAACGGTCTCCTCTGTACATCCCACCGATCTGAGGAATTGAAACGTGACTCTCATCAATGAAAAGAAGAAAATTATCAGGAAAGTAGTTCAACAGTGTCGGCGGAGGCTCCCCAGGTTTTCGTCCGGTAAGATGACGCGAGTAGTTTTCAATGCCAGGACAGAATCCCATCTCGGCCAGTAGCTCCAGGTCGTATCGGGTCCTCTGCTCCAGCCTCTGGGCCTCGAGGAGCTTGTTTTCCGCTCGAAGTTGCTGGAGTCTCTCCTTGAGCTCCTCCCGGATAGCCACGACGGCCCTTTTCTTTCGGTCCTCACCGGTCACATAGTGACTCGCAGGATAGATAGCAACCCTCGCAACACGTCGTTGCACCTTTCCCCGGATGGGATCGAACTCGTTAAGAGACTCGATTTTGTCGTCGAAGAATTCGATGCGGACGGAAGACCTGTCTTCGTAAGCGGGAAAGACCTCCAGGACATCCCCCCTGACCCGGAAGGTCCCGCGATGAAAGTCGTAGTCGCTTCTCTGGTACTGAATATCCACCAGTTTTCTGAGAACCTGATCCCGGTCTATCTCCATTTCTTCTTCAAGATAGACCATCATCTCAAAATAGGCCTCGGGAGAGCCAAGACCGTAGATACACGAGACACTGGCAACAATCACCACATCCTGCCTCTCTAACAAGGCCATGGTCGTGGCATGGCGCAGCTTGTCGATCTCGTCGTTGATGGAGGCATCTTTCTCGATATAGGTATCCGTGGACGGGACATAGGCCTCAGGCTGGTAATAATCGTAGTAGCTGACAAAATACCGGGCGGCGTTATCCGGAAACAGCTCTTTAAACTCATTATAGAGTTGAGCCGCAAGGGTCTTATTCGGCGCAATCACCAAGGTAGGCCTGTTCACTTGGGAGATCACATTGGCCATCGTAAAGGTCTTCCCTGACCCTGTGACTCCTAAAAGGACCTGATCGCTCAGTCCTTTCTTTATCCCCTGAACCAGCTTTTCTATAGCCTGAGGCTGGTGTCCCTGCGGCTTAAAATCGGAAACCAATCGGAACTGACCGTCTCTTCTCTGATGTGCCATTAAGGAGAAAAATAGCAGCGAAGCTCATGGGGAGCAAGCTAGCTTGTGAACTATATGAAATGATTCTGAAAGAACTTTTCTATAGGCCTCTATGCCCGGGGGATGTGCTAGACCTTTCATGGGAGGGCAAGGAGGATCTCAAATGGATAACACCCGCTCTGTCACGCTCTGGTCCCATTCTCCGGCAGGTCAGGCTTTCTTACGTACCATCCGGCTACCCTCTCATAAGCATGCGCTACCTGAAAGACCATACTTTCCTGGAAGGACCCGGCTATAATCTGCATACCGATAGGTAGACCCGAAGAAGAGAAACCGCAGCAGACGCTGAGCGCAGGGTGTCCTGTAACGTTAAAAGGGAGCGTACACAGAGTCCCAAGGTTTCCCCTCACATCTTGGAAGTTGATCCTTCTGCCGGCATTCTCAAAAAAGCCTCGGTTGCACTCTTCTATAGTCGGCGCGGAAAAAGCTACACTTGGTGCGGCGATCACGTGTACCCTCTGCAAGGTGTCATCGAACTCCTGGCAAATAATTCGTCTGACTCTTTGGGCCGTCACATAAGTCGCTGCGGGGATCATCAGAGCACAGATGTGCCTGTAGAGTAGCGTCGGACTATAATCACGCGGCCTGGTTTTCAGATAATGGTCCTGCGTGGAGACATTTTCCACCCGACTGGTAGCGGTTTGCACTGCTGGAATCAAATCCATATGAGGAATAGATACCTCCTCTACCAACATGCCGAGAGACTCTAACTTCTTGACGGCTTCCCCAAACACACTCTTCACCTCTCCCACCATCAGGCTATCGAAATATCCCTTGACAAGTCCCACCCTGAGTCCTTTCACCTCATTTCCAATACTTTTCGAATAATTGAGAACTGGCTCCTCGGAACTCAGCGGATCCTTTGGGTCGTATCCTGCTATTGCCTCTAAAACCAAGGCACAATCTTCAACTGTCTTGGTGAATACACCGAAGTGGTCTGTCGAAAACCCCCCGGTCCCATGGACTCCCCCGAAGCGGCTCACCCTGCCATAAGTCGCCTTCAGCCCCACGGTGCCACACAGAGAGGCGGGATTCCTGACCGATCCTGCATTGTCCGTCCCGATAGATGCCATGCACATGCTGGCGGCGACGGCAGCTGCAGAGCCGCCGCTCGATCCTCCGGGTATTCTCTTCATATCCCATGGGTTACAAGTAGTGCCGTAATAGGGATTGATCGTGGTGCCTCCGCTAGCGAACTCATGCATATTCGTCTTACCCAAAATGACCGCTCCGGCCTTCTTGAGCCTTGCCACTACCGTTGCATCAAAATCAGGTTTCCACTCCGAAAGGATTTTCGATCCTGCTGTTGTTCTCACTCCCCTGGTTGCCAGATTGTCTTTTATAGAGAACGGAATTCCATGAAGCGGGCCGCGATGTTTTCCGCTTTTGATCTCAATCTCCGCTGTCCTGGCATCGGCGAGGGCTTGGTTCTCAGTTAATGTTATGTAGGCATTGAGGATGGGATTCAGTCTCTTTATTTTGCCTAAATACAGAGTTGTCAGCTCAACCGGAGAGATCTCTCCGCTCCTGATTCGTGCAGAGACCACAGAAATGGTCAACCCTTCCAGATCTCGCTCTTTCACTTTTTCACCTTCTTATCGACCTTCATGATCGGCATAACACCGGTAAGATCGACCTCATAAAGCGGCTGGAATAGCCTGTTGGCAGCCTCGGCCTGCTCGGCAATCAGCTCAATTTCCTCTTCGCTCAGGTTGAAGCCATATTCGGCGTCGAGTCTTTTAACTTCTTCTCTCAAATCTCACCTCCGTAGTTTGGTCCTGTCCTATTTCCTTAGGACAAAATCAAAAACGATAGAGGCCTGTCCCGTCCTCGGGTATAGCTGGGTAACCAGGGCGCGATGCCCTGGCGCAGTCACCCGGACGTGTAAGTGCAGTGGGCGACCATAATTACCTGGAAAGTCGGTCTCATACCGGTAGCGCCCATCACTGCCTATAAGCTGTGTCGCCCGGTGCTCGTCATCGTATTGGCCTCCGGGGCTTGCAGACCACCACTCGATCCGGGCCTTTGCAAGCAAGGCACAGTCGAAAGCAGACCGTACCGTGCCGGAAACAACAAGGCCCCGGCCGGTTCTGTCCCGCTCCGGGGCATTTGGCTCGTAGAAAGGACCCTCTGTATGGGGGCGTGTGGGAGTGCATGCAAGCTGGGCAGCAGATAGCAAGACGATTTGGGCACCAAAAACCAGTGCCCCTATTACAGCAATGAGGAGCCTCCATTTTTCTGTTTTTTTAGGCATTGGACTAACCTCGATTTCCTTCTGCCAGAGAGCAGAAGCAAAATCAACACAATCTTTTTCCTTTTTTCCCTTTTGCTGGTCTCACCTAAGATCTAGAGTACGGGTAATGCCCGATTTTGGTAGAATATTGGAAACTACTAGACGGAAAGATTGCTAGGGACAACTTCGCTACCGCAAAAATTGCCAATGAGGAGACAAATCGATCCTCTAGATATGGAGGTAAACCATGACCCCAATTGAAATTCTAGCAACCATCTTTGCAGTAATCGTTATCGTAAAACTGGCCGTTTTTATCGCTAAACCCGGTCTCTGGATGAAGTGGGCCGGAGCGATGCTGAAGAACGAAGTCCTGACAACGCTGGTTTATCTGGTATTGGCCGTCATTGTCGGATACTACATTTTTGCAGATCTGACTGTTGTACAAGTCGCTGCAGTAACGCTGTGGGTGTCCTTGCTAATAGGCATTGGCGCCGCCCCGTACTCGAAAATCTTACTAAAATCACGTGACGAGTTGTTAAGTGCAGGGATAAGCAAGGCCTGGTTAGCAATGCTGATCTGGGCAGTGCTTGCTATTTGGGTCCTTTACGTAGTTTTCAATTGAAGGGGCGTTGGGTGAGGGACAACAGCAGGATTTGTGAATGGGACTCCCCTTCTCGATAAAGGCCGAGGTAGTGACTATCGGGTATGGACTTTCGAGCTTTTAACTATTGACTCCGAACGCACGCTCACTAACCGCTCAGGATGACGGAGCATGACCTTTGCAGAGGAAGGTGAAATCGGCCGGCCAAAAAGACTATAGCGCTGTCCGTTCTCCTCTTGGCCATTGGCCCAAGCCGCAAACTCATCGGCTGTAGGCGGGTGGCCAAGGTCCATATTGCACTTGCGCACAATAAAACCGAGCATTACTTTGTTCCAATTATTGCTTGACGAATGATTACCGGACATAGCAAATCCTAATAAAAGTCCGTCTAAAACAGGCACCCTGAATTTCCCCGAGGGATGGGAGCTGCTTAACCTTCTGAATCCGTTATAGATCGGACGCTCTTACCCGCCACTTCCACCGGACAGGAGGGCTTCCTTGGTCGCTAGACTCTTGTCCAACAACAACTCCACCACCTGCGGGACAATCTCTCGAGCACGTAGGTCTATCTCCTCCTTGGTAAGGTTCGCCGTAGGGTGGGGCATTACCAGGAAGCGGTAGTCTCTCACGCCCCAGGCCTCGGCCATGGCCCGACCTGTGGATACAAACGGTTCGGTGACGATGGAGGCTGAAGGTACGCCCTTCCTCTCAAATAGAATGCCGTCGAGCACACTGCCCGAGCTACACGAGCCTCAATCCCCCACACCGGCGATCATCACATCGCACTCAGCGCTCAACTCGTTTAAGATCTCGTCATGGGCGGGCACCCCTGAAGTTCGCTTGCGCCGGATCAGCATTCCCTGCACTCCATACTCCTCTTCGAGGATCTTCCCTATCTTCAAGAGCAGTTTATCCGAATTGAACTTGGTGTTGTCCACAAGCCCCACCCTCTTGCCCTGCAACGTCGCAGGCCGTGAGGCATAGTGCAGGGGCTGCTCCTTTGGAGTTGTGGTTGGATCGAAAATCATTTCTCCTTTCTTCATAAATGTCCTCCTCTTCAATTCAATAGCTCAATTCATACTTTGCCGCCTTAGGGCCGGTGAATCTCCTTGGTGACGCTCTGCGACGCCGCCTTACTGCCCCATCCCGGAATGAACGCTGAGAACGCCCCGGCCTTGCCCCCAGCTGCCACCACAATAATATCCTCTGGGTCCTGCACTAATGGCCGCATGGTCCTCTCATCCTGCGGGAGAACCTCGCCCGTCATACGCCTCGATCGTTTGAGGTGAGCGATACTGCTCTGTGTGTGTCCGAACAGAAAGCGCCTGATGTCTACCTTGGACCAGCCATCGCCGGCAATAATCCGCATATGCTCCCCGGCAATAAGCACCACATACTGCGGCTGTCTGGTTACGCTGCCTGAGATGCGCATGTTATCGGCCATGGTGGTAAGCACTCCTTCGGCCGTGTTGCTGAGCTGATTATAAATCTGGTGAGGAGCCAGCGCGGCAAAAACGGTGACGGCATCCTGCTCTAGACGAAAACCTCGCTCCACGTGGACGGGCGACCATGGGCTCTCCACCTCGTTCTCAGCGATACAGTACGTGTATTTGCCCGGATGACCCAGTGTGCTCCGGTCCAGCTTACCAGGGAGGGTATTGATGACGTTGCGCATGACAAGACGCACAGCGCGGCCAATGGTGGCATTGGCTCGCCAACCCGGGCCAAAGAGATTATCACCGCAATTGATGTCCAGCATGCGCGCGATTGGCCCGTTAACCAACATGAATACAGCCGACCCCCCAGTACTCGTAGCCGGGCCATGGTAACCCCAAAGAGGATCACTAATGGCTTCAATGGCCGCAACGACCACTGGCATATAGCTAGGTTTACACCCGGCCATCACTGCGTTCACAGCGACTTTTTCGGCGCTAACACTTACCTGGCGGTTGGGAATAAAGGCAATCTCCTCCCCGGCCTCCCGTCCGACAGAGTCCAACATGGCCTGAACGCTTTCCTCCGTAGGCGGGACCACGGGCAACCCGTCGGTCCACCCCTGCGCGAAGTAAAACTCACTGGCTTCAACCGTGTCGCCGAAATCGTTTGAACTTGACTGTTGCCCGACCGAACTCACGTGATCCCTTTCCCCGTTCATCGAACCGAAACCGATAGACCGGCGATGGCCTCAATCGTCCAGGTGCGTTGCCTTCATGTGCCTGTCGATCGTAGTATATCCCTTCCACTGGTCCACGATCCAATAGCGGATCCCGTACTCGAATCTGAGTTCTTTCATGTCATGGTCGGTCGGATTGAAGTGCTGGTGGTGCATCATGCCGGGCGGGACATGAATTGCATCCCCCTGATCCCATTCGTACCTCTTCCCACCAATCTCCGAATAACCGCTGCCCTGCAAGGCATAGAGGTAGGCCTCGGGATGAGCGTGACTATGGCTCTTTGAGTGAGGCAAATCGACGAAGATCGAGCTTATCGCCACCGCGGTAGCCTTAAAGCCGTTCTGTTTGCCGCTTCTGCCCATCAGGAAGTAGGTGGCACCGTGCTTAGTTTCCGTGGAGAGGTCGAACTGCTCTTCATGTATGGAGATCCGGCGCCCGTCCGTAGGCCAGTACTGTGACTCCTCACGAGGCACCTTGGCAAGCCCAGCCGAGTCGTTTTGCCCGGCATCTTCTATCTGCTCCATGTGTCCCATATAGATGAACGCCTCGAGGTGCCAGGCGAGACCAGAGAGATAGCTCACAGGTTCGTTACCCGTGTTGAAGAGCTGGTGGGTCGATCGATAGGGGATGTGGAAGACAGTTGCGCGCCGAAAATCGTAGCGCTTTTCGTCCAACAACAGGAAACCTTCACCGCGCTCGATGTAAATAGCCTCTTCCCCGTGGATGTGCTTTCCGGTATGCCAGCCCACCGGTATCTCCGCCCTCATCAGAAGACTGCCGCCAGTGGGAAACCCGGTCTCAGGCGCGATCATGAGGGCTGCCCTGCTGTCCTGGCGGGTGCGCACCCAGTTAAGGTTTTTTCCCCGCGCCACCCTGGGTGCCTCGTTCACTGTTTTCTCGATGCGATTAGACTCTTCTAACCAACCGTTGTAAAAGTCCATCATTTTTCGTCCCGCTAGGTTTTCTACACCGTAGCATCTACAGGGTCAAGCTTGAATCAGCAAAGGTGAGGCTATAACATTCGCAGCAATCTGCCGTAACCGTTAATTTTTTCCCGCATCCCGATGGTCTTAAAGGCCACGTACAGCTGGGAAGTAATATTCGAGATAACCGGCAGCCCTAGGTCGGTTTCGATTTCTTCAATCACATCCACGACAGGAAAATTCGCGCAAGGTATGAATATCCCTGTTGCATTGCCAGCCTCCCTAACCGCCCTCTTGGCTGCTCGGTAAATGTCGCCAATCGAGACCACACTCGACTCCGTAAACGTTGTCTCCAGGCTTACCACCGAGGCCACCTCAAACCCCCAATCCTTTAGATATTTAATCATCGTTTGATTGAGATCCGGAGGATAGGGATCAACCACTGCTAAACGCGATGTGGAAAGATCCCTGAAGGCATCCATTGCCGCCATGATGCTTGTGGTGCAGGGAGTACCCGATATACTCTTCACCTTTTCAATGAGACTGAGCTCGAAACCCTTTCCCTGTGTCAGTACCAGCGGGCCACCTCCGTGGATAATAAAATCACAAGAACGCCTTCCAAGTTCCTTCGCACAGGCCTCCACTTGAGCAAGGGCCTGTTTATAGGCCTCATCCTTCCAACCGCCTACCATGCACGTGACGCCTATCAGACCA
>Ga0209980_10001357_pt1 | contig 13473 bp, 13 predicted proteins | sample CR02metaG_FD_183611 | JGI IMG/M metagenome (GOLD analysis project Ga0209980, IMG submission 183611) | Deep subsurface microbial communities from Mariana Trench to uncover new lineages of life (NeLLi) - CR02 metaG (SPAdes) (version 2) | ecosystem: Environmental > Aquatic > Marine > Ocean trench... | reverse complement strand
GCTTCCAAAAATCTAAGATGGGCATTGAGTTCGTCGATGACTCAATGCCCATTTTCAAAAAAACTAATAAAAACAGTAGACTGGATGGTGGAGCCGAGGGGAATCGAACCCCTGACCTCGACATTGCGAACGTCGCGCTCTCCCAACTGAGCTACGGCCCCACCGGCCCGGGTCGCGGGAAGGCGGATAATGTGGGTGGTCACGTCTTTCTGTCAAGCACCGGACGCCGCGACCCTTGCGTGCACCTGCCATCGCCGCTAGGTTTCCGCCGACGGTGAATTTCCGGAACCAAAGAGATCAACGCCCATGCAGTCTTTCCTCGGTTTAGTGGACATCATTCTCGAGCTTTACGTCTGGCTCCTGGTCATCTGGGTCATCATCAGCTGGCTGGTCACCTTCGACGTGATCAACACGCGAAACCGTTTCGTCTATCTGGTGAGCGATTTTCTTTACCGCATCACCGAGCCGGTGCTGCGGCCGATCCGGCGCGTGGTGCCGAACCTCGGCGGCATGGACATCTCCCCGGTGATCCTGATCCTCGGCATTTGGTTCACCCGCAGCCTGATGCGGGAATATCTCTTGTCGTGACGACACCTTCCATGGCACCCCCGCGCGCTACTTCCGTATCCGTGCGCGTCACCAGTGACGGCGTGTTGGTGCCGGTGCGCCTGACGCCCAAGGCCGGGCGTAACCGGATCGACGGCGTCAAACCCGATGCCGGCGGGACCCGACGCCTCGCGGTCAGCGTCACCGCCGTGGCCGAGAACGGCAAGGCCAACGGCGCCCTGATCGGGCTTCTCGCCAAGACCTGGAAACTCCCCAAATCGGCGATCTCCATCGCCGCCGGGGCCAAGGCGCGGGCCAAATTGGTGCGGGTGGCGGGCGACCCGGCGCGCATTCTCGAACGTATCAATCGACACGGATACCGGGCATGAGCGACGGCCCGAGGGCTTCGATCATCGACGGCAAGGGATTTGCCGAGGGAATGCGGACCCGGATCGGCGCCGCCGCCGCGCGCCTCAAGGCCGACTACGGGCTTACGCCGGGCCTTGCGGTGATCCTGGTGGGCGAGGACCCGGCGAGCGTCATTTATACCCGCAACAAGGGACGCGCCGCCGAGGCCGCCGGTTTTGCCTCTTCCAACCACCGTTATAACTACCGTCTCCCCGCCGATACCGGGGAAGTGGCGTTATTGGACCTCATCCGCCGCCTCAATGAAGATGGCTCCGTGCACGGCATCCTGGTGCAACTGCCGCTGCCCGATCACATCGATCCCCACCGGGTGATCACGGCCATCGATCCGGCCAAGGACGTGGACGGCTTTCACCTCCTCAACGTCGGCAGGCTGGCGACCGGCTTCAAGGACGGGCTGGTCCCCTGCACGCCCCAGGGCTGCATGATGCTGCTGAAGCATGCGTTGGACGATCTAACCGGGTTGAACGCCTTGGTGCTGGGCCGCTCCAATATCGTCGGCAAGCCCATGGCCCGCCTCCTGCTGGGGGAGAACTGCACCGTCACCATGGCCCATTCGCGCACCCGGGACCTGGCCGAGGAGTGCCGCCAGGCCGACATCCTGGTGGCGGCGGTGGGACGCCCGCGCATGGTCAAGGGCGACTGGATCAAGCCCGGCGCCACGGTGATCGATGTCGGCATCAACCGCATCACAGCCGGCGACGGCAAGACCCGGCTGGTGGGCGACGTGGATTTCGACGAGGCGGTCAAGGTGGCAGGGCATATCACGCCGGTGCCGGGCGGCGTTGGCCCCATGACCATCGCCTGCCTGCTGCGCAATACCCTGATCGCGGCCGCGCGCCAGGCGGGATTGCCGGCACCCGAGATTTAGGCCAGGTTCCGAGGATAAGACGCAGGAGTGTACACCGGGACCAAACCGCCCCGGCTACCCCCGGCGTTTTTTCAGGAGCCTGAGCCTGAGCGCGTTGAGCCGGATGAACCCCTCGGCGTCGCGCTGGTCATAGACGGTGTCGTGCTCGAAGGTGGCGAGATCCTCGTCGTAGAGGCTGTTGGGCGACTTGCGCCCGACCACCGTCGCCAATCCCTTGAACAGCTTGACCCGGACCGTGCCGCAAACGTCTTTTTGGCTTTCGTCGATGGCCGCCTGGATCATTTCCCGTTCGGGCGAGAACCAGAAGCCGTTATAGACGAGTTCGGCATAACGCGGCATCAGTTCGTCCTTGAGATGGGCCGCCCCGCGATCGAGGGTCAGGCTTTCGATCCCCCGGCGGGCGGCCAGAAGCACGGTGCCGCCGGGCGTTTCATAGACGCCGCGGGACTTCATGCCGACGAACCGGTTCTCGACGATGTCGGCCCGGCCGACGCCGTTGGCGCCGCCCAGTTCGTTGAGCCGGGTCAAGAGCGCCGCAGGCGTGAGCGCCGCGCCGTCGATGGCCACCGGATCGCCGTTCTCGAACATAATCTCCACATAGGTGGGCCGATCGGGGGCCGCCTCGGGCGCGACCGAGCGGGTGTACATCTTCTCGTCGGGCTCCACCCAGGGGTCCTCCAGCGCCTTGCCCTCATAGGATATGTGCAGGAGGTTGGCGTCGGTCGAATAGGGTGGCGCGCCGCGTTTGTCGGTGTCGACGGGAACCTGGTGGGACTCCGCATAAGCCACCAGCTCGCTGCGCGAGGTGAGGTCCCATTCCCGCCACGGCGCGATGACCTTGATGTCGGGCTTCAGCGCGTAGTAACCGAGTTCGAAGCGGACCTGGTCGTTGCCCTTGCCGGTGGCGCCATGAGACACCGCATCGGCGCCGGTGGCTTCGGCGATTTCGATCTGGCGCTTGGCGATCAGCGGCCGGGCGATCGCCGTGCCGAGCAGGTAGCTGCCTTCATAAAGCGCGTTGGCGCGGAACATGGGGAACACGTAATCGCCGACGAAGGTTTCGCGAAGGTCTTCGACGAAGATTTCCTTGACGCCCATGTCTTCGGCTTTCTTGCGTGCCCGGCCCAGTTCCTCGCCCTGGCCGAGGTCGGCGGTGAAGGTCACCACCTCACAGGCGTAGGTGTCCTGCAGCCAGCGCAGGATGACCGAGGTATCGAGCCCACCCGAATAGGCGAGCACCACTTTGCCGATCTTTTCGTTCAATGCCCAAAACCCGTGTGAATGAGGGTGGCCCCGGCCACCGGCGGCGGGAGAGTAGTCACAAACGCCGCTCCCTGCAACCGGCGGGCCGGAGAGAACCGCTTTTTGCGCTCGCTAAGCCAGCAGCGACCGCTGTTTCCGGAATATCGGCGGCGTGGATAATCTTTCCCATGACAAACCGTCAACCTCACGTTAACTTTGGCGGTGGTATTTATGCTGGCACCGTGGGCCGAAGACCCTGCCGGCATGAAGATGGGGGACGACATTCAATGCCATTGAAAGTGACAATTGCGGCAGTTCTCCTGCTGCCGTTCCTGGGGACCGCCGCCACCGCCGCCCAATCACCGGGGCCGGGGCCGGCATCCACGGGCATCCTCGTCACCACCATCGGTACCCTGTCCGCCAAGGAAAAAGAGGCCATGGCGTTCCGCCGTCTGCAGACCGAACTCATGGTGGCGGCGCTCTCCTGCGGGCGGCACGAGTATCGCTCCAAATACAATACCTTCGTACTCCGCTACCGCCCGGCATTGCGGCGCAACGGGCGCACCTTGCACGCTATCTTCAAGCGCAACTTTGGCAACGGCGGCAAGCGGCGGCTCGAGGGTTACGTCACCCGGCTCGCCAATGAGGCCTCGGTGCGTTCGATGCAACGGAGCGAATTCTGCGCCGCCGCGGGGCGTAAGCTGGATGCGGTTCTCGCCGCCAGCCGCAGCGCCACCGCGCGCGGGCTTCTGCGGCGGGCGCAAAACCACTAGCCATTGACGGCATCCGGCCCGGGGGTCCGATCCGCCATGAGACAAGGGTGAACCCGCGCCCCCAAAGGCGCGGGTTCCTCGTTGTTCTAGAGCCAACCGATCAGAAGGCGATTTCCACCCGCCGGTTGCGCGGCTCGCGGACGCCGTCGGCGGTGGCCACCAAGGGCTGGGACTCGCCCCGGCCCACCAGGGAAATATCACTGGCGCTGATGCCGAGCTTGATGAACCCCGCCCTCACGGCCTGGGCACGGCGCAGGGACAGCCTCATGTTGTAGCCTGTCTTACCCGAGAGGTCCGAATGGCCGGTGAGATTGACCCGTACCAATCCGCGGCGCTTGGCGTAGGCGGCGGCGGCATCCAGCACCATCTGGGCATCGGCGCGAATATCAGCCTTATCCCAATCGAAGAATACGATGTAAGACCGCAGCGGTGGCGGCGGCGCCGGTTTCGGTTTCGGTTTCGGTTGAGCGATCCGCCTCGGCGCCGGCGCCGGTGCCGGCATGGGCCGCAACGGCGGCGCCACCACGGCGGCCGGGCGCGGGCGCTGCGCCCTCTTGGGCGCGGCAAAGCGGTAGCGCAGGCCGATCATGGCGCTGTGGCTCGTGTATTCGGTGTCGATGGAGCCGCCGGCTGCGGTCTGTAGGTCCACGTCAGGGACGTCGAAATACCGGTAATCGAAGGTCAGGTCCAGCTGATCCCTGATCGGGATGGCGACGCCGGCTATCGCCTGCCAGGCAAAGACGGTGTCTTCGTCTGCCACCGAGGAGCCCCCGATCGGGGAGACTTCATCAAATTCGACGATGGCGGCACCCACGCCCAAACCGACATAGGGCACGAATTTCGGGCTGACGTTGATGTCGTAGAGCAGGTTGGCCATGAAGCCGGTGACGTTGGCCTGGCCCACCAACCCCACGCCCGAAAGTTCGTCGACATCGCTGCGCCGATGGGATAACTCGCCTTCCAGGCGAAGGCCGTTGCCGAAACCGTAACCGACCGCCACGGCCCCGACCGACTCCAGGTCGAAGTCGATTTCGCCGCTGGCCGCTCCGCTTACATCGGAATCATTGGCCCAGTTCGCCCCCAAGGCACCCGAGACGTAGAGCCCCTTGTGCTTCGCGGGACCCTCGGCGGTGGCCGCCGTCCCAACCATGGCCGCTAGGGCAACACCGGCCAATCCGGCAATAAAATTACGGGTATTCATGGATTTATCCCCTCGCTGACGACCGCCGTGTCCGCCCTATTCGCACGCACTCAGGCCGAATTTCCGCGCGAACCTAACACAAAGCGTTAAACCAGTCATCATTTGCGAAATCAAGTTGACCGCCGCCGTCCATCGCCCTTAACCGTGCCCGGGCGCCGCCCGTCTGCGGCCCCTCACGCGCACGCTCGCCGTTTTCAACTGGCCGCAAGCGGCCAGGATATCACGGCCACGGGGAGAGCGCACCGGCGCCGACAGGCCCCCGTCGTTGACGATCTCGGCGAACCGGGCAATGGCGGGCCTGGTGGAACATTCATAGGGCGCCCCCGGCCAGGAATTGAAGGGGATCAGGTTGGTCTTGGCGGGAATGCCCTTCAAAAGCCGCACCAGGGCCCTTGCGTCGGCGGGAGAATCGTTGATTCCTTTCAGCATCACGTATTCGAAGGTGATGCGCCGCGAATTATGGACCCCGGGATAGGCGCGGCAGGCTTTGAGGAGTTCGTCCAAGGGATACTTGCGGTTGATGGGCACCAGGACATCGCGGAGCTCGTCGGTGACCGCGTGCAGCGATACCGCGAGGTTGACGCCCAGTTCCTCGCCACAACGGGCCATCAACGGCACCACGCCGGCGGTCGACAACGTGATGCGCCGCTTGGAGATCGACAGGCCCTCCGGGTCCATGACGATTTTGAGCGCCTTGGCGACGTTATCGAAATTATACAACGGCTCCCCCATGCCCATCATGACGATGTTGGTAAGGAGCCGACCTTGCGACGGCAATTCCCATTCGCCGATGGCGTCCCGGGCCGCCATCAGTTGGCCGACGATTTCGCCGGCCTCGAGATTTCTAACCAGGCGTTGGGTGCCGGTATGGCAGAAGGTGCAATTGAGCGTGCAGCCGACCTGGGAGGACATACACAGCGTGCCGCGTTCCCCATTGGGGATGAATACGGTTTCGCAGAGTTCCCCATCGACGAAACGGAACAGCCATTTGCGGGTGCTATCGACCGACAATGTATCTTCGGCGGCCTCGGGGCGATCGAGTGAAAAGCCTTCTTGGAGCCGGGCGCGGAAGGCCTTGGCGAGGGTCGTCATGGCGGAAAAATCTCGTGCCCCTTGGCCGTAGACCCAATGCCAGAGCTGCCGGGCGCGGAACGGCTTTTCGCCAAGCTCCGCCATGACCGCCGCGAAGTCGTCGCGATCGAGGCCGATCAGCCGCGTGGTGCGCACCGCCGGCGCCGCGTCCGCGTCGGGGGCCGGTGCACGCCCCTGGATTCGCGCCTCGGTCATCGCGATCCGCGTAATTTGGCCTTGCAGGCGCGGTTGATGCGCTTGTGCGCCCGGGCAAAGCCCTTGAGGGAATAAGTGTCGGTGGTGGAAATGCCGCTTTTGGACGTCCCCTTCAACACCAGGCGATAGCCCTTGATCATGGCGGCCACCAATATCTTGTCGGCGGTGGCGTTCTTCGACCAGGCGGCGTCGCGGTCGGCCATCAGCGGATAGGTTATCTTGTCGATCCTGGCGGCAACCTTGGCGCCCGGCTTATAGGTATATCCCGCTTGGAAATTGACGACGTCCCGTTCCCCGTCCCTGGGACGATGGGTAATGAATGCAACCACGTCGCCGCGCTTCTTGTATTTGCCCCGGGAGCGGGTCGGCTGGCTCACGATGTAACAAATGCGCCGGCCGGATTCGATCAGTTGATAGGCATACCACGCGCCGAACTGGCCGAGGAAGGTCTGGCGACCCGCCTTGGCAAAGCCATCCGATGGCGCCGCAACCAGGGCCGCCAATGCGGCCATCACGGCACCGATTACCTGTCGTCCAACCATGGGCACACCTATTATTACGTCTTTCCCCAAGGCCCCACCCTTGCGGGTCGCCCCGGTTTTCCCCGCCCCTTACCGTCGCCTACCCCGGCTGCGGATCACCGGCCCGCCCGCGACATGGGCCGCCAATGCCATGGGTTCGCCCCCCGCCCTCACCGGACGCGATGCAAAGCGGCCCAGGCTGATCAACCTGTCATACATCACGATCGCCCCGGCGGTGGCCACATTTATACAGAATTTCGTCGGAATTTTGACCGTGAACGCGCATTTTTCGAGCATCGGGGCCGACAGGGCGCCGCGCTCGGGTCCAAGCACGTAGGCCGCTTGGCGCGGATGACGAAAGCTCGGTAGTTCGGTGGCGCCGTCGGTCAGTTCCACCCCCACCAGTCGACAGCCGCTGGGCAGGTCTAGATCGGCCGTGGTGGCGAATTCATAAAGCGGCACCTCGCCGGGCGCATCGGAGGTATCCGCCAGGCCCGCCTCGCCCCTCGGGTATAGGACGCCGACGGTGAACAAAAAGCTTGCGCCGAAGGCATGGGCCGAGCGGAAAAGATTGCCCGCGTTCATGGGCTTGGACAGGCCTTCGACGCCAATTCCGAAAAAGCCGCGCATGACGGAGGATTACCGTTCGGACGCCGATTGGCAAGCCCGGCCTTTTGACGCACCCGGCCCCAGGCGGGTGTCTCCGGCGGTGCTAGCACCGGTGTTGCAAACGGCGTAAATTGCCGGCGATGCATTCGCCCCTTGCCCCCGACCGAGCCAACCCCGGGCGCTCCGCCACACTCCCGACCCAACGCCCCGGGGCCGCACCGTGATCGCCCGCGCGGTCGCGGCGGCGCAAAATCTATGGGACGAACTGCCCGCCAATCTTCGCGGCGCGTTCTGGATTCTCATTGCCGCATTCCTTCTGACGGGGATGGGCGCCATGGTCAAGCACCTGGGCAGGGACATTCCGCCGGTGCAGATGATGTTCTTCCGATCCCTCGTCGCCGTCTCGGTGATCGTGCCCTTCATGCTGCGTTCGGGATGGGCCGGCTTTCGCACCAAGCGGCCGGGCCTGCACCTTTTCCGCACCCTGGTGGGGGCGCTGGGCATGTTCTGTGTCTTTTATGCCTTCACCCATCTGCCCTTGGCCGAGACCGTCGCCATTGTCTTTTCACGGCCGCTGTTCGCGGTGGGGTTGGCGATCCTGTTCCTCGGTGAGACCGTCGGCTGGCGGCGCATCACCGCCGCCTTGGCGGGATTTGCCGGGGTGATGGTGATGGTGCGGCCCGGATCGGCGGCCTTCGATCCGGCTTCGCTGTTCGCGGTGACGGCGGCGGTGGCGGCGGGATCCACCGCCGTCATCATCAAGAAATTGTCGGCCACCGAATCGACGTCGTCCATCGTCCTTTGGTTTTCCGTCGGCAGCGCCGTCATCACCGCGGTCCCGGCGATCATCGTCTGGGTTCCGCCGGCGCCTGTCCAATGGGCCTATCTGATCTTGATCGGCATCGTCGGCGTCGGCGGCATGGCGACGCTGACCAAGGGATTTTCCACCGGCGAGACGTCTTTCGTCGCTCCCTTCGATTATTCGCGGCTGCTTTACGCCACGGCGCTCGGCTTCTTCATCTTCGGGGAAGCCCCCGATGCCTGGTCGGCGATGGGGGCGCTGATCATCGTCGCCAGCGGCACTTACATCGCCCGGCGTGAACTGGCCCTGACCCGCGCCCGGCTCCGCGCGCGGCGCGGCGGCTAGAGTACCTTCCGGTCAAACGGTTCCTATCTACCAAGAACCACTCTAGTGTCCCACCATGGCCGACCCGTCCCCCACCGCGCATATGGACCCGCCGAGCCTGGCCGATATCGAGACCCTGGCGCGCCATGCCTTGGCGACCATTCCCCAACGCCTGGCGCGCCACGTCCAAGACGTAGTGGTCCGGGTGGTGGACTTCCCCGATAGCGAGACCATCGCCCAAATGGGATTGAATTCGCCGTTCGATATCCTCGGCCTCTACCGGGGAGTGTCCCTGGACCGCAAGAGCGTTGGTTATGCGCCGACCGACCTCGACATGATCTTTCTCTACCGCAGACCGCTGCTTGATTACTGGGTCGAAACCGGAGAACCTCTGTGGCGCGTTGTACGCCATGTCCTGATCCATGAATGCGGGCACCATTTCGGGCTCAGCGACGAGGAAATGGCCCGCATCGAAGGGGAGGCCTGATCGATGGCCAAGAAGCCCGGCAGATCGCCGGCGCCGCACACGGATGGCGGCGTGCCCGCGGCGCTCTCGGCGGACGCGCTGTGTCGCCTGTGTGATCCCGAAAGCCTCGGTTTCAAGACCACCGAAGAGCTCAAGGACCCGCATCGGATCATCGGCCAGGACCGGGCGGTGGAAGCGATCCGCTTTGGCGTCGGCATCACCAAGGAGGGCTATAACATGTTCGCCCTCGGCCCGTCCGGCACCGGCAAGTACAGCGTCATCCGCCAGTTCCTCGACCGCCGGGCGGCGGGCATGGCGACGCCGCCCGATACCTGTTACGTCAACAATTTCGCCCGGCCCCACAAGCCCAATCAAATCCAGTTGCCCGCCGGCCGCGGCGCGCCGTTCCGCGGGGATATGGAACAACTGGTCGAACTGGTGGGGGTGGCCATCCCCCGGGCGTTTGAGACCGAACAGTTCCGGGACAAGCGCAAGGAGCTGGAAAACCGATTCAGCCAGGCCCATGACGCCATATTCGAGGGCGTCCAAAAAGAAGCGGAGGCCAATTCCATCGCCCTTGTCCGCGCGCCTGCCGGCATCGTGCTGGCGCCGGTTCGCGACGGCCAGGTCATCCCCCCCGAAGCCTTCGAAAAATTGCCCGAAGAGGACAAGGAGCGCACCCGCGCGGTCATCGAAGAGTTACAGGAGAAGTTGGCCGCGGCACTCGCCGAAATGCCCAAGTTGGAACGCCAGACTCGCGAGCAAGTGCGGGCGCTCAACCAGGGCACCACCCTATTCGCGGTGGGCCATCTGATCGACGACCTCAAGGCCAATTACCAGGACCTGCCCGAGATCCAGGACTACCTGGATCAGGTCCGCGACGATATCGTCGAACACGCGGAGGATTTCCTGCGCCCCCAAGGCGAGGCGGCCGCAGGGCAAAGGGCGCGGCCAACCGAAAGCACCGCCGGCGGCGGGCGCGATCGGTACAAGGTCAATCTGTTGGTCGATAACGGCGCCACCTCGGGTGCGCCGGTGGTCTATGAGGATCTGCCCAACCTTCAGAGCCTGATGGGGCGGATCGAGCATATCACCCAATTCGGAACCCTGACCACCGACTACACCCTGATCCAGCCCGGCGCGTTGCATCGCGCCAACGGCGGTTATCTGATCCTCGACGCGCACAAAGTGCTGATGGCGCCGTTCTCATGGGAGGCGCTCAAACGGGCCATAAAATCCCGCGAAATCCGCATCGAGAGCCCGGAGCGGAACATGTCGGTGGCCACCACCATCACCCTGGAACCGGAACCGACGCCGCTCGATGTCAAGGTCGTGCTGCTGGGGGATCGGCAGCTCTATTACCTGCTGACCCAGGCCGATCCCGAGTTCGGCGAGCTCTTCAAGGTGGAGGTGGATTTCGAGGAAACCTGGGAGCGCAGCTCGGAAAACATGAAGCTGTTCAGCCAGTTCCTGGCACAGGTGATCCGGCACCAGGAACTCCGTCCCTTCGATGCCGGCGCCGTCGCCCGGGTGATCGAGCAGGCCGCGCGCATGGCCGGTGATTCATCGAAGATGACCACCCATATCCGCACCCTGGCCGATCTTCTGGAAGAGGCCGATTACTGGGCCGGCAAAAACGGCAACGGCGTCGTCACCGCGCGCGACGTCGCGCGCGCCCTGGATGCCAAGATCGAGCGCGCCGACCGCATCCGGGACGTTTCCTACCGGCAGATCGAGGACAAGACGGTGCTGATCGAAACCAGCGGCGAGGCGGTGGGGCAAATCAACGGCCTCTCGGTGATTCAACTGGGCAAGTTCCCCTTCGGGCGGCCGACGCGGATTACCGCACGGGTGCGCCTCGGCCGCGGCCAGGTGGTGGATATCGAGCGCGAGGTGGAACTGGGCGGGCCGCTTCATTCCAAGGGGGTGTTGATCCTGTCCGCCTTCCTCGGTGCACGCTATTGCCCGGACACCCCGCTGTCGCTCAGTGCTTCCTTGGTATTCGAGCAATCCTACGGCGGCGTCGATGGGGATTCGGCCTCCTCCACCGAGCTTTACGCGCTGTTGTCGGCGCTGGCCGGGCTTCCCATCAAGCAATCCCTCGCCGTGACCGGGTCGGTCAACCAGCACGGCAAGGTCCAGGCCATCGGCGGCGCCAACGAAAAGATCGAGGGCTTCTTCGATATCTGCAAGATGGGGGGGCTGAACGGCGAACAAGGGGTCCTGATCCCGCGCGCCAACGTCAAGCACCTGATGCTGCGCAAGGACGTCATCGAAGCGGTCGGCGCGGGCCAATTCCACATCTGGCCCATCGACAACATCGACCAGGGCATCGCTTTGCTGACCGGGCGCGAAGCGGGCGCGCGCGACCAAGACGGCGCCTTCCCGGCTGGGTCCGTCAACGGCCTGGTGGAAGCGCGCCTCAAAGCCCTGGCCGAGGCGGCGCGGCGCTTTGCCCGCCGGCCCGGCGACGGCGACGGTGGCGAGGCGGCCGAGGCCGCGCCATAAGCCCGCCCACGGCCCCGGCGCCGGAGGACAGCGTCCATGGCCCTTGAGTTGATTTTGCCCTGGTTGGTGCTGGTGACCTACGGCGTGATCGTCTTGCGGATGACGCCGGATTCCGTGACCCCGTCCCAGTTCTTCTCCGGGCGCGCCCCAAGCGGCGCCGAGCCGGGGCTGTGGCTTTTGGTGGCGTCGGCCGCGATCACCTGGATCTTCGCCAAGTCCATCGCCAATGCCGCCAACCTGGCCGGCGCCTTCGGCATCGCCGGCGGCATCGGTTACGCGCTCTATTACCTGAGCTTCGTTGTCGCCGGCGTTACCATCTACCTGATCCGGGTCAAGGGCGGGCATACCTCGCTGGCCGGTTTCCTCACCGCCAAATACGGCACCGGGTGCGCCCGGCTGTTCCTGATCGCCATCGCCATCCGTTTGTTCAACGAAGTGTGGTCCAACACCAAGGTGGCCGCGCTCTATTTCGGCGCCGAGGGCAGTATGGAGTATTGGATCGGCGTCGCCTTGATCACCGCCTTCACGGTCTACTACTCGTGGCGCGGGGGGCTGCGGTCGTCGCTGCTGACCGATGGCGCCCAGATGATCTTAGCGGCGATCCTGTTGGTTTCCATCCTCTTCGTGGTCTGGCCGGGGCTCGCGGCGCGCGGGTTGCCCGAAATCTCGGACGGTGCCCATATGGCGGGGCTCACCTTCTGCGGGTTGGCGCTGGTGCAAGTGCTGAGCTACCCCTTCCACGATCCGGTGCTGACCGACCGCGCCTTCCTCACCCGGCCAAAGGTCATGATCAAGGGCTTCGTGCTCGCCGGGCTGTTGGCGGGCGGCTTTATCGCGCTGTTTTCCACCGTCGGCCTCTACGGGCGCGCCATCGGCCTTACCGGAGCCATGACCGTCGGCGTGCCCGCCTCCTTGGGCTTGCCCATGCTGTTGATCTTCAACGCCATCATGCTGACCAGCGCGGGATCGACGCTGGATTCCACCTTCTCCTCGGCGGCCAAGCTGGCGGGACGCGACTGGCCGGGCCGGGCGGGGGCCGCCACCGACGCGGAGCGCCGCTACGGGCGGTGGGTGATGGTGGCCATCGCCGTCGTCGGCAACATACCGTTGCTGAGCATCACCATGGGCGACGCGGTGGGCCCGGCGATCATCGCCGCGACCACCATATCGGGCACCATGGTGATGGGGCTGGCGCCGATTTTCCTGCTCGCCTTCATTCCCCATGCCGGACGGATGAGCTTCCACCTGGCGTTTTGGCCGGGGCTTGTGTTGGGCGTCCTGGTGACCCTCGAGGCCACGCTCGGCATGGCTATTTTCCCGGCCTGGATCGATATCGGGTCGGGCAAATACGCCGACGATCTCGGCGTCAACGTCTGGGGTCTCATGATCTGCACCGCCGGCTACCTGGCGGGCGCCGGGATCGGCTATCGCCGTGAAAGGGCAGGCGGCCCCGTCTAGCCGGTGCCGATCAAGCGGCGAACCCGGGTCCGCAGTTCCGGCACCACATCGGCCTCGAACCAGGGATTGCGCTTGAGCCACAGCCTGTTGCGCGGGCTCGGGTGGGGCATGGGCAGGAATTCGGGCCCGTAAGCGCGCCAGTTCTTGACCGTCGCCGCCAGGGTTTGCTCGCGCCGGTCACCAAGGTAGTGGGCCTGGGCATAGGCCCCCACCAGAAGGGTCAAGGCGATGCCCGGCATCAGGGCGCGGAGATCGGCGTGCCACAGCGGCGCGCATTCGGGCCGGGGCGGGGCGTCGCCCGAGCGGCCCTCGCCGGGATAGCAGAACCCGGTGGGGACGATGGCGATGCGGGCCTCGTCGTAGAACATCTCGCGGCCGATACCAAGCCAGGCCCTGAGGGTGTCGCCCGACGGGTCATTGAAGGGAATGCCGGTTTGGT
>Ga0209980_10001356_pt1 | contig 13475 bp, 11 predicted proteins | sample CR02metaG_FD_183611 | JGI IMG/M metagenome (GOLD analysis project Ga0209980, IMG submission 183611) | Deep subsurface microbial communities from Mariana Trench to uncover new lineages of life (NeLLi) - CR02 metaG (SPAdes) (version 2) | ecosystem: Environmental > Aquatic > Marine > Ocean trench... | reverse complement strand
GGCAAAATGGGGGTCCTTCATCGCCGGCGTCGCCACCAGGAGCTGGCCAGCGAGAAATCGATTCTCTCCTGCAGAAGCGGGGCTCTGCATAACGACACCCACGACAAAAACCACCAACTGGGCAACGACCCCAGCCATCACTCCCCGCAGTCGGCAGGATCGCGAGAATTCGGCTCCCCAATTTGAGATCACAACACCTCTCATTGTTCATACAGTGCGGCAGCGCCTGTGATTTCTGTCTAACATCTTGCCGCTCGACAACTTGCGGGACTAATAAACTATTTACCAGGAATTAACATTTGGGTCTATCGAAAGAGTCTCAAAAAACACAACACTAAAACACATTGCAATCACTGCTGCCCGAAAAAAATCAGGACTGTTAACCCCAATCCATAAAATATAACCGAGGCATACCCCGTTTGGAGCAACATGTGGCAGCAATTAGCGACATTATGATTTTCGGTCTTCAACTATACTGGAGGTGAGTTGCCGGTTCGCACTACAAACAGGTCTTTTTTGCGACCTGATGTGCATTAGTGAGGATTTTGGGGACTGATTAATTTTAGATCGGGGTTGACCTTTGTCGTCCTCATTTTTCGACAGAAATTCCCCGTTTTGCAATTGCTCCCTCGGGGAGCGGCCTAGAATTCGATGGCCTCTCACAACTTCGATAAGGCTTGGAGCGAGACCTTGGGCCAAACGGAGTTACAAAATCGTCCACAACCCACCGCCGTTGGTTCCTGGAGGAAAGAGGAAAGTAATGGCCTTGCTTCTGAGCCTTGGTATGGGATATTGTCCTAAAAAAGCTCCGTCTCTTAAACACTAGCTTTCTGGTTGAGAGTGATCAGAGGAAAAGGAGAAGACAGTGAGTGAAAATAAAAAGCGCCCGGCGGATCGATGGATTATATCTCCAGAAAATACGGCACTGATTGTGATAGACATGCAGAACGCGTGGGTACATCCGAGAGGGGCCCGATATATGCCAAGTTCGGAAGAGATGATCCCCCGGTTAAAGGAAGTATTGACCTTCTGTCGCGCTTCAAATCTACCCGTACTTTTTCTTCATACAATAAAGCGCAAGGATTTAGCGGAGGCCGGCATATTTGCCGATCTCAAGCCTGAGACTCACCGACCGGATGATCCCTGGTCTAACTTTGAAGGTGCTCCAGGAGCGGACTTTCATGAGGTTATCAGACCCTTGCCCAGTGAAATCACTATTGGAAAATTTCGCTACAACGGTTTTTACGGAACAGAGCTTGAGAACATATTGCGGCGACTAGGCCGAGACACCATCGCCATCGCTGGGGTTGCAACCAATGTCTGCTGTGGCAGCACAGCACGGGACGGAGCTATGAGGGATTTTAAAGTCATCTTCCTCTCGGACTGTAACGCTGCCTCTACGAGCGAAGGGCATGAATCCACATTGGAAAACTTTTCAAAGCATTTCGGTCTGGTAATGGACTCAAAGACCTTCATAGATCGAGCCCGTACAGCGTGACCCGGCGAAAGGTCGGTTAGGCTCGGACCAGCACACAAAAAGGGGGGGAGTTCAGTATTCGTTCACTCAACCTTCATTCATTGATGACTAGTAAATCAAGATCAATCACTTCCCTTGCACGTTTCAAGTACCGGCCGCTAATCAGTTCCTTTCACATATGCTAGCATTCTCACCCCTGATATGGGCTGACATAGGCTGAGAAGAGACCTGATCCAATTTCCGGCAACTAACAATGACCCCCGCGGCGGGATCATCGAGTTTTGGTATTGGGCTCACCGGCTTTCGAGAATTTCCGAAATCCCGTAAACCTCTACAGCGGCTTTCTTCCGAGTGGACCAAAAATCGCTTCAAGATTCAGGTCCGACAACATTTAGCCTCTTTTTAAGGCTTTGAATTCTTACATAAAGGTAGAGATGCGGAATGTGGGTGAAGGAGGATCAACGTTGAATAGGATTTCGATTACTCGTAGCACAACCAGCAATGGTCAGAATGGAAGTGGAGTGCCTTTTTGGCCACACGTGGGCCCCGTCCTCTTTTTGGCATTGATCTTCTGTATAAACTTTACATCCAGGATCATCCTCTCTCCCTTGCTTCCCACAGTTGAAAAGGATTTGGGCATAAGCCACAGCCAGGCCGGGTTGTTTTTTCTATTGATCACTGCGGGATACTTTGCCGCCCTCCTGGGATCCGGATTTCTCTCCTCCTGGCTGACACACAAAAGAACCATTATTTTCTCCTCAGCTGCTGTCGGCATAGCACTATTTGGCATCTCCTTCATTAACACTTTGTGGGGTATTCGCTTGGGACTGCTCGGCTTGGGATTGGCGTCGGGCCTTTACCTTCCCTCGGCTATCGCAACGATCACCTCCCTTGTTGGCTCCAGGCACTGGGGCAAGGCAATCGCTATACATGAGCTAGCTCCCAATTTGGCCTTTATAGCAGCACCCCTGGTGTCTGAGTTTTTTCTACGGTGGTTTTCCTGGCGCGTGGTTTTGACTTTGCTGGGTGGGACATCTGTAATCCTCAGCCTGGCCTTTGGCCGATTCGGCAGAGGTGGTGAATTTTCTGGTGCGACACCCGCTACTGGTTCCTTCAGAATTTATTTCAGAGAGCCCTCCTTCTGGATCATGGTAATTCTGTTCGGCCTGGGGATCACTTCAACCATGGGTATCTTCGCCATGCTTCCCCTTTACCTTGTAACCGAAAGGGAGATGGATCAGAATTGGGCAAATACACTTGTTGCATTTTCCAGGGTCTCCGGACTCGGCATGGCGTTCGTAGCCGGGTGGGCTTCGGACCGATTGGGTCCTAAGCGCACGATAGCCGGCAGCCTTCTACTCACAGGTATAACGACTGTGCTTCTGGGAATCATGCCGGGCTTATGGGTCGTAGTTGCGGTCTTTCTGCAGCCCGCACTTGCAGGTTGTTTTTTCCCGGCTGGATTTGCTGCCCTCTCTGAAATAGGCCCTGCCAGCTCTCGAAACGTGGCCGTCTCTCTCACGGTTCCTATCGGCATGCTCTTAGGCGCAGGGGCAATCCCGATGTTTCTTGGTATTATGGGAGATAAGGGCTCTTTCGCTTTAGGTTTCATCCTGGTGGGCGTCCTCATACTTACGGGCGCTGTATTATCCTTTTGTCTTAAACTTCCCAGTGAAACATCAAAGCGAACCAGAGAAGGCCAGCTATGAATAAAGCGGCTCGCCTCTGCAAAGGCGGCCTTATTCCGCTGACCAGGTGCCGCACGGGCGACAGATGTAGGAGGGATTCGTTTGGAAGATAAAATTTGGGTCCTTTGGGATGGCGCGTGAGGGTTTTGACGCCGATTAGCTGCCTGGGTCAGGCGCAAGGATAGTCGTAGTCGATTTCAAGTCGTAGCGTATCAGGAGGCCCCCTCCCCGCCAATGACCCCTGTTCTCTATGCTGCGTGCAAGCACGCCATCCACGTGGTGGAAGCGGACGGGACAGAGCACCAGGCCGGTCGTGCATGCCTGTTTATCCTTGATGGGTTAGGATGGCACAGGGGTGCGCGCATATTTGCTGCTCCTCCATGGATCTGGCTTGTCGAACTGAGCTACCGGATCGTTGCAACCAACCGCCCATTTTTCAGCCGGTTCTTGATCCGCAAAAAGTAATTTTGTCTGCCTGTTTGCAGACATCACTACCCTATCTCCCACAGCGGCGATGAACTTCTAAAGATTCAATTTCTAAAACCGGGCGTGTGGCTTCCATGTAAAAGGGGGGATCAGAGGCGTCAGGTCGTGCAATCATCTATCTGAAGATTTTGAGAGATTACTCGACGTTCTTAAGTTTATGGTGGTCGCAGCAGGACTCGAACCTGCGACCTCTTGCATGTGAGGCAAGCGCTCTAACCAACTGAGCTATGCGACCACTAGAAAATCTGTTTTTAGCACCTTTCAGAACAGGCTTCAAGATTATAGATCAATAACTTCAGGCCAGATGAGCCTTCAATATCTCTTCCTCGGACAGTCCGAGCTCGACTGGCTTGGCGATCGGGCCAGTCACGTCGAGTCCTGTCGGCCAGTAACCTCCAAGCCCAAAACGTCCCGGTAAAACGGCAGACAACGATCCAGACTCTTAACCCTCAGTCCAAAATGGCCCAAACGGGATACCTTTGGCATAGTCTCCACCGATAAATTGACCCCGCATCTTTATTTCAGCCGCTGTTTTATCCTCTGATTCATCGACTCCATGATGCCGGCGTTGACAGCGGCAATGACGTCCACTGCCGCGTCAAGGTCCTCTTCGCTTATGTTAGATTTCCTTGCGTCCGCAAGGCGCCGCTCTACTCAGGGCTCGCAGTTGCGAGTCATGGCCACGGCCAATCCCAGGAAAATCTTCTCTCTCTCACTGAGACAAGAGACGCTGTGTGCCTCACGATAAAAAGTGCGAAAATCGGCTCGCTTCAAGACAATAAACTCCTTTCTCTGTTTAAGATCTTTCCCCACAAACTATGGCGTAATTGAAACTCCCCTTGACGTGAAATCCATCGCCTCTTTTCTGATATTGGAAGTAGCTCTCCTTAAATCGTTCTCTCATCGCACCGGATTTCCTGTCTAGCCCCTCGGCGATCTCCAGCCAGTGGCGCCCTGTGGGTATGCCATCCATTCCGACCTGATCGAAAGAGGCTGAATACAAGTCGGCCTGGGTAATTTGAAACTTTCCCTGTGTAAAGAGCTCACGAACCTCCTCCGAACAGTAGAACTGGAAGTCTTTCCCATGGGAGCGACGAAAAACTGTATTGATAAAGTCGATCAAGGACTGGTCCACCGGATCCCGAACCTTGTGGACAACAGGGTCCAAGACCACAAATTTTCCTCCTGCCCTGAGGACACGGTGCACTTCTTCCATCATCACAGAGGGACGGCCAAAGTGGTGGAGGCTGAATGCCACGAAGCCACAATCGAAGGTACTGTCTCGAAACGGCAGCGCTTGCGCAACCCCGGCTGTCTGGAGATAGCTGGGAAGGGGCTCGCTTTGCGCCTTCTCACGAGCCAGGCCGAGCATGGCGAGCGCTTCATCCACCCCAACGAGCTTTCCTTCTTTGAGCTGCCTGCAGACCGGCTGGGCAAAACGTCCAGTCCCAGTAGCGAGATCAAGTACGCGCTCGCGTCCCTTGAGTTCCAGGGTTTCAATCAACAGGGAGCTCAACCTGGCACGGATATCCGACCTGGCCGCCCTCAGATCGAATTCGAGAGCGTGTTGACGATCACGAAAGGAAGTCCGAACAGCCTCGTGCTTCATTGTTCTGCCATCCTTGTGATGATATTCCATTGCGCTCCGCTCACTGGCACCACCGAGAGGCGCGGCAGGCGAAAAAGATCAAATTTGCCGAGCCTAGAATTGCCCTTCATCTCAGCAAGAGAGACCGCACGTGAAAGGAACTTGACCGGCTCGATATCAACCACAAGGAGTTTAGGATCCTTTTTCTTGGGATCCGGGTAGGCATCTCCCAGGGCTCGAGCAACTCCCACTGCAACCTTTTCTCCCCCGGTATGATAGATCAAAAAACGATCGCCTTTTCTAACCCTGGAAAGATTCTTCAGCGCCAGATTGTTTTTGATCCCATCCCAGACTGTGCGTTTGTCCTTTACCAGCCTTTGGAAGGAATAGGCACCTGGCTCAGTTTTTAACAGCCAGCAATTCGGCATGGACACCTCCGTCTTCGCCATTTAGCCCCATACCCTCGGTCCCTGTCAACGGCCCAAAATTGCACTTCCACTGGGAACATGATAAGGCAGTCGCGATGCATCAGTTCGACGATTTCTGTGAGGCCTTCTTCCAACAATACTTTACCCTTCATCCAGCGGAGGCAATCCACTATAGCATCGGCGGATACGATCACTTGTTAACGGACTACGGTGACGAGACCTACACAGAAGATAAGGCCTTTTGGAAAGATTCCCTGCAACAGCTACGTCAGGTATCGGTAAAAGGACTGACCAAAGACGAGACCATAGACTATGCCCTGCTCGAAGGCCGCCTGACCATCGAGAACTACGAATTCAACAAGGAGGACTACCGGCTTAAACAGCCTGATATCTACCTTCCGGTATCACACATCTACATCCTGACTGTCCGCCCCACAACGGACAGGCTCGGGAACATTCTCAGCCGACTCGAGCAGTCTCCCAAGAGCATCAATCAAGGGATCACAAACCTCAGCAGGCCCGATGCCAACCCGCCACGTCTTTGGACAGAGATGGCCATTGAAGCTGCAAAGGGGGGCGTCACCTTCCTCGATACGCTTCCGAGCATTACCTCGGTGGCCGAGGGCTTAAAGGACCCAGCCCACCTAAAAGACGCAATCGAGAAGGCTAAGGGCGTAATCCGGGACTTCACGGATTTTCTCGAGCGGGACCTCCTCCCTCGAAGCCGTGGTACCTACGCCGTCGGGGAGGTACACTACCACCTGCTCCTCAAAAAGCGCCATTTCCTGACCCACGATGCTCAAAGCCTACTCGCACTCGGAGAGCACCTTTTCGAAGAGACAAAGAAACAGCTTGCCCAGATTACAGAGGAGATCGCACCGGGCAAAGGCATTGCGGAAGTTACCCTCAAGATTCAGGAGCATCACCCGCCTGCCGGGGATGTGATCTCTGCCTACCAGAAGGCCATGGAGTCCGCCCGCACCTTCGTCCTTGAGAAGAAGCTTCTCTCGTTCCCTCCACACGAGAAGCTCCAGGTCGTACACACGCCGGAATTCCAGCGCCATGAGATCCCCTTCGCCGCCTATCTCTCACCACCTCCCAATGACCCCGAACAGACCGGCTACTACTACGTTACTCCGGTAACGGACAACGATCTTTTAAGGGAACACAACTGGGTTGGCCTGGAAAACACCTCTGTCCACGAGAGTTATCCCGGTCATCACCTTCAATTCACCGTTGCCAATTCCATTCGCGAGGCCTCTACTCTGCCACGCCTAATGAATGAGTCCTCGGTCTTTTATGAAGGATGGGCCCTCTACTGCGAACAGCTCATGCAGGAGCAGGGATTCCTCAAAACCAAAGAACATCGTTTTATCATGTTGAAGGACCGGGTCTGGCGCGCTCTTCGAATCATCATCGACGTGAATACCCAGGCAGGAAAGATGTCCTATGACGAGGCGACAGACCTCATGGTACGTGAGCTTCAATTTCCCCGCGCTCAGGCCCAGGCGGACCTGAACTGGTACAGCCATTCTCCAGCCACCCCTATGGGTTACGCCCTGGGATGGTCCATCATCAACCGGCTCCGCAACCAGGAAAAGGACAGGCTAGGGTCGGGGTTCAACCTCTGCGACTTCCACGATCGCCTCCTGAGTGCCGGCAGCATTTCCCTTCCGCTGGTGGAAAAAAGGCACTTCGCCTCATGAGTCAAAAGGCTAAAACCAAGAAGAAAAACCGGCGCGGGCCTCTTCTCGGGGCTCACATGTCGATCTCCGGAGGCGTAGACAAGGCTCTCCTGGCTGGGAAAAAAGCCAACTGCGATGTGATCCAGATCTTTACCAAATCATCACGCCAATGGATTGCCCAGCCCTACAGCCGTGATGAGATCCAACAATTCGCGCTCAATCAAAAAGAGACCGGCATTACGACTGTCATTGCCCACGACTCCTATCTCCTCAATTTTGGATCTCCCGACAAGAACCTGAGGCGAAAATCCGTTGCTGCATTCATAGACGAGATGGAACGCTGCGAGGTTCTATCGATCCCATTTCTTATTGCCCACCCCGGTGCCCACACGGGTGCGGGAGAACAACAGGGGACCGATAACATCGCCCGCTCCCTGGATGAGATCCACAAGGCGTGCCCCGGTTATCGAGTTAAAATCACCCTGGAAATCACAGCCGGACAGGGAACAACACTGGGGTTCCGCTTCGACCAGATTCGCAGCATCATCGATGCGGCAAATGAGGGTGAGCGCCTCAGGGTCTGCTTCGATACCCAGCACGCCTTTGCCGCAGGATACGACATCAGGACAAAGGAAGGTTACGAGAGGACCTTCACAGAGTTTGAAGAAAAGATCGGCCTCAAACTCTTAGCGGCCTTCCACCTCAACGACTCGAAAAAAGAGTATCATTCTAGGGTGGATCGCCATGAGCATATCGGTAAGGGGCACATTGGCATCGAGGCCTTTCGGCTGCTCATGAATGACCAGCGCTTCTGGGGTCTTCCCATGTGTCTTGAGACCCCAAAGGGCCCCGATCTTAAAGAGGACAGAGATAACCTAAAGTTGCTGCGAAGCCTCATCCTCTAAATTGTTTGAAACCGATGGGCTGATCCTGAATAGTTCTCAGAATAGGCTAGGGTAAATTCTGCCAGAGAGAGAATGTCTCTTTCCCCGCCTTGGAGGTGGTTGAAGTAAACCAGGGTTTTTGGGCCTCGGCTCCTCTGAGAATGCCAAAAAAATAGATCCTCAGCATTTGATCTATCAGTTCCGCAAGGGCCAGGTCTCTCTTGGGGTGATACCAGGTGTAGATCCAGTTCATCATCCCGAAAAGGGAGAAGGTAACTACTCTCACGTTCATCCCCTTGTCCCCATTGCGGCTCCGCAGTTCCCCGATTAGGTCCATCAGGACTTTCACATAACGACGCTTCAGGAGCCGGACCTTATCTTGGAACTCGCCAGTGAGGGATTCATCCTCATGCGACATCACCTTCATCTCGTACACGTTGTGCAGAAAGAAGCCAAGATGATTCTCCGTGAATCTACGGATTCTGGTCCGCACGTCCTCCTGTGGATCAGCGGTTTTTTCCCACCTTTGCAGCAAGGTCATGAAGCACTGCTCCTGAATCAGGAAGAGGAGTTCCTCCTTGGTACGAACGTAATAGTAGAGACCGGCCAGGCTCATGCCCGTGGCGCGCGCAATATCACGGATGGATGTACGATGAAAACCCTTCTCCGCGAAGATTTTGGCAGAGGCCTTGAGGATCAGCTGGAGCCTTTCGTCGTAGTGACGGGTTGAGGATTCTACGCGGTTGGCCATCAGTAGTATCTATAGTTGCAGAATGCCCAACAGGGTGTCAACCACGAAGGGCCGGCATCACTTCCTGGGCGAACCGTTCGATTTGCTCCAGCCGCTCGGGCCAGCGTGGCACCATGAACTGAAGCGCGAGACACTCCACTCCAATCTCTTGGTAGGCCTTCAGCGCCTCGATGAGCTGCTCGGCATTGCCCATCAAACGCCCTTCTTCCTGAGGAACCGGATTCCGGGTGAGCTCGATGGGAAGACAACAGGCTAGAGTGATCTGATCGGCGTCCCTCCCTGCCTCCACCGCCCATCGCCGAACGTTGTCAAATCGAGCGGCAAGCTCTCGAGCCGTAATCTTTACAAAATAGGGAAACCAGGCGTCGCCATAAGAGGCGGCTCGCCGTTGAGCTCGGACCCCCTCTCCCCCGACCCAGATCGGGATACGAGGACTCTGAAAAGGCTTTGGGTAAAAAGCTACTTCCTCGAAGCGATAGTAACGCCCGTGAAAATGCGATCGATTCGTCCCCCAGAGTTGCTGGACAATCTCCAGCTGTTCATCGGACACGGCTCCCCGCTTGCGGAAGGGAGCATCCAACGCATTGAACTCTTCGACCATCCAACCCACTCCAACCCCAAGTATCAGGCGCCCTCTTGAGAGATGATCAATAGTCGTCGCTACCTTGGCCCAATAAAGCGGATGGCGATAAGGTAGGACAAGGACGCTCATCCCGAGCATGATCTTTTCAGTACACCCGGCCAAGAATGCCAGACAGGTGAGAGGCTCTAGAAACGGCCTATCGGGGGGAACGATAAAGCGCTGGTCCGCACTGTAGGGATAAGGTGTTTTGATCTCCCACGGGATGATGATGCGGTCTGCCGCCCAGACTGAATCATAACCTAACGCCTCAGCCCTACGGGCAGCCTCCATCAGGGTATTCGGACCAGCCGCCCGGCCTGAGATCGGAAGAAAGATGCCAAGCTTCGTCTTCTCACCTCCTCTTAAATCTTCTTGAGCAAGGGCCCCCACCGCTCTCTAGCAAGCCGGATATCGATAAAAAAATCAAGGTTCCTTCAGAACTGTCACACACACCACCCATTTTCTCGTTCGTCACGTGCGAGAGTGCTGGTACCGTACTGTTGACACCACCAGTGTGAACACCACAAAATAGAGACTAGATTGTAAGGATTTGACGACATGAGGGCTACCCCAAAAACCAAGCTGTGCGATCATTGTGGGAAAAGGATCAATGCAAAATCTAGAACCTGCCCATTTTGTGCGGGGAGGCTCGTAGATCACCTGGCACCAAGGACTGCTGTGTGCCCCCGATGCGAAATGACTCTCAAAATCCACATTCCTCACGGCGATCACGAGGAATATGACATCTGTCCGAAGTGTGGAGGCCTGTGGCTCGACGCGGGCGAATTTCGCCGGGCCACTCGCAATGTGGATGTCCACAGACACAACAAGAGGAAGGGGAACTATCTGAGGGGACCTTTGAGGAATCCCTTGAAATATATCCCCTGTGTCCGATGCGGCAAGGTCATGAATCGAAGGAACTTTGTCCGCATATCCGGGGTCATTATTGATGAGTGTGGCGGTCATGGCATATGGCTTGATTCGGGTGAACTCGAAAAGATAAGGCATTTCATTGCGGATGGCGGTCTCGAAGAGTCACGCGATAGGGATATTGTAAAGGTCCGGGATGAATTAAGAGAGCTTGCCTCAAAGGTTAACCAGGTTGCTTTTACCCAAAAACTTCTTCATTTCTGGAGCCCCAAACGATGGCTCTTCTCCGGCTTCAGATAATACCCTTCCATCATGCAAAACAATCTTTTGTGCCACCATGTCTAATGACCAGCCCCCGCCGGTAAGCACCAGCAGAATGACATTGCCCACCGAACTATAGTGAAGCCCCGCTATTCATCATTTTGTCGAGCACCATTCGGTTCATGATAAATGATAAGCAGCTCCTGAAAGCTCAAATCAATGAGAGAGAGACGTGCTGCGGGAAAGTAATAAGAATAGGGATCTTCATCGACAAAAGACTCGATCCCTATTAATGGAGCCGAAAAAACGTAGTCAGTACAATATGACTGAACGGATGCTTTGCCCCTCATGCATTAAATCAAACGCGCAATTGATCTCCTCCAGGGGCATGGTGTGGGTGATCATTTCATCCACTTTGATCTCACCACGAAGGTACCTCTCCACGTAGCCGGGCAGTTGCGAGCGGCCTTTGACCCCTCCGAATGCCGTCCCCCTCCATACCCTTCCGGTGACTAACTGGAATGGCCGGGTGCTGATCTCTTGACCTGCATCTGCCACGCCGATGATAATCGATTCACCCCAACCCTTATGGCAGCATTCGAGGGCGGAGCGCATCACGCTGACATTACCAATGCATTCAAAGGAGTAATCCACGCCGCCGTCTGTTAAGTCGATAATGACCTTCTGAACAGGTCCATCGTGATCATTGGGATTAATCAAATCCGTGGCGCCTAACAGTCTCGCCATTTTAAATTTCTTCGTGTTAATGTCAATGGCAATGATGCGTGCGGCCTTAGCGATTACCGCCCCTTGAATCACGCTGAGGCCAATACCACCCAAACCAAACACAGCCACAGTGGAACCAGGTTCCACCTTAGCGGTATTGAGCACAGCACCGATCCCGGTGGTGATGCCGCAGCCCAGCAGGCACACTTTATCCAGCGGCGCAGCTTGATTGACTTTCACCACTGCGATCTCCGGTAATACCGTATACTCGGAAAACGTTGATGTGCCCATATAGTGGTAAACGGTCTTTCCTTTGACGGAAAAACGCGAGGTCCCATCGGGCATCAGACCCTTACCTTGGGTGAGACGAATGGCCTGACACAGGTTGGTTTTTGAAGATCTACAGAACTTACATTGACCGCATTCCGGGGTATAGAGGGGTATGACGTGATCACCCGGCTTTAAGCTGGTTACGCCCATGCCCACCTCCTCTACCACTGCCCCACCTTCATGGCCCATGATGGCGGGAAAGATCCCTTCAGGATCTTTGCCGGAAAGAGTGTACGAATCAGTATGGCATACGCCGCTGGCAACCAACCGTAACAAGACCTCGTCTTTGCAGGGACCCTGCACCTCGACTTCCTCTATTTCGAGAGGTTTGCCCGCTTCCCAAGCAACAGCAGCTCGCGACTTCATAAAGCCTCCTTGGACGTCTCGACCGACGTATGTCGAGTTGAAAGGATCGAATCTTGAATCATGGCATTAGAGTGGCCGGGGGCAGGCCTAATGCTTACCATCTTCTCCTACTCTCTCAAAGATTTCACAGTAGATCTTCTGATGCCTTTTTCCGCATGAACGATGAAATTGGGATCGGCCATGCATGTTCACCTATCACATCGACCGCGCGAGCCTGAACCTTCAGGCTGTTTTTAACCGACAAATAGAGTGTCCATACCAGGTATGTACATTGACTTATTACAGATCCCTCCCCACAAATTCACCACGTGCTGCTCTGGGTGACCTCAAAAAGACTTGCTCAGACACAGGCTAAGTATTCAATGATTCTCTAAAAGTCAAAGTCCGACCCCGCATGTCTCACGCATTCTTTCTCTTTAGCCTCGTCTTTTCGGGTTAGTCAAAAATTTCCCACGATTTCAGATGCCTTGATTTATGGGGCTATGCGAATTCGAGACGTCAGTCTCAAAGAGTTTATTGTTTCTGCGATTATTACCTTTCCCGACCATTCAAGATGACCTCTAGCTTCTCCTCTCTCCTTCAAAACTGCTTGATTTACAGTGGGTTACACCATCATTGAGAATAATTCAAGTTGGCACAATCTTAGCTTTAGGTTAGGTGAGCAATGAGAACATTAGCTTTATTAGAGGAGGATGGCAAAACGATGAAAAAAGCAATTCTGGTCGCATGCAGTTTGGTGATTTTCCTGCTGGTTCCACCGATCATGGCCCAGGAGGGCAATCCCTGGCAGAATGCCAGGGACAGGCTTGATGAGATCGGCACCCGTATCAACGACCGCCTAGACCGCCGGGGTGAAGTGATCAACGATAGGCTAGACCGACGTGGCGAGGTTGCGAATGAGCGATTGGACCGACGAGGTGCAGTCATCAACGAGCGGCTTGACCAGCGTGGCAAAGATGCGAATGATCGTTTGGATCGCCGAGGTGAAACCATCAACGAGCGGCTCGACCACATGGCGGAGGTAGCACGTGAGCACGGCAAAGAGGGTTTGGCCGAGCGCTTGGACCGACGGGGCGACAGGATCGAAGTCCGTCTGGATCGTCGTGGGGATCGGATTAACAACCGTCTCGATCAGAGAGGCAACCGGATTGAAGCCCGTCTGGATCGTCGCGGGGATCGAATTGACAACCGTCTCGATCAGAGAGGCAACCGGATTGAGAACCGTCAGGCTCGTCGCGGCAACAGGATCGACAGGCGGCAGGACCGCCGTAGTCGTGGAGTTGCCAACCGTTCGAGGCAGCGTGGAAAGAGCG
>Ga0209980_10001355_pt1 | contig 13482 bp, 11 predicted proteins | sample CR02metaG_FD_183611 | JGI IMG/M metagenome (GOLD analysis project Ga0209980, IMG submission 183611) | Deep subsurface microbial communities from Mariana Trench to uncover new lineages of life (NeLLi) - CR02 metaG (SPAdes) (version 2) | ecosystem: Environmental > Aquatic > Marine > Ocean trench... | reverse complement strand
GGTGCGCCTGACCCGAGAGGAAATGGAGCCGCACCTGGCCCCCCTGAACGACGAACTGACCCGGCTGCGCGCCGAGAATGCCGCGCTGAAGCGATTGCAAGCAAAGTGACTTCACTTTGCGACTCGGAAATCGCGGCAAACCGATAAGTTACCGCGTTACCTCCCACCTGACCTCCCAACCCTGAAAGGAGACCCCCCATGTCCCTCACCCTTGGGAAAATCGGCCGCACGGCCGCGCTCGCCCTGGCGCTCGCCAGCCCGCTCGCCCTGTCTCAGCCCGCCGCCGCCGTGGAGGCGATCGCCGCCGAGACCGCCCAGGTGCAATACCGCAGCGCCGAGATCGACGGCGTCGAGATCGCCTACCGCGAGGCCGGCGATCCGTCCCGCCCGACCGTGCTGCTGCTGCACGGCTTTCCGACCTCGTCGCACATGTTCCGCAACCTGATCCCGGAACTGGCCGGCCGCTACCACGTCATCGCACCGGATTATCCCGGCTTCGGCGCCTCGGCGATGCCCCCAGCCGACCAGTTCGACTATTCCTTCGCCAACATCGCCCGGCTGATGACCGCGCTGCTGGACCACAAGGGCGTCGGCCGCTACGCAGTCTATGTGATGGATTACGGCGCCCCGGTCGGGTTCCGCATGTTCGCGGCGGATCCCCAGCGGGTCACCGGCTTCATCATCCAGAACGGCAATGCCTACGCCGAGGGCCTGCTTGAGTTCTGGGACCCGATCCGCGCCTACTGGGCCGAGCCCTCGAAGGAGAACGGCGACGTTCTGCGCGGCTTCCTGACCCTGGACGTCACCAAATGGCAGTTCACCAACGGCACCCGCAACCCGGAGGCGATCAGCCCGGACAACTTCTGGCACGTCCAGTACCTGCTCGACCGCCCGGGCAATCAGGAGATCCAACTGGAGCTGTTCCTCGACTATGGCACCAATGTCCCCGAATACCCGAAATGGCAGGCGCTGTTCCGCGAGCACCAGCCCCCGGCGCTGCTGATGTGGGGCAAGGGCGACTACATCTTCCCCGAGGCCGGCGCCCATCCCTACAAGCGCGACCTCAAGGATCTGGAGTTCCACATCCTCGACACCGGCCACTTCGCGCTCGAAGAAGACGGCCCCCTGATCGCCGCCCGGATGCGCGCCTTCCTCGACCGCATCTACCGCTGATACCCCACGCCACCAACGGGGGGCGGGTCGCATGGCCCGCCCTCTCGCGTATCAGACTCCGCTGGACCCACCGTTTGCGATAGGCCAAACTCCCTCTGTTCAATCCACGACGAGATGGAGTCGAGGCCATGGCCGCTCAGGAAACGGTGGTGAACGAAGCCCTGATCGACGAGTTCCAGCGCAACGGCTGTGCCGTGCTGCGCGGCGTCTTCGCGCCCTGGATCGAGGGGCTGCAGGCGGGCATCGAGGAAAACATGGCCAGCCCCAGCTTCCGCGAGCGGACCTACGTCCCCGACGACGGTTCGGCCCGCTTCTTCCAGGATTTCTGCAACTGGTCGCGCATCGCGGGCTACCGGGCCTTGGTGATGGACTCCCCGATGGCCCGGATCGCCGCCCGGCTGATGCGCTCGCGCACCGCGCGGATTTTCCACGACCACGTGCTGGTCAAGGAGCCCGGCACTTCCGTCGTCACGCCCTGGCACCAGGACCAGCCCTATTACCTGGTCGAGGGCTCGCAATCGGTCAGCTTCTGGGTGCCGCTCGACCCGGTCCCGCGCGAGCGCACCATCGAATACGTCGCCGGCTCGCACCGCTGGGGCAAGGACTTCCGCCCCGACCGCTTCGACGGCACCCGGCTCTACGAAGGCGACGAGGCCGAGACCGTGCCCGATATCGAGGCCAACCGCGACCAGTTCGACATCCGCGGCTGGGCGGTCGAGCCCGGCGACGCGGTGGTGTTCACCTTCCGCACCCTGCACGGCGCGCCGGCCAACGACTCGCCGACCCGGCGCCGGGTGATCTCGCTGCGCTGGGTCGGCGACGACGCCCGCTTCGCCCGCCGCCTGGGCCGCACCTCGCCGTCGTTCCCGGACCTCGAATACGAAGACGGCGCGCGCTTCGACGCACCCGAGTTTCCGGTGATCCACCCCGCCTAGCGGCGGGCCACTCCACGATCCACGATTCGGTCGAGACCAGCCCGGCAATGACGACGGGAGATCGGCTCTACGCGAAAGGCGAAGGCTCTAACTCGCATTGATGACCCCCGTCTCCGGCAGGCGCAACTGGGTCGAGCGCGGGTAGGTCCGCACCCGCGGCACCTTGCCCTCGTTCGACAGCCGCTGCATCCGGGTCCAGTAATCCACCGTCAACAGCTCGCCATGGGCCTCGCGGAACAGCCGCCGCAGGTCGCGGTCGGGCAGGCGCAGATGCGCCTCCAGCTCCTCGGGCAGGAAGATCGGCCCCTCCTCGAAGAACCAGTCGGGGACGTCCTCCTCTCCGTCCACGCGGTCGAGGTTGGTGCGCACCTTGATCTCGGTCAGCGTCTCCACCGCGTCGTAGTCGAACAGATAGACGAACCCCAGGGTCGAGACCCCGTAGTTGCGGCCATCCAGATCCTTGTTGAAGACGTTCGAGGCGGCGTTGTTGCGGATGCACTGCCCGAGCCGGATCACCGCCATCTCGGCCGCCTCGGGCGAACAGTCCTCCAGGTAGAGCGGGATCGGAATCAGCTTGCGCTGAACCACCAGATGGGCGAAGAAAACCTCGTCGCGATAGAGGCTCACGGTCTCGCTCGCGGCCTCCATGAGATCCTCCAGCAGCGCCTCGCCGAACATCGACCGCGGCAGCGAGAGATTGATGTAGTTGATGTTGTCGAGCATCGAGCCCGAGCGGTTGATGCCATGCACGCGGCGGTACTTGTCCAGCACCGCCGCGACGCCGTCGAACCGGTCCCACTTGTAGTTCTCGGTCGGCTCGTCGCGGATCACCTTCAGTACGTATTGCGTCGCCGGCGAGGTGAACCCGATGGCGACCGATCCGGGTGGCCCCGGCGCGTGGTCCAGCGCCTCGCCCGGCCGCTCCAGCCCTTCGGTGATCTGCTCCATCACCGCCAGTTTGCCGACATGGTTGTAGCCGACGGTCGAGTAATGCATCCCCCGGGGTCGCGCCGGCATCAGCGAGTAGAGATAGTCGACCAGCTCGTGATACTCGGTGACGGTGACGTGGAAATTCGCCAGCGTCGAAGAAAACACATGCCTGAGGGTGGTCTCGCGCAGGATCACCGCATCGACATAGACCCCGGCCTCGGAGTGCAACAGCGCCAGCGAGAGCGGCACCGTTTTGCCCCCAAGATCGATCCCGCCGACGATGTAGGCCCCGCGGTTGCGGTAAAACCCTGCCTCGACAACGTCGATCCCGGCAATCCCTGCGCCGTCGGCCAGCCCCAGTTCGTCATTGATCCGCGCCGCGACCAGCGCCGCGTCGTCGCCGATATCCCGCCACGGCGCGCCGATGCCCGGCACCGAGAGGATCTGGCGCACGATTTCCGGGGTCACCGCCCCCGCCGCCTCGATGCGGCTCAGGAAAGCCGGCCGGCCCTGGCGCGGGCTGACATCGCCCCGGTCGTAGGCGACCGGCAGCCAACTGTTCTCGTAGACATGCCGGCGCACCGAATTGAGATAGGCCAGCGCCAGATCGGCCTCGTAGCGATGCCGGACCAGCCCCCGGTAGCGCTCCTCCACCGTGTTCCAGAAGCCCCCGATCCGGTCGTTTTCCTGCACCACCAGCTTCAACAGCGGCACCGCCTGGCCGATCGAGGCGCCGAAGATCGCGATCCGCTCGTGGCTCAACTCCAGCGCCCGCGGCCAGTTGCGGGTCTCGAACGCCTCCTTGGCCAGCCAGGGGATCCGGCGCGAACGGATGTAGTAGTGGTTGAACATCTCGACGATGATGCCGGCGAACACCGCCGCCTTCGCGGTATCGCTCGGCGCGGCCTCGATCTCGGCCAGCCCGGCATAGGCGATCCGTTCGATCCGCAGGTCGTCTGGCATGGAATTCCTCCGCACGCGTGTCGCGTCGGAGTTTGCGAGACCCATGGGCCCGGTGCAAGCACTCCGAAGACCGCATCCGGGCGCTCGCGACCGTCCGGCAGAGTAATGCCACTGGGCCAATCCGCCGGGGCGCATCAAGTTTTGACTTCCGCTTTCAGCCATTTTCGGGCTTAATTCCCTCCAGGAGTCAACCGGGAGGCCGCCATGGTGCTGACGAGCATCGGCGAAGAAAAACATCTGCCGCGCTGGTTCGAGACATTCTTTTCCGTCCTGCAGCGGCTTGAGATCGGCGCGCTCGAGGTCGCCTTGCCCGATGGCCGGGTCTTCGCCGTTCGCGGCGAGCAGGCCGGACCGGCCGGCCGGATCGATGTCGCCAACCCCGAATTCTTCACCCGCATGACCCGCGACGGGGAGATCGGCTTTGCCGAGATGTACATGGAAGGGTGGTGGAGCACGCCCGACCTCCAGGCGCTGCTGGACGTGCTGTTGCTGAACAACGACAAGGTGGCCCGGGGTTTCCTCGGCGCGGCGCTGGTCCGCGCCTATGAACGGCTGCGCCACTGGCTGCACTCGAACACCAGGCGCGGGTCGCGGCGCAACATCGCCTACCACTACGACCTGGGAAACGAGTTTTACCGGCTCTGGCTCGACGACACGATGACCTATTCCTCGGCGCTGTTCTCCGGTCAGGGCGAGACCCTGCGCGATGCCCAGCAGAACAAATACGCCTCGATCTGCGACCGGATGGACCTTAGGCGCGGTGACCATGTGCTGGAGATCGGCTGCGGCTGGGGCGGTTTCGCCGAATACGCGATCCGCGAGCGCGGCGCCCGTGTCACCGGGCTGACGCTGAGCCGCGAGCAGCACGACTACGCCAGCAAACGCCTGTTCGACGCCGGTCTGGCCGAGCGCTCCGAGGTCGTGATGCGCGACTATCGGGACGAAACCGGCATCTATGATGGCGTCGCCTCGATCGAAATGTTCGAGGCGGTGGGCGAAAAATACTGGCCGGCCTTTTTCCGCACCGTCCGCGAACGGCTCGAACCGGGCCGGCTCGCCTCGCTTCAGATCATCACCATAGCCGACCACTTGTTCAGCCGGTACCGGCGCGGTACCGACTTCGTCCAGAAGTACATTTTCCCGGGCGGCATGCTGCCATCGCCGTCGATCCTGCGCCGGGAGACCGCCGCCGCTGGGCTGGAATTTATCGGATCGGTCGAATTTCCCGACAGCTATTCGCGCACGCTTCGCGAGTGGCGCGAGGCCTTCAATTCCCACTGGGGCGAGGTCGCGAATCTGGGTTTCGACCAGCGTTTTCAGCGCATGTGGAACTTCTATCTGGCGGTCTGCGCGGCCGGTTTCAGTGCCGGTACCACCAATGTTACGCAAATTGTCTTGCGTCGAACCCCCTAATTAAGGCAATATTATACGGGGACGAGTTCATTTACGGTGTGAGTTTTCGAGAGCAAATCGTCCCACCGTTGTGAAAGGAGGGGGGGGCAGGATGCTGGTCTTCCGAATGATATGTGCGGTCATGGTCGCCTGGGCGATCAATCTGGTATTGGCCCGGCCGGAAGCTGCCGTGCTGGTCGCGGAGATACCGCAAATGATCTACATCGGGCCGATCGCGGGCGCGGTGGTGGGGTTTTTCAATCTTGCCAAGCGCCAGGGGTGGGGCCTGATCGTATCGGTCGCCAACGGGATGTGGACCGGGGTAATGACGATCGGGCTGGCCGGATTCATCTACCTGACGATGCGCATGCTCAATGTTGTCATGAGTAATATGGTCAAGGATTTCGAGGCGTTCCTGCGCGTCCTCGGCAGTGAAGCGACGCCGCTGGTCGAGATCTCGACCGACATCCGGCTGATCGCGATCACCGTCGGCGCGGTCACGGTCACCGGCATCATCAGCGAGATCCTGCACTGGACCCTGGTCCGCCTGCGCCGCTACCGCGGCGACGACGAACCAAGAGTGCAGGCGAAATCCACGGTCGCCAAGGCTGGTGGTCCGATGAGCTGAACTCAAGGCCTCGATGGCTCTGAATTTCCAGCCTTCGATCCGGAATTCCGCATGCCCGCCAAATCCCGCTGTTGAGCCGCGGCCTCATGCCAATTGTCAGATTCGGCGACTCATACCAAAGCTCAGTGACCGGAATCCATGGCAGCAGACCCCCCAACCCCTCCCCTTTCAGAGGAGGGGCTTTACATTCGTGAATGCGCGGCGGGATCCCCTCTCCCTGAAAGGGGGAGGGTGGGGGTCGGTGCGGTATGGGCCATGCTCAACGGGCCTTGGCATGAGTTGGGGGGTTGAGGCGGCTCGCCCATCGCACTAGGTGTTGGACTCGCTAAATTCCGACAGAGGGCCGTGAAACATGCGCATCTACAAGGATCTCCCCGCCGCCGTCGGCAACACGCCGCTGATCCGGCTGAACAAGGCGTCCGAGATCACCGGCTGCGAGATTCTCGGCAAGGCGGAGTTCCTGAACCCCGGCCAGTCGGTCAAGGACCGCGCCGCGCTGTGGATCATCCGCGACGCGATCACCAGGGGCACGCTGCGTCCCGGCGGCACCATCGTCGAGGGCACCGCCGGCAACACCGGCATCGGCCTGGCGCTGGTCGGCGCGGCGATGGGCTTCAGGACCGTGATCGTGATCCCCGATACCCAGAGTCAGGAGAAAAAGGACATGATCCGCCTCGCCGGGGCCAACCTGGTCCAGGTTCCGGCGGTGCCCTACCGCAACCCCAACAACTACGTCCACTACTCCGGCCGGCTGGCGGCGAAGATGGACAAGACCGAGCCGAACGGCGCGATCTGGGCCCAGCAGTTCGACAACGTCGCCAACCGGCAGGCCCATATCGACGCGACCGGCCCGGAGATCTGGGAGCAGACCAACGGCAAGGTCGACGGCTTCGTCTGCGCCATCGGCACCGGCGGCACGCTGGCGGGCGTGGCGGTCGCCCTGCGCGAGCGCAACAAGGACGTCAAGATCGGACTCGCCGACCCGATGGGCGCGGCGCTCTACAACTACTACGCCCACGGCGAACTGAAGGCCGAGGGCGAGTCGATCACCGAGGGCATCGGCCAGGGCCGCGTCACCGCCAACCTGGAGGGGCTGGAGATCGACTTCCCCTACCAGGTCCCCGATGCGGAGGCGTTGCTGGTGGTGTTTGACCTGCTCCAGGAGGAGGGGCTGTGCATGGGGCTGTCGACCGGCATCAATGTCGCCGGTGCGATCCGCATGGCCCGCGATCTCGGCCCCGGCCACACCATCGTGACCGCGCTCTGCGACTACGGCAGCCGCTACCAGTCGAAGATCTTCAACCCCGCCTTCCTGCGCGGGAAGGGCCTGCCGACGCCGCCCTGGCTCGAAGAGGACGCCGCCCGCTCGGTGCCAACCGTCTTCGAGCCGGTCTGAACCCGCTGCCCCCCGGTTTTTGCTGGCGGCCCCCGCCGCGCCGCCGCTCCGGCCCGGCCGAGGCCGCCGGAAACGTGCCGGACCGCGATGCCTGAACCGGCGCCGCCAATTGCATACAAGGAGCCCGCCCCGATGACCGAACCGCTCTACCGCGACGACGCCTACCTGCGCGAATGCACCGCCACGGTCATCGCCATCAACGACCGCGGCGGCATCGTGCTCGACCGCACGGTGTTCTACCCCACCGGCGGCGGCCAGCCCGGCGACCGGGGTGTGCTGGTCTGGCCAGGAGGCAACACGGGTGGCGAGACCCCCATCGCCACCGCCGTCAAGGGCGAGACCGCGGACGAGGTGGTCCACGTCCCCGCCGAGGGCGCCCCGCTGCCGCCCGTCGGCGCGCAAGTCACCGCCCGGCTCGACTGGGACACCCGCTACCGCCACATGCGGGTCCACACCGGCCTGCACCTGCTCTCCGTGGTGATCCCGTTGCCGGTCACCGGCGGCTCGATCGGCGCCCAGAAGGGCCGCCTCGATTTCGACATGCCGGAAGCGCCGGAGGACAAGCAAGCGCTGGAACGCGCCCTCAACGAACTGATCGCGGCCGACCACCCGGTGGCCACCGAGTGGATCACCGATGAGGAGCTCGCCGCCAACCCCGGCCTGGTCAAGACCATGACGGTCAAGCCGCCGATCGGGCAGGGCAGGGTGCGCCTGCTCCGCATCGGCACTGGCGAGGCCACCATCGACCTGCAACCCTGCGGCGGCACCCATGTGCGCTCGACCGCCGAGATCGGCCGGGTCCGTTTCGGCAAGATCGAGAAGAAGGGCAGACAGAACCGCCGGGTCGCGATCCTGATCGACTGAGGCGGGTCTGGCTCACGGCGCCCGCCCGCCAAGAGCGGCGCAGTCCCCTCCCCCTCACTCCCGCCGCAGCCACTCCACCAGCGTGCCCAGCCCGCCGTGCCTTGCCTTGGCATGGGCATGGACGGCGCAATAGGGGTGGCCCAGCGCCAGCGCCTGCTCGACCGGCGCGACCAGCCGCCCGGCCTCCAGATCGGCCCGCGCCAGCACCCGTTGGCCCAACGCCACGCCCATGCCGAGGCGGGCGAACTCCAGCGCCATGCTCGACGTCGCCACCCGGTGGCCATCGGCGACCTTGGGACTGCGCTCGGTCCCCCGGCTGGCGAACCAGTCGGCCCAGCCCGGATGCGAGGCGAAGCTCGGCCCCCAGACCGTGTGGATCAGGAGAGCGTCGGGGACCGACTCCAGCGCTGCCCCGTGATCTGGCCCATGCTCGCGCCAGAACTCCGGTGCGCAGACCGGCAGCACCGCGTCGTGGAACAGCGGCACGATCCGGTAATCCGGGTAGAAATGGGCGCCGTAGCAGATCCTCAGATCGACCTCTTGGCGGGTCAGGTCGACCGGGTCCGCCTCGATGCGCAAATCGATGCTGATCCCCGGCGCGGCGCGGGCGAACTCCGCCAGCCGCGGCGCCAGCCAGCGCTCGGCCAGCGACGGCAGCACGCTGACCACCAGCCGCGCCCGGGCCACATCCCCCAGCACCCGCTCGGCCATGCCCGCGATCTCCTGCAAGGGCCGCGCGGTGTCGCGGTAGATTGCCATCCCCGCATCGGTCAGGCCAATGCGGTTGTTGAAGCGGGTGAACAGCCGCTTGCCGAACCAGCCCTCCAGATTGCGCACCTGCTGGCTGACCGCGGCCGCCGAGACCCCCAGCTCCGCCGCCGCCGCGACATAGCTGCCGGTGCGAGCCGCGGCCTCGAAGGCTTTCAGCGCGTTCAGCGGGGGTAATTTCAGCGCCATGCCGGTCCTGACCAAGAAAACCTAAGTCACCTTAACATTTTTCCCCCTTGTGGGCAGGGAAATCTTAGCTGAGATGGGTGGAACAGACGACCAACCCCTACGGAGCCCCGACATGCATGACATCCTCGATCTCGACCGTTACCCGCTCGACCGTCTCGACAGCCCCGAAGCCAGGGCGCTGGTCGCCCGCTGCAAGGCCGATCTCGACCAGCATGGCATGTTCAACCTCGACGGGCTGCTGAAACCCGGCGCCCTCGCCAGTGCTGTGGCCGAGGTCAAGCCGGTGCTCGACAGCGCCTCCTTCACCCACCGCCGCTCGCACAACATCTATTTCCGCAAGGACCTGCCCGGCCTCGCCCCGGACCACCCGGCGCTGCGGCTCTGCGAGACCGTCAACCACACCATCTGCGCCGACCAGATCCCCGGCAGCGTACTCATGCGGCTCTACCAATGGCCGCCCTTCGCCGCCTTCCTCGCCGCCGTGATGGAAAAACCCGCACTCCACACCATGGCCGACCCGCTGGCCCGGATGAACGTGATGGCCTACCGCGACGGCGAGGCATTGAACTGGCATTTCGACCGTTCGGAATTCACCACCACCCTGCTGTTGCAAGCCCCCGAGAGCGGCGGCGATTTCGAATACCGCACCGACCTGCGCAGCGAGGGCGATCCCAACTACGGCGGCGTCGCCCGGCTGCTGGAGGGCCGCGACCCGGCGGTCGAGACCCTGCACCTCGCGCCCGGCACCCTCAACGTCTTCCGCGGCAAGAACACCGCCCACCGGGTCACCCCGATCGCCGGCGCCCGCGAGCGGATCATCGCCGTCTTCTCCTACTACGAACGCCCCGGGGTGCAGTTCTCGGAGGAGGAGCGGATCGGTTTCTACGGACGGGCTGCGTGATGGATCAGCGAATCCCCGATGTCTTCAAGGACGAGCGCAAGAAGACCTACCTCAACCAGGAGGGCGCCGATCGCCCCCTGAAAAGCCCGATCCCCCACGAAACCCTCGTGGCCGCCCGCCGCTACCGCCTCGGGCGGCTGCGCGAGCAACTGCGAGCCCATGACTGCGCGGCGATCCTGCTCTACGACCCGGTCAACATCCGCTATGCCTTCGATTGCACCAACATGCAGATCTGGACGGCGCACAACGCCATCCGCTACGCCCTGATCTTCGCCGACGGCCCCGGCATCATGTTCGAGTTCAAGGGCTGCGAGCACCTCTGCGACGGCTACGAGGGCATCGACGAGGTCCGCAACGCCGTCGCCTGGATCTACATGTCCGCCGGCGACCGCGCCGCCGAGCGCCTGAAGCTCTGGTCGGGCGAGATCGACGAGCTGGTGCGCGCCCATGGCGGCGGCAACCGCCGCCTCGCCGTCGACAAGCTGGAGCCCATCGGCCTGAAGGCGCTGGAGGCGCGCGGGGTCGAATTCGTCGAGGGCCAGGAACTCACCGAACACGCCCGCGCCATCAAGAGCGCCGACGAGATCGCCCTGATGCGCTGGACCATCCGGGTCTGCGAAGCCGGCATGGCGCGGATCTACCAACACTCGGAGGCCGGCCGCACCGAACAGGAGCTCTGGGCGCACCTGCATTTCGAGAACGCTCGATCGGGGGGCGAATGGCTGGAGACCCGGCTGCTGACCTGCGGCCCGCGCACCAACCCCTGGTACCAGGAGTGCTCGGACTATGTCTGTCAGCGCGGCGAGATGATCTCCTTCGACACCGACATGGTCGGACCCTACGGCTATTGCGCCGATCTCTCGCGCGCCTGGACCTGCGGCCACACAGCGATGACCGGGACCCAGCGGCGGATCTATGCCACCGCGCTCGACCAGATCACCCACAACCTCGGTCTCATTAGACCCGGCATGGAATTTCGCGAGTTCAACGAGAAATCCTGGCGCATCCCGGAGATCCACCAGCCCTACCGTTACTCGCTGGCGGTGCACGGGGTCGGGCTGGTCGACGAATGGCCGGTGGTGCCGCTGCATCCCGATTTCGAACACGCCCATGGCGGGCGCTTCGAGGAAAACATGACCGTCTGCGTCGAAAGCCTGATCGGCGAGCCGGGCAGCGAATGCATCAAGCTGGAAACCCAGGTCCTGGTCACGGCAGACGGGGCCGAGCGCCTCGACAGCTTCCCCTGGGAGGAGGTTTGACAACACCCGACCGCTTCGGTGGCCGGTTTTTCCGGCGCCATTAACGCATCCGGCGTCATGCGCCATGCCGACGCGGGATCTGAAACCGCAATCGACTGCGCCCGCGAGCACGGCGTGCGACGGCCTGCAATTCTCGGAGAATGAACGCCGATGAACCCACGAGATACAATACCACCCGGCAACGACGGCATAAGCCGCGGTTTGGGAAGTGCGGCCGGTGCCACCAGGGACAATCGACCCGTGCTTGTCCTCGACGGCGACACACTCACCTGCGACGACCTCGTTAAGGCGGCGCGCGGTGAGATGCGAATCGCCGTTGCCGACACAGTGTGGGCACGCATCCGCGCGGGCCGCGACGTGGTCGACCAGATAGTAGAGTCCGGCGCATCGGCCTATGGGATCACCACCGGCGTTGGTTCCCAGAAAGACTACGCCGTTTCGGCGCAGGACGCGGCCGAATACAATGCGCGGCTGGTGGCGGCCCACGCGACCAGGGTACCCGGTCCACTGCTCAAGCCGCACTCTGTGCGGGCCGCGATGATCGTGCTCGTGAATCAGTATACGCGGGGGTTTTCCGGGGTTAGCGAGGCCTTGGTGCACTTGATCGTAGATCGGGCAAACGCCACCGAACTTCCCGAGGTTGACGCAAGCGGGTCGGTGGGCGCGTCCGACCTGGTGCCGCTTGCCCAGATCGCCCACTGGCTCCTTTCGTCGCCGGAGGCCAAGGCGGCGGGCCTGCCGCGCGCCAAGGAGACCCTTTCTCTCATCAACTGCAACGCGGTGACATTGGCGGTCGGCGCGAATGCGCTCCTCGAGGCGCGACGTCTGATGGCAGCTTTCGATCTTGCAGCGGCGGCGGCCCTCGAAGGGTTCCGCGGCAATCTCGATGCCATTTCCGAATGCGTGAACGCCACCCATCGCCGGCCGGGCCAGCATCGCGCCGCAGGACGGATACGGGCGTTCCTCGCAGGCAGCCGGCTGTGGACGCCCGCGGAGGCTCGCCTGCTTCAGGACCCCCTCAGCTTTCGCTGTGTGTCCCAGACGCATGGCGCCGCCCACGAACTTGTCGATCGCGCTCTTTCCGTCTGGAATGACGAACTGAACTCGGTCAACGACAACCCGATCATCGACCAGGAGATCGCCGGCGTCCGCTCGAACGGCAACATGGACACAACCCGTTTCACACTGGCTGTCGATGGTTTGCGCCAGGCGCTCGCCAAGGTGGCCGATCTGGCTGGCGAGCGGCTTCACAAGCAGCAATGGCCTGCCTTCTCCGGCCTGCCCACAGGCCTTGCCGAAGAAGCGAGCGCAGTCGGCGGCGTACAGTTCCTCAACCTCGGCCATATCGGGGCGTCGATCATCACCTCGGCCAAGATCTGGGCCCGTCCGCATCTTCTGATCTCCGTTGGACAGGTAGCGGATGGTGTCGAGGACACGGCCGGACATGCGCTTCACGCGGTACACGACCTCGAGCGCCTGATCGAGGCCGGATGGAAAATCGCGGCGATAGAGACTGCCGTGGCGGTCTGGGCAATGCGCCGGCGTCGGCTGACCGGGGACAGTCTTGGGCGCGGGGTGCGGGTTGCCTATGATCGCATCGGTCCGATGCTGCCGATCGGCACGGAAGGCCGCGAGGTCTTCAACCTCGGCCCGCTAATCGCAGCATTCCAGGAGGACAGTCTGGTAGAGGAGGCTCTGGCGGCGGCCGGTATCGAAGGGTGATCGTCGCCGTCGCCGTTACACTGTCCGGCGTCAGCGCCGATGAGACAGATCGGTTATATCGAACACACAGAATGTTACAGCTCCCGGAGATCCACCAGCCCTCCCGCTACTCGCTGGCGGTCCACGGGGTCGGGCTGGTCGACGGATGGCCGGTGGTGCCGCTGCATCCCGATTTCGAGCACGCCCATGGCGGGCGCTTCGAGGAAAACATGACCGTCTGCGTCGAAAGCCTGATCGGCGAGCCGGGCGGCGAATGCGTCAAGCTGGAGAACCCAGTCCCTGGTCACGGCAGACGGGGCCGAGCGCCTCGACAGCTTCCCCTGGGAGGAGGGGTGAACCCGCGCGGGCGGACAATCGTGTCC
>Ga0209980_10001354_pt1 | contig 13486 bp, 13 predicted proteins | sample CR02metaG_FD_183611 | JGI IMG/M metagenome (GOLD analysis project Ga0209980, IMG submission 183611) | Deep subsurface microbial communities from Mariana Trench to uncover new lineages of life (NeLLi) - CR02 metaG (SPAdes) (version 2) | ecosystem: Environmental > Aquatic > Marine > Ocean trench... | reverse complement strand
GTTCGTCTGGCACCACCTTTGGTCATCACCAAGACCGAAATTGACTGGGCAATTACACAGATTCGCGAGGTTATGATCGACATCGACCGGCTAAGGCTTGCTTCGTAAGGACTCACATCATGCCCGAAATCACTATCATTCATATCGCACTACTGGCCACAGCGCTCATCGTCGGTGTCATTATCGGCTGGATATTTCGTGGCAGGCGTAGCAGTAGTGAGAACGCCACGATCAACGCAAGCTGGCAGGAGCAAATGGAGACGCAGCGCAGCGAACAAGAAAGACTGCTCGAACAGAACAAGAGCCTCATGGAGCAGAATAGTCAATATCAGGTTTCCAACGAAGATTCGAAAAAGCGGGCAGCCGAACTCTCCAAATCACTCAGGGAGACGTTTCATCGCCGCGACGACCTACAGCGCCAGATAAAGGACATTCGCAACAATCTGGAATTGACCGTTAGCGAGCGGGATCAATTGCAGAATGACGTGCAGAATCGAGAGGTAAAGAACGACGTTACGTCCACGGACCTGCAACAACGTGACGACGTGATCGCAAGGCTGACAAAGGATCTCGAAGGTTGGCAGGAGCGCGTACCGCCGCTCGTTGAACGATTCAAGATTCGCGACGAGGATGCAAATCGGCTGCAGCGTGAACTCGCCGCCGCGCAGCTCAGGATCGTCGCACTGGAGGCGACGATTGGCCAGGATGACACGCGGGCCGAGCAGGTGGATTCCGGGGCATTGGGCGACGATCTCGACGCTTCGAATGATCCGATCGATCCGCCTGGCGATAATGAAGACACTCATGGTTCCGAATTAAATCTGGAACCCGAGACAACTGCAGCGCCTGCCGAGGCTGAAGACGGCAGCTTGCGCGACGACCTCAAGATGATCAAGGGCATTGGTCCCGCCATTCAAAAAACGTTGAATGAAATGGGCATTCGCCGATTCGGTCAGATTGCGGATATGAGTGAATACGATATCGATCGCGTCGCGCAGCGGCTCAAGGGCTTTCGCAGCCGCATTTATCGCGAAGACTGGATCGGTCAGGCCAGGGATCTGCAAAACCAGAAACTGACCGGCCAAGCATAGCTGCATGTCAATCAAGCGCCGGCAAATCCTGCGGGGCGTCTGTACTGTCCTAATGCTGATCAGCGGTGCACTTGTCGCTGTTTCTATCGATAACGGACTGCCAGGACAATCCGAATCGAAAATATCCGCTGCGGTTCTCGACACCCCAAGATTTTCAGTCCGGCTGGGCCGCAATCACCTGAGCCTCGTCGGAACGACTGCGACCCGGGAGCACGAATCGGAGCTCATGCAACTTGTTGACGATCAGTTTGCGGGCCACGTGGCACAGACCGATTTCAATGCCGGCCTGTTTATTCCCCGAGAGTGGAACACCTTGAGCGCACGGTTGCTGTACCTCGTTGCAGCGACTGATTCCGCAGTCGCTTCAATTGACGAGAACGGCATTGAGCTTCGCGGTGTAACATTCGACGGGCCAACTTATAAGCGCCGACTCAAGTTTTTGGAAAGCGCGCTGCCTGCCGGTACAACCATGGATGCCGACGTTGTCATCGCAGATGCTGATGTTTCACTGGGCGCAATATGCCTGCGCATTTTCTCCGTCTTGGCAGACCAGCCCGTCGGCTTTCGGCAATCCAGCACTGAAATTCGACTGGCCTCGTACCCGTTGCTCGACCGTATCACCGAGTTTGCTTATGACTGTCGTGGCCCGAACATAGTCATCACCGGACACAGCGATACCGCAGGTAGCGAAACGCGGAATCTGCAGGCCAGCCGCGCGCGAGCACAGGCCGTTGCCGATTACCTGGTCGACGCCGGAATCGCGACAGAACGACTCATCGTCAAAGGACTTGGGTCCGTCGACCCCATTGCCGACAACGCAACAGCGCAAGGTCGCGAACTCAATCGGCGAATCGAATTTACATTGCGGTAGTTATTTCTACCCTGTGGGCGCGCTCAGACTCAGAAGATCAAATAATTCAATTTCAAACACCAGCGTAGCGCCCGGCGGTATGGCGGAACCCGCACCGCGATCGCCATACGCCATTTCAGGCGCAATCGTCAGTTCACGCAACTCGCCGATCGCCATTCCCTCGACACCCTGATCCCAGCCCTTGATGACACGTCCCGCGCCCAGCGGAAATTGAAAGTGCTCGCCACGATCAACTGAACTATCGAATTTGCTGCCGCGATTTTCCTCGGCTGCCTCGTCGTACAGCCAACCGGTGTAATGCACCTCAACAATGTCGCCGACCTGGGCAACCCGGCCATCGCCCGTCTGAAGAACACGAGCCGTCAATCCGGGCGCAATTTCGATTACTGCGACAGCCGTTGATTCAGATTCTGTCACTTGCTTTTCCTCGATGAGATTGGATTCTTCTGCCTCGGTCTCTGCGCCACGCGCATTACGGTCGGCGTACTGGCCACAGCCAACTAAGAGAGTGGCCAGCACAATTGCGGCGATGGGGTTGCGAAACTTCATGGTGAAATGCCCTGTATGGGTGAATGTGAACGAATGGCAGCGATTAATCCGAGCCTTTGAAATCCAGTGCCGCGGAGTTAATGCAGTAACGCTTGCCGGTGGGCTCTGGGCCGTCTTCGAAAACATGTCCGAGATGGGCATCGCACTGACTGCAGACGACCTCCTGTCGAACCATGCCGCCACTGTTGTCCTCGACAGTCCGTACCGCATCGCCGGCGAGCGGCAACCAGAAACTTGGCCAGCCCGATCCCGAATCATACTTGTGCGTCGACGAAAACAGCTCGGCATCGCAACAAACGCAGCGATAAGACCCGTCTTTCTTGTGATCGACGTACGCGCCCGTGAACGGTCGCTCAGTGCCCTTGTTCTGGGTCACCTCAAACTGCTCGTTCGTCAATTTGGAACGTAACTCGTCATTCGACGATTTACTGTCAGCCATATGAAGAGCGCCTTTAACGCTTTGCAAGTTTTCGCACTCTTTTTAGCCCGAGCCCGGCTTGGAATCAAGTTCGAGAAGCAGATTGTTAATGCGCTGGACGTATTCGGCTGGATTATCAAGTTGCGATCCTTCCGCCAGCAATGCGTGATCCAGCACTATCGCGGACAGCGCAGAAAAACGGGACTCATCCGGCTCCGCTGACAGGCGCACGACGAGCGGGTGATCGATGTTCACTTCGAGTATGGGTTTGGTCTCGGGCACCGACTGACCGCTCGCTTCCAGCATGCGGCGTACCTGCGGGCCCAAATCATCCTTGCTCGCGACGACGCAGGCGGGTGAATCGACCAGGCGCTGACTGACGATAACCGCGTCGACGCGATCCTTGAGCACTTTCCTGATCTTCTTCAGCAGCGGCTTGTGCTCATCATTGGCGGCGTCATGTACGATCTTTCCGTCGCCCTCCGGCATTTCGACGTCTGCCCGGCCGATGTCTTGAAACGATTTCCCGGCATATTCAGTTAGGCTATCGGCAAGCCACGGATCGATACGGTCCGTCAGCAACAACACTTCGATATCCTGCTCGGCAAAGCGCTCGAGGTGCGGACTGGCCGCCGCCGTGACCAGGTTATCTGCAAGAATATAGTAGATCTTGTCTTGCTTGGCAGCTGCCCGCTCGACGTAATCGTCCAGTGACTGATCCTGGCTCGAACCTGCACTCTTGGTGGTCGCAAATCGAAGCAATTTTGACAGCTTGTCCTTATTCGCATGATCTTCGATCACACCTTCCTTGAGAACCTGCCCGAACTCGCCCCAGAACTTCGCGTACTTTTCCGCCTCCTTCGTCGCCAGTTTCGACAACATATCGAGAACCCGACGTGTCAGAGCGTTGCGCATCGCCGACAACTCGGGATTTTGCTGCAGCAGCTCACGAGACACGTTCAATGGCAGGTCGGACGAGTCCACGACCCCTTTGACAAACCGAAGATAAAGCGGCAGAAACTGCTCGGCATCATCCATGATAAACACGCGCTGCACGTAAAACTTCAAACCTCGCGGTGCTTCCCGGTTCCATAGGTCGAAAGGCGCGGCGGATGGAATAAACAGCAAGCTCGTGTATTCGCGCTTGCCCTCAACCCGATTGTGGCTCCAGCTCAATGGATCCGAAAAATCGTGCGAAAGATGTTTGTAAAACTCCTGGTACTCCTCATCCGATACATCCGAACGTGACCGCGTCCAGAGCGCCGTCGCCGCGTTAATCACGCGCTCAGCCTCATCGCTATTGGCATCGCTTAGCGAGACCGGAAAACCGATGTGGTCCGAGTACCGGCGAATCAGATTCTCGATGCGCAAGGGCTCACAGAACTCGGACTCGTCGTCCTTGAGGTGCAAAGTGACCGTTGTGCCGCGCGCTTCCCTTTCCAGCGGCTCGATCGTGAAATCGCCCTGACCGTCTGACTGCCATCGAACACCCGAAGAACCGTCAAGGTCTGCCCGCCGAGTCTCGACCGTTACCTCATCAGCAACGATAAAGGCCGAATAAAAACCCACACCGAAACGGCCAATCAATTGAGCATCTTGCTGCTGGTCGCCCGTCATCTGCTCAAGAAAATCCGCTGTTCCGGAGCGCGCGATCGTACCCAGGTTTTCGACCAACTCATCGCGTGACATGCCGATGCCGTTGTCGGTGATTGACAGCGTCTTTGCATCCTTGTCATAACTGATCTGGATGGTCAGTTCCGCGTCGTCGCCTAGCAGTTCCGGTTTCGCAAGCGCCTCAAACCGGAGTCTGTCGGCCGCATCCGATGCATTCGAGATCAATTCACGCAGGAAGATCTCCTTGTTGCTGTACATGGAGTTAATCATCAGCTTCAAAAGCTGACGCACTTCCGCTTGAAAACCGAGTGTCTCCCGGTCGTTTGTATCGCCCACGTCCGTATTCTCCTGGCACAAAGATCGGGCGGCCGACAGAATCGGTCGCGCCCGGTCAAACACGATAGGGTCTTGTCAGACTATTTCAAGTGCTATGGCCCGATCAGGCCGACTGGACTAGCGGTGTGCGTGGCACCGTCACTGCACGATACAGCAGGGTCACAAATAACAACATGGCTGTCGCCAGCGCCAGGGGGGGGTGGCGCAATGCGAGTAGCACGCCTGCGCACTGGACGAACAATGAAATTGCGAGAAACGAAAACGCACGAAAGAAGCTTCGAATTCGCTCACTGACCAGACCGATCGCGGCGATCAGATCATCTAGCTCATCAAGCCATTGAATCACTCGTTCCAATTTATCGGGCTCGCACTATCGTACGATCGACAAGAGCGGCTCAGCGTCTTTCGAATCGCTGGCAGAACTGTCCGCGTCTGACATTGAAGCGTCGTTCGACTGCTTCGCATGTGCGATAGCGCGATGAAAAAGCTCCCATCGTTGCCGTGCGGATTCATTCTTAAGCGAAACCACTGGCGATTCAGATTCCGTGTATTTATTTGACATACTGTTTAAATCGCAAATGTAAACGTATTAATGCCGACTATAGTTAGCTCGATTCATTGCCTCCGTGAGGCAGATCACAGCTTGGTTTAATCGCCATCAATTGTGTGGTGCAAAGATGAAAAATCAGACGCAGTACCGTTTAAAACAGGTACTGGAGCGCGTACGAAAACGCCGACAAAAAGTCGGCGTTACAAAATATGTTGCATGGTTCAAATTTTACTCGGAATCGTCTGCCAGATCTCGTGACCAGTTGCGTCTTATCTGTTCGGTCCAGTTACGATATCCCTTCCAGGAGTACAGTGCGGGATCAATACCCACTCTTCGGCTGCGCGGCGCTGGCGCTTTCGAAATCCACTGACGATACTGCTGCCAGCCATCGGCATCATTTGCGGCCGGCTGGTCCGAATTTCTGGCGGCGTCGGATTCGTTGGCTGCTGATTCGGTATCCTTGCCGAAATCTGCGTCCCACCTAAGGTGTTTGCTATCTGGCATTACATTGCCCTGGTCAGTCCTTTGAACAAATGCTAATTGTCCCGTCGCGCGAATCACAGGAACTGCATCACAATGCCAACCTGCCTTTTACATAAGTTTCAGAGGCTTAGCGGTTTATTTTACTTAATGACCGGGACTTCAGGTTTGGACTGCAAGTGACTTAACAATAAGCGGCGCGGCCCTGCAACCTGCGCTAACGCCGCAATCAAGTGAGCTGGTAACAAGGGTGGTAGTCGCCACTCGAAATCTTCATGCGCCCTTGTGTCACGAACGCGGACAGTAGTTTATCGAGCAGCGACATGATTTGCGCCGAGCCCTTTATAATGAATGGTCCCTTTTGTTCGATCGCTTCAATGGTTTCTTCGCGCACATTGCCTGAGACGAGCCCCGAAAAGACCCGACGCAAAACCGCGGCGAGTTCGTACGGTGGCAGGTTATCGTCAATGATGAGTTCGCTCATCGACTGATGCGTTGCTGTAAATGGCATCTGAAATTCGGATGGGATTACGAGCCGCCAATTGAAGTAAAACGCGTCGCCGTGTTGTTTGCGAAATTGCTGAACATCCAACAACGCACTTCGAACCTGTCGTGCAACCTCAGCAGGGTCGCCAACAATTATCGAGTACCGACTCTGCGCTTCTTCGCCGAGTGTCGCGGCAATAAATTCATCAATTTGCCTGAAATAATTTTCGGCCGACGCAGGGCCGGTCATGATCATCGGCAGCGGCTGATTTCTGTTTGCCGGATGCAACAGGATGCCGAGCAGATAGAGTATTTCTTCAATCGTGCCAACGCCGCCCGGAAATACGACGACGCCATGGCCAACTCTGACGAACGCTTCGAGACGCTTTTCGATGTCCGGCATTATTGCAAGCGAATTGACGATCGGGTTCGGCGATTCGGCGGCAATAATTCCCGGTTCGGTAATGCCAATGTATCGACCATTTCGAATGCGCTGCTTGGCATGTCCGATCGTGGCGCCTTTCATGGGTCCTTTCATGGCACCAGGACCGCAACCCGTACAGACATTGAGTCCACGCAAGCCGAATTCGTAACCCACCTGTTTGCTGTATTCGTACTCTTCCCGGCTGATCGCGTGACCACCCCAGCAAACGACGAGCCGGGCGTTGCCTTGCCGCACTAGCAGCCCGGCATTTCGGGCGATATGAAATACGGCATCGGTTATTCCGGCGCCCGATTGAAGATCAAAGCGTCCGCTGTCCACGATTTCATTGCGCGTGAATACGATGTCACGCAGTACGGCGAATAACAGCTCCCGCGTACCGCGAATCATGGTGCCATCAACGAAGGCTAGCGCCGGCGCCCCGGTCAGCGAAATCTTCAATCCTCGATCTTGCTGAACGAAACCGATGTCGAAATCCTTGTATTGCTCCAGCATTTCGCGCGTATTATCACTGTCGCTGCCCGAATTCAGCACCGCAAGCATGCAGCGTCGAAGAACTGCGTACAGCCCTCCCTCGCCACTCGATCGCAGCTGATCGACCTCAAACTGCGACAGGACTTCGAGACTGCCTTCCGGCCAGACCTCGGCATCTACGATTTTTGGATTGCCTGAATTCAGGGCAAGATCTCGACTGGCGTGCCATCTTCGGTCATGAGCCAGATATCGATCATGTCCGAGTTTGAGACGGCGATGCATCCATTAGTCCAGTCCTGCGTCCGATAGTAGCCCTCGGAGCGCGACGGTGTGTTGGGCTGACCATGAATCATGATGGCGCCGCCCGGCGCAACGCCCTTTGTTCTGGCCGACCGGACATCCACGGGATTCGGATATGAAATATGAATCGACAGAAAATACTCGCTATTCGAATTGCGAACATCGAGCAGGTACTGGCCCTCCGGCGTCTTGAAGTCGCCTTCTTGCTGCTTGCCGCCTATCGGGCGCATGCCAAGTGCGATATCGAAAGTTCGGAAAGTCTCGCTGCCCTTGATCAGATGCAACTTTCGCCTGGCCTTTTCGATGACGACTTTGTCGGCAACGGGGAATTCGCCTGCCTGCAATCCAGGCTGCCAAAGCAACACAACAGCTAAAGCCAGAATAAAACCGAATCCTCGATCGGCTGACGATTTGCGCGGCATTATTGAGTATCGCTCCTTACGGTACCGGGCAAAGACTAGCAAACCTGCTGCTGTTGGAAAACGTCCCGTATCACAGGTTTCTACCCGCTATCCAGCCGATCGCAAATCCGATGCCACCAGCCACTGTCGTGTAATACGGCAGGAATCGGAACAAGGCGACTGGACTTTCGGCAGCGTCGAACATGCCGTTGAGATTCACGGAGTACGCGTAATGAAGATACAAGGCCAGGCCCAGAGCTGGTATTGAAAAACCGAGTGTGCCGAGCGGAAGACACCATCCCGAGCCCGTCCAGCTGCCCTTGCCTTGCAGCAATGTGAGTAGCGCGACCAGCAGCATGATGACAAGCGGCACGAAGTTGCGCAACACATACGGACCGCCACCCTGCACGTCGTTGAACCACGCCCCTGCCGCGCCGGTGAGCAAGACGAGCGGAAGAAGCCGAACCGTGATCAATCTGAGCATAGGTGATCCGACCTCACTCCCGTGATGTCATGACAGGAAATTGCACCTTTGTTCCGGGCTGAACGTTGTGCGCATCGAGTCCCGGATTGTATTGACGAAACAGCCAAACTGGCACATCGTATTTTCTGAGCGACAATATCCAGATCGATTCGCCAGACGAAATCACATGCTCGGTCACGCCCGTAATGACATGTTCACGAAAGAATGCGTCCTGCTGCCTGCGGTGAAAATCCACCCGCAGATCTTCAAACGTTTTCGCATCGACTGTACCGAGGTCGAGCCGAATCCGATCGCCGACCGCCACGGGCGTTCTGAACGCCAAACCATTGATGTCGCGCAAGCGCTGGGTGCGGATGCCCAGCCAGTCGGCATAGTGACCCAGCGTTTCAAGCGGATGTACCTCAATCGTATTGTCGGCAGCAACGCTGTAATCACTGGGATCGGAGAGTAAGGCTGTCTGCAAAGTACCCAGCAGAGCAGCCGCGAAATCGCCCGCTAATACCGAGGACGCCAGCTCCCCAAGGGTGTCGCCTTCTTCTGCCGTGGCCGCAACGCTCGCGACAACGACATCCGGCGGCGCGATGGGCGCGGCCGCCGCAGCGACCATCGGCGCAGGCCCGGCGGCTGGCAATCGAAGTTGTTGACCGGCACGAATCCGATTCGAACTGCTGAGATTATTCAATGCAACGAGCGTTGACACACGTGTCTTGTAGTAATCGGCAATCTCCGACAACGTATCGCCGCGGCGTACGGTATGAAATTTATCGGGTAGCTGCTCGTTCTGCCAGGCCGACGCTGGAATTCCTGCGATCAGATCATCGATCGAACCGTCGAGCATACTGGACGGCAATCGCACCTGAAATCCTCTGGGCAGAAGCTTACTACCGGTCATCACTGTGGCCTGTAAAGATGGGTTATACGTGGAAATTTGACTGGAGCTGACACCCAGCGCTTTGGTCAGGTCTTCAACAGGAACAAATGCCTTGAGATCCGTTTCCGAGAAACGTGTCGGCCGTTCGATGACCAGATCTCGGAAATACTGCTCAGCGTTTTGATCGACTTGCCTTGCCGCAAGAAATGCAACGTAGAAATTTCGCGACGCAAAGCCGAACGTTCTTCCGTTGTATTTTCTAAGAATGTCCACGTAGGCCGTATCGCCGTACTGTCGCATTGCCCGGCGCACGCCCGCGAGACCATGGTTATAGGCCGTAATGGCCATCGGCCAATTGCCGGTAATAGAATAATTGTAGGCGAGCAGCTTTCCTGCTGCGCGAGTCGCCGCGAACGGATCATTGCGCTCATCAATCACATGATCGATACGCATGAAGCGACGGCCTGTGCTGCGCGTAAACTGCCAGATACCCGACGCACCAACATTGGAGCGCGCATTCGGGTTATAGGATGACTCAACATGCGGCAATGCCGCGAGATCGACAGGCACACCGAGCGCGAGAAACTCATTATTAATGTAATCCCGCCAGCGACCGGCTCGCATGAGACCCTCGCGAAACCGATCATTCAATCCCTGTTGATAGCGTATCTGTTTCGCCGCAGTTGCTAGCGACTGGTTGCTGACGTTGGTCGGCCACAACGCAAGCACTCGCGCCTCGTCATCGCTTAAGTCTTCGCGCTTCCCCGATGCGAGACCTTTGAGAACAGCTTGCATTTTCTCGCGCCGGCTCGAGACCCGACGTTGCCTTGCCCGTCGACCGAGGTCGCTCTCAAAATCGATAACTTCATAAACGACCGCCAGGTTCCGAGAGTCATGTAGCACGCCCTGGTCCGTCGTATAGCGCGTGAAAATACTCACCCAAAAATCGATATCCGGTTGCAATTCAACCGGTTGCGGAAAGGTTTCTTGCGCCTGCAGTGGAGCGACGGCGAAGACCACGAAAAGGAACAAAAATAATCTTTGACTTGTCATTTACCTTAATTCAAGGTTGTAATCGTAAATACTTGATTAGTTCACGGAAAAATACACCCAATGCGCGTATTTTTGATTATGCTAAACAGCCTTGCAGAGTACAGCAATGCTGGTTGCCAAGGGTACACAGGGACAGTGGGCCAATGACCAATTTTCGCCGACAATTCAACGACCTCGCCAAGTATGGCCTAATTGCGGCCTGGCTACTGTACGCTGCAAACCCCGCGCTGGCCGGCAACGCCACTGCAGATCTGCAGCAGAGCGTAATTCCGAACGACGATGTCGCGCCGCTGGAACTGCTTGGCGCCACGATAATGCCAGGTACTACGCAACGCTTGTCCTGGTCTGCGACTGAGTTGTTTGAAGGCGTACCGGTCTCCACGCCAGTGCTGGTTGTAAATGGGGCATCACCAGGCCCAACACTGTGCCTGACCGCGGCCATTCACGGCGATGAACTTAATGGTATCGAAATCGTGCGACGAGTTTTGCACGAAATCGATCCCGAGAAATTATCTGGCACGATAATCGGTGTTCCAATCGTCAACGTGCAGGGTTTCAGGCGCGGCTCACGGTATTTGCCGGACCGGCGCGACTTGAACCGTTATTTTCCCGGGAACTCGAACGGCAGCGCCGCATCACGTATTGCTCATTCATTTTTTACTCACATCATAGAAAAATGCGATGCCCTGATCGATTTGCACACCGGATCTTTCGAACGCAGCAATTTGCCACAGATTCGTGCCGACCTGCGTGATCCCGACATCGTCACGCTGACGCAGGGTTTCGGTTCGATGGTCGTCGTGCACAGCGCGCCCACAGACGGTACGCTGCGCGATGCCGCAACCCGTGCAGGCATCCCCACGGTAACGCTCGAAGCGGGCGGGCCGTTGCAACTCGAACTCAATGAAGTAACGCACGGAGTTAAAGGGATCGAGACACTGATCAGTACGCTTGGCATGATCAGGAAGATCGGCCTGTGGGGAGACCCGGGGCCAGTTTATTATCGCTCGTCCTGGGTGCGCGTAAACAACGGCGGTATCTTGCTCGCCGATGTCAGTCTTGGCAGCACTGTTCGGCAAGGCGATTTGCTTGGAACGATAACGGACCCTATGAGCAATGCGAGTACGGAGCTACGCTCACCTTACTCCGGTAGAATAATTGGCATGGCCCGAAACCAGGTCGTAATGCCGGGCTTCGCTGCGTTCCATATTGGCATTCAATCCAACGCAATCTCAACGGATACGATCGACGATGCTATTCCTGGTCTGAGTCACGACGAGAGCGACGAACACGTCGGCGGCATGTCTGAGTAACCACCCAGCCAACGCCTGAAAACAGCCTCAAACTGCTGGACTCCCGCCGTTGCTGTTCATAAGCTCCGGGTGCGATGTCCAAAAACCGTAAAGCCCTGCACGAGTATCGTGCCCCGAAATACTGGCCAACCTGGATCGGTCTTGGCTGCTTGCGGTTGATTTGCCTGTTGCCCCATCGAGTTGGACTCGGCATCGGCAAGGCAATCGGCCGGCTCGCTCACTGCTTTGCCGCAACGCGACGGGCCATCGTTCGTCGTAATATCGAGTTGTGCTTCCCGGAGCTTACGATTGAGGAACGTAATCAGCTGGCGCGGCAGCATTTCGAAGCGCTCGGAATGTCGATCATCGAGTTGGGCGTGGGTCGGTGGGCGTCCGACGACAAGATCATGGCGCTAACGTCAATAGAAGGTCTCGACCATCTCGAGGGCCCGCTTCAAGACGGCCAAGGCGTCATCCTCCTGGGCGCTCATTTCACGACGCTCGAAGTCACTGGTCGTGCACTCCGCAAATTAGGCATATCGTTTGCCGCGGTTTATCGACGCAACCGCAGCGAGTTCGTCACCGAATTTCTGCGCACGGGTCGTGAGCGCTCAGCCGAAGTGATCATTGAAAAACGGGACATCAAATCGATGGTGCGCAAACTCCGCGGCGGCGGCATTGTATGGTACGCACCCGACCAGAGTTATAAACGCAAAGGCGCCGAAGTTGTGCCGTTTTTCGGCGTACCGTCCATGCACACGACCGCAACGTCTGTGCTCGCTCGCCTCGGCCGGGCGACAGTCGTGCCACTATTCCAACAACGGCTGCCGGATGGCAAGTACCTGGTGAAACTGCATCCACCACTGAAAGATTTTCCGGGCAGCGATCCAGTCGAGGACGTGATGAAATACATGCGCGTGCTCGAGGAGGCTGTTCGAGCCTGTCCCGAGCAGTACTTCTGGATACATCGCAAGTTCAAGGATTTGCCCGAAGGCTATGAGGATTACTACGCGGATCTGGACGCGGCAAAGTAAGCCTCAAGAAGCTGCTCCCAATTCTGTTGTCCGTAATGAATCATCGGGTCGAGGGATTTGATCTTCTGTAGTGACCTGTGTAGTCGACTCAACGTTTTTTGTTGCCATGGGCCCGGCGGCAATAGTCGACCACGATCAAAATCGAGCATCCATAACTTACCGGAGCGATCGATCTGCAGATTATGGGCGTTCATATCCGCATGGAATACGCCGTGCGAATGAAACTGGTGAATTGCCTCGCCAAGGTCGTGCCAGAACTGCTCCCCACCAGGAAGGTCGTGAATCCAGCTTGACAGCGCCCGCACTTCCGGCACGCGAACGGTGATCAGGTCCGCCGTATAAATCGGCCCGACACGGCAATACCGGGCGGCCGCCGGGCGCGGCACGCGAAGTCCATTTTCAGCCATTTTTGCCAAAATGCGCCATTCCCGAAACGGCCGCGAATTGTCCGCACCCGTCCATAAATAGGAGTCGCTGATCAACTTCCCGATAAGGCCACCACGAATATAGTGGCGCAATACGAACTGCCGCGGCACGTTTCCTACAAACATCGTATTGCCGCGTCCCTGGGACCCGAGCCGGCCCTGGACAGGCTCCGAATGCAGCCAGTTCGCGGCATCGAATCGATCCTCGCTAATCTCACTGATGATGGATCGGTCGTAGAGAATCGCCCCGCCCGCGGTGCTGACGACGGTCTCAGTCAATGCTAAACCGAAGAATTGTCAGTTCTCGCCTTTTTT
>Ga0209980_10001352_pt1 | contig 13497 bp, 13 predicted proteins | sample CR02metaG_FD_183611 | JGI IMG/M metagenome (GOLD analysis project Ga0209980, IMG submission 183611) | Deep subsurface microbial communities from Mariana Trench to uncover new lineages of life (NeLLi) - CR02 metaG (SPAdes) (version 2) | ecosystem: Environmental > Aquatic > Marine > Ocean trench... | reverse complement strand
CATTTTTTGCAAATAGATTAACACAAGAAAAAAAATCATCAACTCTTAGAGATGTGTATTATTCATCACAAGCGTTTGCAATAGATTTTGAAGATCAGGGAGAATCTGACAACATTATAGTTGATTTAGAGGCTGTTTTAGAAAGACCACGGGAGGATTTTCATGTTTTTCCTGAAGAAAGGAGCAGCGTTTTTGGTGACTTGAATATAGAATACACTGTCCCAGGATATGAAGGCAAAAAAATGAATTTGTCAAACCATCCAGATGGTTATGCTATAGGCCCTAGTCTTACTAGTGCAGAATTACTTGATACAAGTGCCGAAATTGTTATCGCAGTTGAGAAAGGTGGTCTTTTTACTAGATTTATAGAAGAGCAAGTAGATAAAAAATTCAAAGCAATAATTGTGGATACGGGGGGCCAAGCTCCACGTTCTACAAGAACTCTTCTTAGAAGACTTAACGTCGAATTAGGACTCCCTGTAATAATTTTAACAGACGGGGATGTTTATGGAGAACATATTGCGATGGTAATAAAATCAGGCTCAGCAAATGCTGCTCATCTAAGAGAGCTTACTGTCCCAGATGCAAAATGGGTCGGGGTATGGGCAACTGATATTGAAAAATATAATCTCCCTACAATTCCAATGACAGAATCAGATATCAAAAGATGTAAGGATCTACAAAAGGATCCGAGATATCAAAAAGGTATTTGGAAGACAGAGCTAGAAAAATTCCTAAAATTAAAAAGAAAAGCAGAACTTGAAGCATTTTCAAAATTTGGCCTAACAAATATTACAGACAAGTATCTTCCACACAAACTTGAAGTAGCAAAAAGCTTATGATTTTTTTATTTTTAGTGTAAGTACTCCGTTTCTATATTTAAAATCAGAAATTTGCATGTCGTGAGAATCTTCTATTGGAACTTCTTTTGAAAAACCAGCTGAACCATGAATGTACAGAGTACTATCTATCAATCTAACCATTATTTTGTCTTCAGGACCAGGAACTTCTGCTACAAACACAAAATCTTGTTCACCTTTGATTAGATCATAGACCCAGTCTTTTGCTTCTTGTTCTCTAATTCTATATTTGGGCTTTAGTTCTTTGGTCATTTTTAATAAAACTCGAGCCCAATAAAACATTGGGATTGCTGCAGCGCCAATCAATATGAAACTAACAAATCCTGTGCCTGACCGTTGTGACATTACGTAAATAATTCCTACAAACAAAATAATCATTATAGGAATAACAAAATTTAACGATTGTTCATTTGAATAAGCGCCTTTATAGCTTGCCAATTATCAAAATTCTCTTACTACCAAATATAAAGCATCTTTGATATTTATTACGGCTTTTTCATCCCTAATTAATTGAAGAAGAAAAAACCTTCAAGAAAAATTACTGCTTCCCAAGTATTCATAAAAAGTTCTGTTATCGCAGTCATAGTTTCCATTCCATCCTTGGCCGGATTCGGTATTGGTTGGTACTACTTGGATAACCTAATCCTAGCAGCAATAATAGGCGTAATTATTCATTTTATTGCTTTAGGATTTTTGTTAAAATTTCAAACTTTTTTTCTAGGGGCACCTAAACCAGAAACGGATCTTTAATAATTCAATCTAATCTTTATCTTCTGTTGGATTTTTCTCAAATAGAAAAAGATCTCATTTCCGAAATAAAACTCAACCCGTCTCAAGCAAAAGTTTTCCTCTTAGTTACCACTGAGGGAAAAATGACTGTAAAAACCATTTCTGAAAAACTTGGAATCTCAGAAAAAGAGGCAATGGAAATTACAAAAAAACTTATGGAATATGGTGCGTTTATTGAAATTACAAAAACAGAGTTTGAGGCAATGCATCCACGATTTACAGCCGTAAATATGTACAGAAAAATGTGTGAAAGAGAAAATATTGAATTCAAACGAAATAAGGTTGTTGATAATATTGGAACAGTTTTAGAAGAGCCATATGATGATGCAAGGACTAAATAGAACTATCATAAGGTGAAAAATATTGATAGTTGATCCTGAAGCATGCGTCCATAAACCAATATTCTTTGGAGTCATCAATGTAAACATCGATGAAAAAACAATTGGCACAGTGGATATTTGGAGATGTGGAGTTTGCAAAAAAAGATTTTGTGAAGAGAAACGACTTGGAATTGAAACTATTACAGAAATTGTGGGAATGCCATCTATAGGTTCTGACGAAAAATGGGCTGTTACAGTATGCAAACTTCAGAAGGGAAATGATAAATGGAAATTAGTTAAATTAAAAGAAAATTCTGAAGTAAAACACGAATGCTTAGACGAACACACTATCTCTCTTAAAGTAAATAATTACCAAGTTGAAGATAACAATCACAGGAGTTTTCTTGTTGATGACCATGTAAACCAGGCAATTGAAATTTAGGTTTTTGAATTGGAAATCAAGGTTCATGTCAACAACATTCATGGTAGTCAAATGGCAGCAAAAATCATCGGCAAATTTACAATAGATAGTCATTCCTTTAGATTCAATGCAATTGCTTTTGGTAGAATAGGGGGACAAAATGTAGGAGTAAAAATATCAAAAGCAACAATTAAGGAATTGAAAAAGCTTGGCTATGATGCTAATGAAGTAATTATAACAATTCAAAATAACCTGCTGCAAGGAAATTTAACAATCCCAAAAGGAATCAAAAAAGACACCTTTGTAGATGATTAAAATTCTGCTTCTGCTAAGGCTTTTTCACATGAACACCCTCTTTCCAGAGGTACCTCTTTAATTAGTAAGGAAAGCATTTTTTTTGTTTTTTCAACATTTTTGGAAAGAGTTTCCATTACATCTTTTGCGGTCACAGGTTTATCAGCCCATACATCATAATCTGTAACTGTAGAGATTGAAACATAGCACATTTGCGCTTCTCTAGCTAGAGGACATTCAGGAACTAAAGTCATTCCAATAATATCTGCGCCAGTATTTCTGAAGAGTCTAGATTCTGCCCTTGTTGAGAATCTTGGACCTTCAATACATACATAGGTACAGTCATTGTGCATTGTAATGTTTTTTTCTTGAGCGATTTTAGACACTGCCCTTTGAAGTTCAGGACAAAATGGGTCTGCCATCGAAATGTGAATTACTACTCCATCATCTGAAAATGAACACTCACGAGATTTTGTAAAATCTAAAAATTGTGATGGTAATACAAAATTTCCTGGTTTGATTTCTTCCTTAAGACTTCCAACGGCGGAAGGAGCAATAATTCTTTTAATTCCAAGTTCTTTGAAGGCCCAAATGTTTGCTCTAAAATTAATCATGTGCGGGGGAATGGTATGTTTTCTTCCATGTCTTGACATAAATGCAATATTTCTATCCTGAAAAACCCCGACGGTAATGGAATCTGAAGTTTTACCATAAGGTGTATCAATGGTAATTTCCGTTGAATCTTGTAAAAGGCCAGAATCGTAAATTCCCGTACTCCCAAAAATTCCAATTTCGGCCTTGTGGTCCACTAGTATTTCACCAAAGATTTGCAGTTGTATTTGCTGATTTTTTTCATTCCATTTAGTTCTGTTAGTTCTACAATGAAGGCAAAACCTTCAATTTCCCCGCCCATTTTTTTGATTAATTTTCCTGAAGCCTGTGCGGTACCTCCCGTAGCCAATAAATCGTCACAGATAAGAATTCTATCTCCCTTTGATATCGAATTATTTTGGATTTCTATAGCATCTTTGCCGTATTCTGTATTGTATGATAACTTTGTAGTTTTTCCTGGAAGCTTACCTGCCTTTCTTATCATTATCATTCCTTTGTTGTGTCGTATTGCCATTGCACATGCAAGAATAAAACCTCTTGATTCAATTCCTACAAAAAATTTAATATTTTTTGGATGAAAATGCTTTGATAATTCATCTACGATGTATGACAATGCAGAAGGATCTTTGAGAATTGGACTAAAATCTCGGAATAAGATTCCTTTTTTTGGAAAATCAGGAAATTCGTTGAATTTCTCTTTGAGGTTCATGTCAAAAAGGCAAAAGATGATCCATAAAAATTGTTTCAGCTAAAAAGTCAAAAACCTGAATTACTTTTCCAGCACAAAACTAGTTTCGGCAGAATTAAACGCATCTTTCACCTTTATGGTATAGTTACCGGCGGGTGTATCGTTCGGTACAGGCCACGGTAGTGCTACTAGACCCGCGTCAGTAGCTACAAATTCAAGATGTCCTACCAATTCCTGAGTCTGGGAAAATATTTCTATTACAACGCTTTGTGTTGCACCGAGCACCTTAATTTTTATGATTTTGCCTACGCCTGGAATGTAATCAATACCTTCTACGAAAACAATCATGCCTTCTTCCATAGATGGTAAGATCTCAAATTTAACCTCCTCAAAATTTGGACCACTCTTAGCCTTGATGGTCCAAACGCCAGGTACTGCGTTAGATGGAATCCTGAAAGAACTTTCAGATAAGTTTCCTTCCTTATTTGTGAAAGTTTCTTTCACCCTAACCTCATTACCATCTGGATCTAGCAATGATAATGTAATTAAGATATTTGGTCCGGAATTTCCCAAAATCAAAATGGGATCTCCAGGCTCATAGGCTTCTTTTGTAAGATTCAAGTCAATCGAACCAGAACCAACTTGTAGACCAACTGAGAAAACTTCGTTAGTCTGAGCATTTGCCCTTGTAACTACTACTGTGTATACTCCTGATGTGTATCCCGATAAATCCAATTCATAATCTATTCTCCCATCAGGTCCAAGAGTTATTGTATCAGAAAATTTATTTTTATCAGAAGGATCAATTATTAAGAAAGTTAAGGTAGCTGATTCAGGTCCACTAAGTGATACAATCGCTGTATCTCCTGCATCGTAATTTAGTCTATCCATTTTTGCAACAAGTTGGGCTTCTGGAAGTTCTCCAATCCCAACATATACAATTTCTGACTTGTCACCTTGAAATGCAAATACCACATAAGTCCCATCAACGAAAGATGGTTCAGTTTCAAATTTAAAATCAAAGAAACCAGAATTATCAGTTTGTATGATGTCTGAATAGATCTCTGTGCCTTGTGGGTTTTCGAAAATAACTTCAACATTTTGATTAGGCAATGCCGTTCCGTTAAACAACAAAATATCTCCTGCCTCATATTTTATTTGGGAAGGGGTAATGTGAATTGTCTTAGATGATTCCACAATCAACGATTTTAGAATTGTATCCTTGCCATCAGAAATTTCTGCAGAATATTTTCCTAAAGGCGTGTCAATTGATAGAAGTGTCTTGAAAGACCATTTTCCCTGAGTATTTATAGATATTGCATTGGTAGTCACAATTTTTCCCTCAGGATCCATTACACGTGCAGTAACAGTTCCACCCGGATTGCCAGTACCTGAAATCAAAAGTACATCGCCAGGATTGATTTTAGGTGGCAGGCCACTAATTGTAAGTCTCACCTCCCCTGCAATTCTACTCGATAATTCGCCAATTCGAAGACTTAACTCCTTTTGATTTCCTTGCTTGTCCTTGACAAAAAATTCTACTCTATCTGCCTTTTGACTTTCAGGCAATTTTGTAGTAAATATAAAGTGACCATTTTCGTCAGTTTCAAATGAATCTAAGAAAAAGTTTCCAAGATAGAAATCATATTCTTGGTTAGAAGCAAACCTGTCTCCAATAACTCTAATTGTGGAAGCTACATTTGGTTTTTCTGGAATTAATCTAAAAACTGAGTCAGAAAATATTCCTCCATTTTTCTCGACACTTGTCGATTTGTTGATGTCTTTTATCGATGGTTTTGAAGGAGATTCTGTTACTAAGGTTTTGCCGATTTCTAATTCTTGATTATTTTTGTCAAGTGCTTTCCAATTAATACCGGGTTTTGTATTATCAGTTTTTATTCCAAATTTTACAGATTGGCCAAGCTTGATTGGTTCAGAAGTGGTAAAAACAATTACTCCCTGTGGTGTTTTTTTCCCCGTCCAACCTTTTTCAGTTTTGAAAGATTTGAATGAATTGTCTTTGCCAAGCCAAATCCTAAATGACTGTATTTCAGATTTTCCATTATTCTCAAATTCAATAATTGTGGTTTCTTCAAACCCAATACTTTTTGCTTCAACTAATTTCTCTTCTGCACCAACTTCATTTATAGAAAATATTGTAAACATTGCTGTGACAAATACAAATGAAAGAAAAATACACTTTGCCAAGAAACTCTGCATATTATTCACTAATTTTTCTACCTCTAAATTAAACCTTAATCAGTTTTTTTCCAAAAGGGTATTTCTTAATTCTGAAACAATCATTAGTAAAGCTCATTAACTTCTTAAAATCAAACCTTTGCCTCTGGAATCTTATCTGTCTCATCCTTTGAAACAAAATCCTGATATTGTCGAATTCGTTCTGCTATAAGTCGATATAATGATCTGAATTGATCTTTTGTTTTATCTGAGAGAAATCCAGTTTCCCCTGTTGCAATTTTCTCACAAATGTATCTAGCGATCTCGTCATGTTCAAAATTTCCCCACCCATCCTCTCTATGTTCTTCCCATATGGATTGAAGATTTTCCAAAATACCACTCTTGTTCTTTGCCAAAACCTCCTCGCTTGTGAGATTACTGTAGTCTTCCTGTCTAAGTTTGATTTCATATGTTTGATTTACTGCATAAAGATAGTCATTAAGCACCATATAGTCTTCAATGGATTGTAAGGCTTTTCCATTTCTTTCAAAGAATATGGTCTGTACTTTGGAAAATTCGTTTGCCACCAATTGGGCTGAAATTTGATTTGATTCATCACTATTATCAAGTAGAACAAACGTTTTGTATCCATGATTTCTATAAAAAATTGCAAGTGGAAGTACTGAATTTTTGTTAAAGGCTGCAACAACATTAAGGGGATTCATGGAGATATTAGGATCTTGAAGAAATTTGTCAAAGGCATTAAGGTACATACAGTCAGACATTGTTTCTACAATAATAATTGGTCTAGAATTAGTTCCAATTTCTCTATCAACAATTGATTCAACTAGTCCTTTTGACAATCCATAAAGAATCGGAGATAGGGTTTTATCATCAGCGTTCCAATAATCATAAAATATTTTACTAAGGTGTCTTCTTTTATCTAATTCTACAACCAAAAGATTACCAGGAGTATAATCAAATATCATAAATGGTGAATGCGTTGCATAAAGAACTTGATTAGAACCGGCAAGATCTTTTAACAAATCAGAAATTCCACTTGCTTGAGTTGGATGCAAGTTTCTTGCTGGTTCATCAAGCAATAGAATCGCCTCTCTTAATTCAGCTCTTTGAGTTTCAGCAGCAAAGTTAACAATAAATGAAAAAGTCCACTTGAATCCCTCAGCTCTTCGATTTAATAGCCCCGTATTTGTTATTGTACCGTCTTTATGAACATCAGAAATTACTACACTCATAATATTTCCAGGCAGATATCTTAGTTCAACGTGGATGGGATCACCCTTCCATGCTGGATTCAGCCTGCTTGTTAATCTATTACTTGCAATATTGAGTAATTTGATTAACTTTGAAGGACTGTCTTTACATTGCTCCATTTCATATATGTCAAGTTCTGCTAAATAGAATAAATTTCGAACAGTTTCAGCTCTGTCAAACTCTTCAATGTATTCTATTCCCTCTTTGCGTTCACCTTTTTCCTCCTTAAGAAATTCATTAAGGTTGATATTTCCATAAATTTTCTTGTAATCCGAGAAATACACAAAACGGGGATGAAGTTCACTTGCTATATAATTCTCAAGTGCACTGCGATCTGTTGTTCCTTTTAGTAAATTTTCGAATTGATTTTCAGGTTTAGCATAGATTTTTTCCCATTCCTCAATCACCTTTGGTTCTTCGGTAGACACTACATGGATGTTGTTACTAAATTCAGCCATTTCACTATCAAAAATTTCTTGACTCTTTGTTGGTAGACCCTCAAAAAATTTTGGATTTAGTTGAATGCGAATGTGATTCGGTATAGTTTCTAAGAAATTGAAGATTTTTTCAGTAAAATTTTCCCAAGAATTAATCCCTTTGTTTTTTTCATCACTTATGTTGACATTTCCAAAGTCGTATTGCACATCTGGATTTTTGTTGGTTCTAAAGATTCTTAGTTTTTTAATTTCTGGAATATTTGGAAATTTTTCTTTTATTAAGCTAGTCTCTTTGGTGCTTAACTCAAATTCTCCTTCAACAATCTTGATTTCAGATTTTAAATCCTCTGACATTTCATCACAAAGATCAAGGTCAGAAACCTTTTCCTCTTTGTTTAGTAGGGTTAGTGCTTCAAGAATTGTCGTTTTGCCGCTTTCATTTCTTCCTACAAAAGCAGCTAGATCTCCAACAATAATTTCTCCAGAGTCATGGATACAACGATAAGCTTGTACTCTAAATTTTCTTAGACGCAACTAGCATTTGTTGGCTCAGCCTCGATTTAACTGATTCGTCAAATTTGTTCGGAAAAATAGTTTTGCTATATAGATATAAGGGAATGAAAGATGTAACATCAAAATGATTGCTGCAGTAGTTTATGTTGTTTTTGTTTTACCAATAATAGCTTCAGTTATTTTTGGTTCAATAGTAATGCTTGAAGTCCTAAAAGAACCAGAACGCGAACTGAACTTGTGGCAATTCAAATCTTCTGATTCACAGGTCGTTTCAAGTAAAGCAGTTAAAATCTTAGGACTTGAAAGAGAGTATTCCACAAATTCTGCAATAAAAATCGAGGTAATAATTGATGATCGAGTTTTTGATTGTGGTGATCTTTACATAACAATTTATGATTTGAGTCTACCATCAAAAAAAGTTGTCACGCAGAGTGGCTTTTTCGGTCAATGCTTTGATAGAAATAACTCCATTTTACCTGTAGATGATGAATTTTCAGAGGTTATTACATCTCCAGGAAAATATGAAATTGTCATTGAAATGATTGATAAAAACTATAAAAAAACCATTTTTGGTGGAGCTGAATTTTCAGTAAAGTAAGAAAAAGAGATGTTATATATTGAATTTAAAACCAATCGTATCAGAAATAATTATAAATTGTTGGTGATTTGATGGGGAAGAAAAATGATGATACAGATTCTAAAGTTGAAAAACTAAAAGATGCGCACAAGATATTAAAAGAAAAGAAAAAGAAAATTGAAAAAATAGAAAAACCAAAACCTACAAAAACCAAGAAAAAAATTGCAAAAGTAGAAGTTAAAAAAGCAAAAAAAACCGAAAAAACAGAAAAGAAAAAAATTCAAGCTGAACAGAAAATAGACAAAAAGAAAGCAAAGGAATCTGAGAAAGAAGAAGAAAAAACTTTAGAAGATCAATTAGAAGAACAGCTTTCCAAAGAAGAAATTGAGAATTTCCAAATTGAAAAAGTCAATATGGAAAAGCTCATAACCAGAGTATGCGGCATTCTTGGAGAACATGAAGATAAAGGAATATTTCAAAGTGAATTATGGAAAAAACTAAAACTTACTAGTAGGGATGGTTCACGACTTGCGTTAAAATTAGAAAGACTTGGAATCATAATAAGAGAAAAAATTTTAGAAAAAGAGCGTTGGACTTACAAGTTAATCTTAAAGAAAACACCCATTAGCACACAATCACTTGAAAATGCTCCATGTTTAACCTGTCCTGTTGAACAAAAATGTACATTAGAAGGAGAAATTAGTCCAAGAACATGTCAATGGATTGAAGACTGGGTTTTGCTGAAAATTAAAAAACCATTGATGGTAAAATGAAATTAATAGATGCACGAAAAGATCATTACAGAAAACTTGCTCATGAACAAGGATATAGAAGTAGGTCAGCATACAAACTCATAGAACTAAACAAAGCTTATCGTTTAATCGGTCCTGGATTCTATGTTCTTGATTTAGGTTGTGCGCCAGGTGGTTGGGTACAGGTAGCGTCACACCTTGTTGGAAACAAAGGAAAAGTATTGGGAATTGACAATTCTTATGTGGAGGATGTCCCTGGAGCTGATATAATTAAAGCAAATATTGAAGATGAATCGATAGTGGCTGAAATTTTGGAGTACTTTAAACAAAAAGTGAATTCTGTTATTTGTGATCTTTCCACAAACATAACAGGTAATTGGTCAGTGGATCATGCCAAACAAATTTCTCTAAACTATTCCTGTGCTAAAATTATGGATAATGTTTTAACATACAAAGGAAATGCATTATTCAAGGTCTTTGATGGTGAATTCTCAAATGAATTCAGAGACTATTTGAAGAAAAAATTTGCCAAGGTAAAATTAACAAAACCAAAGGCAAGTAGAAAGCCAAGCAGTGAACTATATTTCGTATGCTTGGGTTATGGTATTTAATCTGAAAAAACTTTTAAAATTTCATCAATTCTAGCATCAGTTCTGAATCCTGTGGGACTTAGTGAAGTTAAACTTGCCACAAATCCATTTGATTCGAGTTTGGAAATTGCTTTGTCTAATTTCAAAGGAGAAACTTTCATTTTTGAGGCAATTTCATCTAATGTGAAATAAGTACCAGGTTTTTCTGATTCCAGAATACATTTTGAAATTATTTTTTCACAACTTTTTTCAACAATATGATTGTAAACTTCGTTATGCATTGATTCAACAAATTTTTTTTCAAAAATCTGTCCAATCCATAATGGTCCAGCGAAATCTACGTTGGCGTTACAAATATCGCAAGTATTTTTTTGCTCATGAACCATTTTTCTATTACCACAAAATTTGCAATGCATTATGTAACCCAAGTTTTCTTTTTGATCAGGTCTGTTTAAAATCCTTAAGTAAGTTCTGTAGTAATGCAAATCACTTTCTACAAACAACGGAATTATCTCAATATCTAATCTAGCTGCAACAACTCTAATGCAGCCTAGGATCAGTCTAATGGCAATTTCATTTGCATATTCTGTTTTTATGGGTACGCCACCATAACGTCTTTTACAGGCATCTCGAAACAATCCATGCAAAACCTGAAGATCCGTGGCCGTAATGGATAACAACCCTCCATGCATTGTGGCTCTTATTCCACAATCAATATACTTGGCGGGTGACCCAAATGGATCAATATCTACTATTGTACCACGAGTTCCTCTTTTCGAAAAAGAGCTCAAAAATCTACAAACTTCATTTTCAGAAACCTGAAAATTTTTTAAATTATTAAGGGCAGCTGATTTTTTCGAAAGCTCAAGTGCTTTTGGATTTAAATCATTAACAATTACATTTTCAATACTTGATAATTCATTTGCTACCCGTAATCCTCTTGCTCCAATCCCACACAAACCCTCAAGAAATATTTTTGGACCCTCCCAATTTTTTAAAAAAGCTGAATAAGCAATTACCGAAAAATCTCTGTTTAATTTTGCCTTGGGATTAAAAAACGCTGGATCTTTTGGTGGAACTATTTCATTTATTGCTCCAAACGGAACTAGGAATTTCGTTTTTCCTTCTATAATTTCTACAATTTCTGAAATTTGCAAGTGAAACTTTTAATTTTCTTACACCTATAATGGTATTTGATGGGCTTTTAAATCAAGTAACAAACTGTTAATCGACAGTTTTAATGAAATGAATTTCCAATTTGGTAACCAATTTTGAAGTAATTTTCCAGCCTGCTTTTATTCTACGCCGCGTTAGATTACATTGAAGAATAAAGTCACAGCCGCATATGTTTGCCCTACAATCGCTCAATTCTGGCTTTATTCTCGTCCTATCTCTAGAAAAAGAATCTTGATTTACATTTGATACAAACCGTCTCTGAAATTATTGTCAATTGTTATGCTACTAGTTTTGTTGTTTAGTTTTTTGAGCTTAGCTTAATGTACATGTGTTATATTATGAAAACCCTTGGCAGGTATAGATTCTAGTATTATTCTTTTTTCAATAATAATTTCAATAGTTCTTATTAATAATTTTCAAGATGTTTCAGCTGAAATTTTCTACCCAACAACTAACTATAGATTAGTTGGCACGCCTACCTATTGTATCATCACACCAGATGATGCTCCAGAAGATAAAAAGGAGCAATGGGTAAACATTGCAAAAGATGTTGTTTTAGAATGGGAATTAAAGCTAAAAGAGGCTGAATCAGTAAACAAAGCTATTTGGGAGATTGATGTAATCATAGTCGCAGAAGGTGAGTCTCCTCCTTCTACTTGTAATGTTAAGCTGAATTTTGATGACAAACCTTTTTGGGCAGGAAATGTAGTTGGAACTTTTACTTGGCCACCAGCTAAAATTATTATTTATTATTTGGAGAGTATATTGTGCAATCTATTCATTCCATGTTATGATGATCAAACCCTGAGATCAAATGATGCAATCGTTACAACAACCTTGCATGAGGTTGGACATTCGTTTGGCTTGGACCATTATATTTCTGATGATGATGACATTAATCGTAGTTGGTATACAGGCTTTAATTCACCTCCCTCTGTAATGATTCCCGGACTACATTTAGACCCAAGCCTGCAGAGAATTACCGATGTTGACATTCAAAAGGTGCGCTCAATCTATGGTTCAGATGGATTTTTTGCGTTTGGATCTGTTCCAATTCCAGAACCAACTCCTACACCTGAACCAACACCAACTCCAGTTCCAGAACCAACTCCTACACCTGAACCAACACCAACTCCAGTTCCCGAGCCAACTCCTCCAATCATTCCTGTCTTGCCTTTTGAATCGATGAGAATTTCAGAAGAAAGGATCGTTATTGATACACAAAAAACAAACATCTTGAAGATATCTGGAAAGATTGTAGAAGAGGAGTATCTCAGAGGTCATCCTGTAATTTTAACAATCCACAGGCCGGATCTTTCAGTTGAGGTTCTAAAAATAGTAATTACCAAGAGTGGATTTTTTGAAACACTGTTGATATTTAATAAAGAGTCAGAAGTTGGATTTTACAGCATTTCTGCAAGCTATATTGAGCATGTAGACAAGGACATGGATATTATTTTTGAGGTACTCAAGCAGGAAACTAGCACAAACTCGCCTGAGATAACCTCCTCTCCAGTACCATATGACTCTGGTTTTGAAAATAATCAAAATAAAAACCGAGTGCCAGAATGGATTAAAAACAATGCAAAATGGTGGTCAAAGGAGCAGATTGACGATTCTGAATTTGTTTCAGGAGTACGGTATATGATTCAAGAAAAGATCATCTTGATTCCAGATCTGCCAGAACATGTTTCTAAAGCATCTAAGGAAAAAATTCCTAATTGGGTAAAAAATAACGCTGACTGGTGGAGTCGGGGATTAATTTCTGATGATGACTTTGTAAAAGGAATCCAGTATTTGGTTGGAGAAGGAATAATTCGAGTTTAGTTTACATTTGATACGAACTGTTAGTATCACATTTTAAACCCAAAACAAATTGCTAATTTGATTTGTCAAATACTAAACTAAAAGGCTCGGGTGGATTCATTATAGCTGACATAACTGAAGAGGAAGCTAAAAAGGCTGATCTTGGAGTAGGTGAGCTGTTTATTGCACCAGTTGGAAAAATCGATGAA
>Ga0209980_10001351_pt1 | contig 13498 bp, 6 predicted proteins | sample CR02metaG_FD_183611 | JGI IMG/M metagenome (GOLD analysis project Ga0209980, IMG submission 183611) | Deep subsurface microbial communities from Mariana Trench to uncover new lineages of life (NeLLi) - CR02 metaG (SPAdes) (version 2) | ecosystem: Environmental > Aquatic > Marine > Ocean trench >... | reverse complement strand
ATTTCCCAGCCGATCTGGACCCCGGTGTTGTAATTCCAGGTGTCGTTGAGAAAGGCGCTGCCGGCGGTATTGTCGCTGGGGCTCGAGTAGGCGGCGCCAAGGGTGGCCTGCTGCTGCTGGGGCCAGGCGCTGCCGATGGCGAGTCCCAGCTGGGCCCGGGCTTCGAGAATGCGCAGGCCCGCGACCTGCAGGGTCAGATTCTGGTTGTAGGCTTCGTTGATGATTTTGTCGAGCACCGGATCATCGAAGGCCTCCCACCAGTCGGCGTGATCGGTTTGGGTGGCATTGAGCTGCAACTCGCCGACCTCCGTCCAGCCATCGGCAATCGGGGCATCGGGCTTGACGAAGTCGGGACCTACCTTGGTGCATCCGGCAACAAGCATCAAAATCCCCAGGCTGCCGATGACGAGGCTCCGTCGCCCGCGGCCCGAACTGCCAATCGGACGCCGGTGGTCATTGACTGCCATGGGCGCGGCGCTGGCCGCGCGGCCTGCTACAGACATCGAACCCCCTCCAGTGCTGAACGCTCCCCGAACCCCGATCCCTGGGGCTGGCGCCGGCGCCATGATAGCGCGTCCAACCGCCGGACCAAAGGCATCGCAAGCCACGGATTCACGGGTGGCCCGCCGCCGTCTTTGGTGTGAATACGGACCGCCGGCTGGCGATGTGTATACCTACCATGGCCGCCACCAGAACCGTGAGATACAGTTGGCCCAGTACTGCCTCCAGGTAATTGAGCGTGCGCGCCACCGGCGCCGCCGGCGTGATGTCTCCATAACCGAGGGTGGTCAGGGTCACGAAGCTGTGGTAGGTGAACTCGTTGAGTTGCTCGCTCCATGTCTCGCCGGTGATGCCGATGAAGGACCCCGGAGAGATGACGCTGAGAAGAAAATAGACAATTCCCCACATTGACCCGCTGAGGAGATAAATACAGGCGGCGCCCACCAGTCGGTTGATGTCGATAACGCCACCGAACAGCACGTCGTATACAGCGATGATGCAGCTGAGAAAGAAGAATACCAGGACTGCCGTCAGTGCCAGATACTGCAGCAGCGGGGTTTCGGTGATATAAGCGCTAATCGTCAGCGAGAAGGTGAGTCCGGCCAGGACCCAACCGGCAATGAACGCTGCCTTCGAGCGTACCAGTGACCACACACCGAGAATGAACACGCCGAACAGCGTAATATCCACGACGACGCGTGTGCTCACATGTGGATTCTCGGTGCCGACTGACCCGCCCAGCAGCATGAACAACAGGCCTCCGAGCAATAGCACGTAGTTGTATCGTTTAACCATCAGCCCACCCCTCGCTCGTGTTTTGCGGAAGATGCTCCGCGCCAGGAAGTTCCCGCCCGCCACGCAATCCGCCGGAATCAGCTCCCGGGCCGCGGAAAAGAACCGCTGGATTCTCCCCCAACGTGCATGGAAAAACTATCTGCGTCCACATTCCTCCTGATCCTGGTCTATCTTTAACCCGTTGGGGGGTCGGTTTCGCGTACCGGCATCCATATCGTTGCCAACGATTACGGAGAGCTTCCTGTCATGACTGGACTCACACATCGCCTCGGTTCGATCACTTCCCTGGCTTGTGCGCTGATTCTTGCGGGCTGTGGTGGCAGCAGCGCCATTGGTAGTGGTGAGGCCCCACTCGATGCCGAAGAGATTAAGACGGTACTGGTGGGCAACTCCATCGTGGGCGACAATTGGGACGGTCCCTATACCGTCTATTTCCCCGTTTATGGCGAGATGCGCGGTCTGCGTGCTTCGCACTACAAGGACATCGGTAGTTGGCGGGCGGAGGAAGACGCCCTCTGCGGGACCTGGGACAACTGGTGGGGTGGGGTGGAGCGCTGCTGGGGACTTTATATCGACGGCGATACCATCACCTGGCCGAGTTCGACTTCCGACATCCCGGGGCGGTCCAAGATCCTCGAAGGCAATCCTTACGGACTCTAGTAGACGCCGGTGGCCGTGGCGCTCAGGCGCCGGCCACGGTCATCGTGTCGATGAGCACCGAGCCGGTGCGAATGTTCCCGCGGCGATCCTGATCGGCGCCGATGGCCTGAATTCCTGAAAACATGTCGCGCAGGTTTCCGGCGATGGTGATCTCTTCCACCGGATACTGGATGGTGCCCGCTTCGACCCAGAATCCCGCCGCGCCGCGCGAGTAGTCGCCGGTCACCGTGTTCACTCCCATCCCCATCAGCTCGGTGACATAGAGCCCGGTTCCCATGGTGGCCAACAGCTCGTCCAGATCGGGCTGCCCGGCACTCGGGTCCGCCGTGAGATTGTGCACGCCGCCGGCGTTTGCCGTCGTTTGCATGCCCAGCTTGCGCGCGGAATAGCTGCTCAGCACGTAGCCCTGCAACACCCCGTCGTCGATTAGCTTGCGACTCTTGGTCGCGACGCCCTCACTGTCGTAAGCAGCGCTGCCGATGGCTCCGGGCAAATGCGGTTGCTCGTGTATGGTCACGTGACGGGGAAATACGGATTTTCCCAAGGCGTCGACGAGAAAACTCGCCTTGCGGTATAGGTTTCCGCCGCGCACGGCATTGACGAAGTGGCCCAGCAGACCGGTAGCAACCTGCGCCACGAACAGCACGGGCACCCTGCGTGTGGACAGGCGACGCGCCCCCAGCCGGCTGAGGCTGCGTTCGGCCGCCCGTCTGCCAATATCCTCCGCGCCCTCGAGTTGCCCGGGATCCCGCGATAAGCTGTACCAGTAATCCCGCTGCATGCCGCCGTCGTCGCCGGCGATCACGGCACAGCTGATACTGTGCCGTGAGCTCGGGTAACCGGCGTTGAATCCGTGGCTGTTGGCATAAACTTGAATACCATCCAGACGATTGACCCCCGCACCTTCTGAGTTGACGATGCGTGGATCCAGATCCCGCGCCGCGGATTCCGCTCGCAGTGCGATCTCGATGGCTGCCTCCGGGCTCAAGTTCCAGGGATAGTGCAATTCCAGATCGGGGAAATCGGTGGCCATGAGTGCAGTGTCAGCGAGCCCCGCGTATTCGTCCTCGGCGGTGTGCCGCGCGATACTGCAGGCGGCGGCCACACATTCCTTTACTGCCCGCGACGAGAAGTCGGTGGTGCTGGCCGAGCCCTTCTTGTGACCGATATAGACGCTGATCCCCAGAGCCTTGTCGCGGGTGTGCTCGATAGTCTCCACTTCCCCCATGCGCACGTTGATTGCCAGACCGGCGCTGGCGCTGATGGCGACCTCGGCGCTGGATGCTCCCAGGCGGCGCGCTTCCTGTAAGGCATCCGTGGCGATTTCCTGCAGCCGTGGGATACCGGCGGCGCCGTCCTCGGCACTCGATTCTCCTTCGGCGATGCTCGTGGTTGCCATTTGCGATCGATGGGATTTCAGATGTTGCGGGCGCTCGATTCTACCGTGAATCGCCGGACTTGGAATGTTATCGAGGGGGGCATGGAGGAGCCGCCAGGGGGAAGCCGGGCGAGTGAATGAACGTGATAGGATTTGCCCCGACCACGATTCAGACCAAACTTGCGCGTCACGCATCGGAACTTTCATGGCCCACCCGGATAACCGATCCCGTAGAAGGCGCAAGAAATCCTGGTTGGGTCGTATCTTGTTCTGGTGTGTAGTCGCGGCTCTGCTCTTGATCCTGGCCGCCGTCATCGCTGCTCCCTGGATACTGCGCGCCGCCGTGCCGGAAGCCTTCGCCCGTCTGGGAATGCAAGCCTCGGTGACCGGCGGCAGTCTCAACCTGTTGCGCGCTGAGGTCACCCTCGAAGGGTTGATCCTGGGAGCCCCGGACGCGCCCGCGCTTTCCCTCGGAGAGCTCGGTGTCGGACTGAGTTTGCGGGCCCTGACGCAAGGGCGAATCAAGCTGCGTCACATTCGTGTCAGGGATGTCAGCATCAACGCCGAGCGGCTACTGGCACTGCAGCAGACTGCCGAGACGGGCCCGGCGCCCGGGCGTGCCGGCCTACCGGTGGAGCTCGACCGGCTCGAGCTCGAGGACGTGCGCTTGCTCTCTCTGGGAAAGCGCATCGGGCACGAGGTGCGCATCCACCGGCTGGAGGTCAGTGACTTGAGCGCGCTTCTGGCCGGCGCGTCCTCGAAGGTGGATCTGCAGGGCACCATCGGCGAGGGCAGTGTCACGCTGAAATTGGAAGTCGGGCTGGACGCGGGCAAGTTGCGGGCCGCCGGCAAGTATCGAGTCGACAAGGTACCGGTGCGCGGTTGGGCCGGCCCGGGCGCGCAGCGGGCCAATCCATTGTCGAATGGCGTCGTCGCCGGGCGCGGCGACATCCACATCGGCTATTCATTCGAGGCAAAGAGTCTCGACCTGACCCTGGATGGGCGCATCGCTCTCGCCGGGCTGGGCGTGGCTCTGGCGCCACTGGCGATCGAGCGCGGTGAAGCCAGCTGGCAGGGCAGACTGGTGCTTCAGTGGGCTGCGGGCGGGCCCGCGACCAGGCTTCGCGGCCACGGCAGCCTGGACGTGGAAACCCTCCACCTGACGGTGACTCATTCTTCGCGGCCGCCGGTGGACGCGGCCATCAGCGATGTTTCCTGGCAGGGTGAATTCGACTGGCGGGACGGCTTCACTTCCAAGGGCGCCGTCCTCGGCACCGGCGTCGAAGTGACCGGCGCATCGAACACGGCAGCCGCGTGGCGCGTCCGCGCGGAGGATTTTTCCTGGCGCCTGCAGGCACGGACCGATAGCGACTCTGGTGAATTCGGTGTGCGGATACAGGATTTCGATCTGGCGCGTTTCTCGGTGTCTCTGCCGGGCGGCACGGCACCCGTGGAGTTCGTCGCCGAGAAACTCGCCGTGGACGAAATGCGCGGCACCCGGTCCGGCGCTCTGGTTATCGGCCAGGCAGCCGTGGATACGCTGACGGTCACCGAGTCCGCCGGGACGAGCACAGCGGGCGGGGCAACATACCGGATCGGCGGCCTGGTAGCGAAAGGGCTGAGCGGTGATTTCTCCGGCGAGCTTCACGCGGCCCACATGAGCGCCGAGTCCTTCGACTATGCAGATTCGGTGCGGCAGTTGCGCGCCGAGGAGATCGATTTCGCCAGCGTCGGCTTCAGCGCTCCCGCGTGGGTGGGTGCCGATGCATTGGACGTCAAGTCGGTGCGGGTCGTTGAAGGTCAGGAGGACATCTGGATTTCGGGTTTGAAGGCTACCAGAGTTCACGGCGATGCCGGCGGCGGCTTCGGCGCTAAATCTATAGCCGTCACACACATGTTTCAAAGCGGTTCCAGGAAGCTCTCGTGGGAGATCTCCAAATTGAAACTTCGTCAAATTCATGGCGACGTGAAAGATGTTGCACGGGTTTCCAAGGTCGATCTGGGCGAGTTGAAAATCGGCATTGACGATACTTCCTGGGAAAGTTCCGGCCTGCACAGCGCCGATCTGGCCGTCACCATGGACGGCGATCTGAACGTGGCGAGCCTCGGCCTGACAAAGCTCGAACGCCGCCAGCCGGGCACCGGAGACCTTCGCATCAACGCCCTCGATGCCCGTGGTTTTCGCATACACGATGGGCGTGCCGTCCTCGATGGTGTGAAGGTCGCGCGGCTCGACTACCAGCTGCCTGCCGGTGACCGATTCGAGGCCCACGCTCTGGAGGCCCGCGAGCTGCGCGGCGATCTCTCGAAAGGACTCGAAGCCGGCTTCTTCTCGGTCGCCCGCGGCGCCGGGCGTCCTGTCGACGGTTCCCGCCTGAGCGCGGCGGTGCTCGAGACCCGGGGCTTGTCCGTGGCAACCGACGGCGGTATCGCCGTCGATAAGGCGAGCCTCCTGCGCTTCTCCCGTTCTGGCCCCGACGCGGCGGTGCTCGACCTGCAGCGCCTGGGCGTCGCTGCGTTGCGTTGGGCACCCGGCGATCGCTTGTCCGCGGCTAAAGCATCGCTTCATGCCGCTCGCTACGCGCGCCCCGACGGGTCCAGCTGGGCCCTGGCGGAGCTAGCCATCAGCAAGCTCGGCTGGGACGGCGAGGCGCGCATCGACACGGAACTGGCGACGCTCGTTTCCGTGAGCCAGCTCCATGGAGAGTCGCTCGACTGGCGGGCGCAGGCGCTGCGTGCCACGGGCTTCAGCCTCGCGCTGCCCGGCGACCTGGAGGTCGCAACCCTGAGTGTGCAATCCGCCGATGGTGGCGACGGATCGCCTGCCTGGGCAGTGACCTCTGTCACTGCCCAGGGGCTCCGCAGCTCACGCGACGACGGCCAGACGGTGGACGCGCTCACTTCCGGCGCGGTCACGGTGACCGACGAAGGCAACGGCGCCGTGCTCACCCTGGGGCGGGCCGCGATCACCACTGTCAGGATCAGCACGCTGAAGGAATTGTCCGCCGCGCGGTTGCTGGTGAACGAGCTGCGGCTCGCATCCGACAAGCCCGACTGGCCGTCGCGATTGACGGTGACGGAATTGCGGGTGGAGAAACCGCTGCTGCGTTTCGATGGCGTGGTGGTTCTGGGCGACGTGGTCGCCAGGAGCCCGTATCTCATCGTCGCTCAAAGCAAAGACAACGCCTGGTTGTGGCCGCCGCTGCCGGGCGGCGGCAACGGCAATGGTGATGAGAAGGGCGATGGGGGGGCCGGTTCGAAGGCCGATTCGAACGGCGGTATACGCCTGGCGAGCTTCAGCACCCGCGGGCCCGGGCGCATTGCCTTCATCGATCGCGCCACCGAGCCCGCGTTTCACCTGGTCCTGGATCCGGTAGTGGTCGCCGTGCAGAATCTGGATACGACTCTGCCTGGCAACCTGACACGCTTTCGTGCCAGAGGCACCGGCTCCAGGTTCTCCGGGCTGACCCTGCACGGCGATCTCAGAAAGCGCGTGGAGGGCTTCGATCTCGGGTTGGAAGTGACCGTGAGCGGCGCGGATCTGCGCGTGCTGAATCCCTATGTCGCCAGACACGAAGCCGTGGTTGTCACCGCGGGCAGGGGTGATTTCCACGGCAGCCTCACGATCGAAAACGACCCGCCGAGCGGCCAGGTGGACATGCTGTTGAGCGGGCTCACGATGAGAAGCACGGCCGGCGGCAGAGTATTCAAACGAATCGATCCGGCCAGTTTCTCTATTCGCACGGCCCTGGCGCTGCTCAGGGATCGGCAGGGCAACATTTCGTTGACGATCCTCCTGCAAGCGCATACTGAGAAATCGAAATACGATTTTGTCGACGACTTTCAGGCAGATTTTGCCCGCACGGTCACCACTGCCGGCAATGTGGCGGCCAACCTGCCGGGGAAGACCCTGGACGGCGCCGTCAGGCTGCTGGAGAGGACTGTCTCGCTGCTGCCCGGTGTCAGTGCCGAGCGCTACGCGCCGATTGAATTCGCCCCTGGCAGGGATGACTTCACGGCCATGCCCCTGGCTTATCTGGACCAGATCGGAAATCGCATGGCTAAGTACGAGTCGCTGGAGTTGGCCCTGTGCGGCCGATGGGTTTCCCTGGACGGCGAGACCGCCAGCGGGTCGTCGTCAGGCATCGATTCGCTGTTCGCCCAGGCGAGCGAAGGGGTATACCGCATCTACGCGCCGGAGCAGGACGAATTGCGGGCGCTCGCCGAGGCGCGCGCCGGCATGGTACGGCGTTACCTGCACGAGATACACGGGGTCGCGGACCGGCGGCTGGTCGCTTGCGATGCGGAAATCGACGCGGCGCCGGGAGCAAAAGGCCGTGTCGATCTGCAAGTCGAATCTCCGGCCAGGCGCAAGGGGCTGTTCGGATTATTTCCCTGAAAACTGTTTCGGTTTTCGGCAAGATCCAGGCATGGACGTTACCCCGATTCTCGATCCCCTGAACGACGCCCAGCGCCAGGCCGTCACCGCGCCGCCGGGCCATCTGCTGGTGCTGGCCGGCGCGGGCAGCGGCAAGACCCGGGTGCTGGTGCATCGTATCGCCTGGCTGCTGGCCACCGGCCAGGCGACGCCCTACCGTGTGCTTGCCGTGACTTTTACCAACAAGGCCGCCGGCGAGATGCGCGGCCGCATCGAATCGATGCTGGATCGTCCCGCCGGCGCCATGTGGGTCGGTACTTTTCACGGCCTGGCCCATCGCCTGCTCAGGGCTCACTGGCGTGACGCCGGGCTTCCCGAAGCTTTTCAGATCCTCGACAGCGACGATCAGTTGCGCTGCCTGCGCCGGGTTTTGCGGGATCTCGATCTGGACGAGGCTCAGTGGCCGGCCAAGCAGGCGCAGCACTACGTCAATGCGCGTAAGGACGAAGGTCTTCGGCCCGCGCACCTGGATGATAAGGGAGACTTCTGGCTCAGACAGATGATCCGCATCTACGGCGCGTACGAGGAAGCTTGCGCGCGCAGCGGCATCGTCGACTTCGCCGAACTTCTGCTGAGGGCGCACGAGTTGCTGCGGGATCACGAGGACATCCTCGATCACTACCGGCACCGTTTCGAGCACATCCTGGTGGACGAGTTCCAAGACACCAACGCCATCCAGTACGCCTGGTTGCGCCTGCTGGCTGGGGACAGCGGCTGGGTGTTCGCCGTCGGTGACGACGACCAGTCGATCTACGGCTGGCGCGGCGCACGCATCGAGCATATTCAACAATTACCCAAAGACTTTCCAGAAGCCCAGACCATCCGTCTCGAGCAGAACTATCGATCCAGCGGCAACATCCTGGCCGCCGCCAACGCGCTCATCGCCAACAACCAGGGCCGCCTGGGAAAAAACCTCTGGACCAATGATGGCGATGGCGATCCCATCCGTCTTTATACGGCCTTCAACGAGCTCGACGAGGCGCGTTTCGTGGTCAGCCGTATCCAGCAGTGGATCGACGGCGGCGAATCCCGTGACGGCGTGGCGATTCTGTATCGCGTCAGCGCCCAGTCGCGGGCGCTGGAGGAGGCGCTACTCGCGGCGTCGATGCCCTATCGTGTGCACGGAGGCCTGCGCTTTTACGAACGTGCCGAGATCAGGGACGCGCTCGCATACTTGCGTTTACTCGCCAATCGCGATGATGACGGCGCCTTCGAGCGCGTGGTCAATATGCCGGCCCGAGGCATCGGCGCGCGCACCCTGGACGCGCTGCGGGCAGCCGCGCGTGCTGAGCGGGAATCCCTGTGGCGAGCGGCCGGGCGACTGATCGACGAGAAAATGCTGTCGGCGCGTGCGGCCGCTGCCGTTTCGGGATTCATGGCCCTGGTCGAAGATATTGCCAGTCAGACTTCCGCGCTTCCCTTGGAGGAGCGCACCAGCATCGTTCTCGAGGGCAGTGGATTGCTCGTCCACTACGAGCGCGACAAGGTCGACCGGGCGCAGACCCGCGTCGAGAACCTTCACGAGCTGGTGACGGCCACGCGCCACTTCGTCCAGGAAGAGACCGAAGAGGGAGAGCCGGATCAGGATCCGCTGATGGCCTTTCTTGCCCACGCGGCGCTGGAGGCCGGCGAGGAGCAGGCCGAGGAGGGGCAGGAGTGCGTGCACCTCATGACCCTGCACAGCGCCAAAGGGCTCGAGTTTCCTCTGGTATTCCTCGTGGGGCTGGAGGAAGGGCTGTTTCCCCACCAGCGCAGCACCGAGGACCCCGCCAAGCTCGAGGAAGAGCGCCGCCTTTGCTATGTGGGCATGACCCGCGCCAAGCGTCGTCTGTTCCTGACCCACGCCGAGGCGCGCCGTCTGCACGGCGCCGATTTTTATCCCTTGGCGTCACGATTCATTCGCGAGATCCCCGCGGAGCTCATCGAGGAAGTGCGCATGCGCGCCGCCGTCTCACGCCCGGTGTATCGCCGCGCAGAGCACAGGACCGGTGCCGGGACAGGGGCTGCGGACAACGGCGACTTTCGCCTCGGCCAACGGGTCGAGCACCCCAAGTTCGGCGAAGGCGTGGTGCTCATGGTCGAAGGTCAGGGCGGCCACGCCCGGGTTCAGGTGAACTTCGAAAACGCCGGCGCCAAGTGGCTGGTGGTGGCCTACGCGAACCTGCAGACCATGTAGGAGTGAGCTTTCTTAACGGGGACAGGAAATTGGGGACAGATCTATTTATCTCTCTGCCGCGCCGCGGCAGAGAGATAAATAGATCTGTCCCCAATTTCTTGTCCCCGTTAAGAAAGCTCTCAGCCCGGTTTCAGTCCCGACTTCCCGAGCATGTACTCGATGGCGGCCTTGATCTCGGCGTCGCTCAAGGTGGCGTGGCCGCCTTTCGGGGGCATGGCGCCCTTGCCCTTCAGGGCCGTGCTCACCAGGGTGTCCATGCCCTGTGCCAGGCGCGGCTCCCATGCGGCTTTGTCGCCGACCTTGGGCGCACCGGCGACGCCGGTGGAATGGCAGACGATGCAGGCCTTGGTGTATACCGCCTCACCACCCTGTCCGGCGCCTGCCGCTGCAGGTTCCGCGGCCCGCGCCGTCGCCGGTGCGGCCGGTGCTGCAGCCGCCACGACACCGTCGGACTTGCCGACCCGCACCTGGCCGAAGGGCCGGATGCGGTCCAATACCGCCTGTGGACTGTTCTGGGTCTGCGCGAAAGAGCTCCCGCCGATGGCGCGGGCGGTAAAGAAGACAATCACCGTGAACGCGGTCAAGGCGAGCAATATGACCCCGAATTCCCTGAAGAAAACATCGTCTGCCTTGCTCAATTGAATCTCCCCGACAAATGCACATTCATGGGCCGGAACGCCCTGAAACGAAGCGGGCGTATGGTCTCAAACCGACCGATACGATACAAGTGCGGCTCCCCAGGGCCGCGCGCCGTCCGTGGCGGCTCTACTCGCCCCTTTCGTTACCCAGCGTCTTGCGCCAGCTGCATGACGCTCACGTAGTCCATCTTGCCGGTGCCCAGAAGCGGCACCGTGGCGACCTTCAGGATACTCCTGGGAATGCTGAGCTCCGCGATGCCGTTTTCCCGCGCGTAAGCCAGGAGCGCGTCACGCTGGGCATCCTGGAAGTCAGTGACCAGCACCAGCCGCTCGCCTTTGCGGGCGTCGGGCAGATTGACCACGGCGTGGGTGTGTTCCGGCCACAGGGCGGAGACGACGCCTTCCACCGCCGAGAGCGAAATCATTTCACCGCCTATTTTGGCAAATCGCTTGGCGCGTCCCTGGATGTGAACATAGCCGTCTTCGTCGATGCTGACGATGTCGCCAGTGTCGTACCAGCCGTCATCGGGCGGCTCCAGCACACCCGGATTCTCGATCCTCAGGTAGCCAACCATGATGTTGGGTCCCGAGACCATCAGCCGGCCGCCTTTCTCGATGCCGGGCACGGGCTCCAACCTGTGTTCGATGCCCGGTAGCAGCCTGCCCACGGCGCCCGGACGGTTGTGCATCGGCGTGTTCATGGTCAACGCCGGCGCTGTCTCCGTGGCGCCGTAGCCTTCGAAGACGCGCAAACCGAAGCGCTCGCTCCAGATACGCCGGGTCTCGTCCTTGACCTTCTCGGCGCCCGCAAAGACGTAGCGCATGCAGTAAAAGTCATAGGGATGTGCAAAGCGCGCGTACCCGGACAGGAAAGTGTCGGTGCCGAACATGATGGTGGCATTGGTGTCGTAGGCGAGCTCCGGAACGATGCGGTAGTGCAGGGGGGACGGATACAGGAACGTGCGCAGACCCGAGAGCACCGGCAGCAGGGTGCCGCAGGTAAGACCGAAGGAGTGAAACATGGGCAGCGCGTTCAGAACGATGTCCGACGGACCGAAATCGATTCGCGAGCTCAGCTGAAATCGGTTTGCCTGCACGTTCGTGTGGCTGAGTGCCACGCCCTTGGGCGCACCCTCGGTTCCTGAAGTGAAAAGAACCACGCAGGGTGCATCGGGGTCGTGCGTCTTGTTGGTGAAATGGTAATAGATCCCCGCCATCTTGCTCAGAAGAAGGCCCAATAATTTATCGAAGATCGAAATGCTCTTGCGCAAATCCTCCAGGTAAATGACTTTGACGCCGGCATTTTCAATTCCGCTGATCATCTCCGTGAGCTTCGCGGTTTCGACGAAACGCCTCGACGTATAGACCACTTTGATGCGCGCTGTTTCACAAGCGAGTGCGACGTTTCGGGCACCTGTTGAGAAATTGAGCATGGCCGGCACGCGGTGAAACGCCTGCAGTCCGAAAAAGGCCACCGCCGTCGCCACCATATTCGGCAACAGCAGACCAACGTACTCGCCCGACTCTGTATTGCGAATAAGCTTCTTACCGAGGATGAACGACCCGGCGACGAGCTTGTCGTAGTCTACGGGTTGGCGCTGAATATCGTCGAACACGATGTGCCTTCCGCCGTGGACCTTGCGTGCGTCCAGCAACGAGCTGAACAGGGTGGTGCGATAGTTGCTGCTCTCGAACAGCATGTTGCTCATGATGTCGTAGAGCATGTTGCCGGCGTACTGGCGGCGCTTGCGGCCCTTGATTTCCTCGGGGATCTGCAGCTTCACCGGGGGCATGAAACGCACGGTGATCTTGGGGAACCAACGGGTGCGTACTTTCCCCTTCAGTCTCGAGAAGGGCGTGTACTGGGCTCCCTCGATACGCACCGGCAGTACCACTGCGTCGGCCTTGTCGGCGATCATTCCCGGGCCTTCGTACACTTTCATCAGTGAGCCGGTGACGGTAATGCGGCCCTCGGGAAAGATCACGACCCGGTGATTCTCCTTCACATGGGCCACCAGCGAGCGCATGGAGAAGGGCTTCGTGGGGTCGAGGGGGAAGGTCTCCGCGAGGGACAGGAAAAACCGGATGAACCCCTGCTTGGCGACATGCGTATCGATGGCGAAGGTCAGCTTGTCCGGCACATAGGCGGCGATCAACGGCGCATCCAGGAAGGACTGGTGGTTGGCGACGATGAGCACGCGATCGCCCGCTTTGCGGTAGTTTTCGAGGCCTAGAATTTCGACGCTGTAGAAGAGATCCAGGAGCCAGGCGATGAAAGCTTTCGCCATCGCGCCCGGCAACAGCTTCATGATGTAGACGCCGACCGCGGCATTCAGTATTGCCATGGTGAGAAAGATTTCGGGGATCGAAAATCCGATCTTCAACATGAGCACGGTGCCGAGCGCCGAAGCCACCATGAACAGTGCATTCATGATGTTGTTGCTGGCGATGTTCCTGGCGCGATGGGCGGGGTCGCTGCGTTGCTGCATGATGGCATACAGTGGCACGATGAAAACGCCTCCCGATATGGCCATCAGCAGGAGATCCACGACCACCCGCCATCCCGCGAAGGTGCTCAAGAATGCGCCGGCCGCCATGAGCTCGCCGGCCGTGCTCGCAAGCGGATGAGAGGTTGCGAAGAACAGATCCACGGTGAACACCGTGATACCGAGTGCGCCCAGGGGAACGAAGGTAGCATGCACTTCGCCTTTCAGCAGTCGATTGCACAACAACGATCCGATGGCGATTCCAACGGAGAAGGTCGTCAGAAGAATTGTGAGAACCTGCACCGTTGCACCGAGGACGTCTTTCGTGAATGTGGGGAATTGGGCGAGGAAAGTCGCTCCGACAAACCAGAACCAGGAGATCCCCAGGATGCTGAGAAACACATCCCGCTGTCCGGCCGAATGGGC
>Ga0209980_10001350_pt1 | contig 13500 bp, 10 predicted proteins | sample CR02metaG_FD_183611 | JGI IMG/M metagenome (GOLD analysis project Ga0209980, IMG submission 183611) | Deep subsurface microbial communities from Mariana Trench to uncover new lineages of life (NeLLi) - CR02 metaG (SPAdes) (version 2) | ecosystem: Environmental > Aquatic > Marine > Ocean trench... | reverse complement strand
GATGCCCACACTCTGATCCTCGGCAGCATGCCCAGCCGTGAATCCCTTGCAAGGCAGAAATACTACGCACACCCGCGCAACAGCTTTTGGCCCATAATAACCAGGCTCCTCGGCATTACGACAACGGATTACGCCAACCAGACCCTGCAAGTTACTGCGGGAGGCATCGCGATCTGGGACGTATTAAAGGCCTGCGCCCGCCACAGCAGCCTGGACTCCGATATCGATGATCGCAGTATTGTCACCAATGATTTCAGGACGTTTTTCAAGGAACACCCCGGCATCACCCGCGTGTATTTCAACGGCGCCAAGGCTGAATCGGTCTACCGGATGCATGTGCTTCCCGGCTTAGCGGCCAGGCAAGCAGAAATCGCCCTGCAACGCCTGCCTTCGACCAGCCCGGCCAATGCAGGCATGACTGTAGATGAGAAGCTGGAGAAGTGGCGCGTGATTGTTGCTGCGTGATTGTTGCTTCATGCAACATTCACGCGATCATATGGCCCTATTTTAGTTTCCTGAACTAAGTGTAGTGTCCTATACTAGGCACTGGCAATCTGGTTGCGGGCCTGCTCAGGCGTTTTACCCAAGGCATTGGCGAGTTCCTCGACCAAAAAATCCAAGGCCTGATTCAGGTGTGCCCGGTCCGAGGCGCGCAGAGTTCCTTCTGCCTCCAGCCTGCTCAATCCCTTGTAGACATCGACGTAGTCAAACGGGTTGCCACGCTCCATCGCTACTTGATTGGCATTAGCACGGACTTTCCACTGGCTGCTCACCTTACCATCCCATTTCTCGAGGTGGTCGAGCAATTGTTTGGCTTCGCTGGCGTTAATCGGATTGCGGACGGTATTCGCCAGATCCTGCTTGCGCATCATCAGCGTCAGTCCGTCACGCTTGAAATACACTTGTGCAAAAAGGGTTTCCTCTTCTCCTGAAAAACTTCTCTTGCGGATGGACTGGACCTGACCGATGCCGTGGTGGGGATGGTGAACGATATCTCCTTGAATAATGGTAATAATCCTTCTCCAGGAATTGTTTATTTAGGGTTGATTTATTACGAGTAATCAATATGTTACATTATTTTCATACACTAGTCAAACGCAGTACTCCTATGCAGCCCAAAAAAACTGCCGAGCGCGGAATGGAATACTTATTTCCCTGCAATGTTCCTTGTAACGATGGTAATGTGAGCATCTTAGGGCCTGTTAACAGGGCCTGGAATCTTGCTCAGTGAAAAGCAGAACAGCCCGATGATGAGGCATTGCGAAAAATCCAAATGAAACGAATCTGCGTCTACTGCGGCTCCAGCCCCGGCAAATTACCCCAATACCGGGATGCGGCCCAAACCCTGGGACATGAACTGGCAGTGCGTGGAATCGCCCTGGTCTACGGCGGCGCCAGTATCGGCGTTATGGGCACTATTGCTGATGCAGTACTGGAAAAAGGCGGTGAAGCTTTTGGCGTGATTCCTGGTTTACTGGCCAACAGGGAAGTCGCGCACAGAGGTCTGAACGAGTTGTTCGTGGTGGATTCAATGCACGAGCGCAAGGCCAAAATGGCCGAGTTGTCTGATGGATTCATTGCCCTACCAGGGGGATGGGGCACCATCGAAGAAATCTTTGAAATGCTGACCTGGGCACAACTGGGATTGCACCGGAAGCCTTGCGGTCTGTTGAATATTTCTTCCTATTACGACCACCTGTTTACCTTCCTGGAACACGCCATTGACCAGCGATTCGTACAGCAGGAATTCCGCCCTATGATTATGATGGAACAATCGGCCAGTACCCTGTTGGACCGTTTCCAGAACTACAGCGCCCCACACGTTAAAAAATGGATTGGGCCGGAGGAAGCGTGATCAGGGTCCGGGCCATCGACCACATCGTGTTGCGCACCGCGCACCTGGCCGACATGGTGGATTTTTACTCCCGAGTGCTTGGCTGTGCCGTGGAACGGACCCTCCCGGAGGAAGTGGGCCTGTACCAACTCAGGGCCGGAAGCGCACTGATCGACATCGTTGCCGTGGACAGCGAACTTGGCCGCCATGGCGGGGGCCCGCCGACAGCAACGCAAAACAACCTGGACCATTTCTGCCTGCAAATCGATTCCTTTGAGGAGCAAGCGTTGCTGGACTGGTTATCACAGCAGGGAATCGAAGCAGGTGAATTTGAAATACGCTATGGGGCGCAGGGTTTCGGCCCGTCCGTTTACATCAGGGATCCGGATGGCAATACAGTTGAACTAACGGCGATAAACAAGGGGGATAAACAAAGGGGAAAAGAGGATAAAAGATGAGGACTTACTCCACACCGAAATTGGTTTCGAAGCGCCAGGTCCGGGTGATGTGGAGAATATCAACCTGCTCAGAGATGTTGTTGGGGAGAGGTGAATAGGGAGCGCACATTTTGACGATCCTGACCGCGGCCTGATCGATTTGTGCGATACCAGAACTGCGCATGATGTCAATACTTTCGACCGTGCCGTTCTGGTGTATCCCCACGGTCAATACCAGGTCGCCATGAAGCTTTTTCTGGCGCAATTCGCTGGGATAATTCATATTGCCGATGCGCTCAACCTTCGCTACCCAGGCGCGCATATAGCTGGCAAATTCGTATTCCTGAGTGTTGGCGGAAATGAATTTACGTCGCGGCAGCTTTGATTTCCACTGTATATGTCTGCTCAGTTCGGGCTGAAGGCTGGCCATCTCCATGCTCTGTCGCATCAACCTGGCAGCACTGGGCCGTGGGGTATCAGGTTGCTCATTACGGGTTTGCTCCAACACCTTTGCAGTTTCGGTCTCCCGCGCAACAATTTCGCGTGTTTCGGGTTCGGGAACCGGCATGGCCGGAGTACTCTGCCACGCATCATGGCCTAGCTCCGGAGTTGGCAGCTCGCCGCTCACCGGTTGCGAGGGCCGTAATTTCTCGGTCACCTCACCCCCACCCTGCTGTGATGCCTGTGCCAGGAAATCTGCCTCTTCCGGCGCGTTTTCCGACCGCCACTTCACCAGCACGACCTCCAGGGTGTCAGCCAGCCGGGGCGAAGGTTTCAGCGTGTTCCCAAAACTGACACCAAGAAGAACCAATGCGTGCAAAGCTGTGGCCAAGACGAGGAATAACATGAAACGATCCTTCAAAATATTCATAATTTGTTACTTATTCGTCCGCCTTTGTGCAATACGCGGGTTAGCCTGCTCCAGTGCGTCGAACAGGTCGGCAGCAATATTCAAGCCGAATTCGTCGTCGAGTTCGCGAATACAGGTCGGGCTGGTGACATTGATTTCCGTCAACCAGTCTCCGATCACGTCCAGCCCTGCGAACACGATGCCGCGACGTTTCAATTCCGGGGCAACCTGGCTGACGATCCAGTAATCCCGATCCGTCAGCGCAATACCTTTTCCGGTCCCACCTTTCGCCAGGTTGCCCCTGAAGTCACCTTCACCCGGGATCCTGGCCAGTGCGTATGGAACGGGTTCCCCATTGACCACCAGGATTCGCTTGTCTCCCTGGGTGATCTCCGGTATGTATCGCTGGACCATTACCAGTTCACGTTCCTTGTTCGTAATGGTCTCGAGAATCACGTTGAGGTTGGGGTCATCCGGACGGACCTGAAAAATGGACTCCCCACCCATTCCATCCAGCGGTTTGACCACCGACAGTCCATGTTCACCGACAAAACCCTTGATCTGGGCACAAGACCGGGAAATCAGCGACGGCACGCAACATTGTGGGAACTGCGTGATAAAACACTTCTCATTGGCATCACGCAAAGCCTGGGGCCGGTTGACCACGCTTACTCCCGCAATCGCGGCAAGGTCCAGGATATAGGTCGTATAGACATAATCCATGTCGAAGGGCGGATCCTTTCTCATCAAAAGAATATCCAGTATCGCGAGCTCGCGGTGGCTGCTTTCCCCCAGGGCGAACCAGTCATCGCTATTGTCCCTGACGCTGAGGTTTCGCATATGACCCATGGCCACCCCGTCTTTGATCCACAGGTCAGCGGTTTCCATATACAGCAGTTCATGCCCGCGTCTCTGCGCTTCCAGCAGCATGGCGAACGTTGAGTCCTTATAGCTCTTGATTCCGGCGATCGGGTCCATGACCACACCCGTCCTGATGTTGCTACCCATATTACGCTTGGATTCGACCATTATCCTTCCTAGTGTAGTGTTCTATTATCCGCCCCTGGCCCACATATTGCATCGTATCCCATTTAGAAAAAGAAGAGTGCTTTGCAAATTGAAATCTTAGCTTATTTTTATAAGCTGTTGTAAGTGCTGGAATCTATGCTTGAAAGTGGTAAACTAAAAAGTGGCGGCTTAATAATCAGGCTGGAATGTATTCAACCGGGCGCACAAGACGCGTCTGAACCTGTTAAATTTTCTAGGGATGGAGTTATGGCTGAAGAACACGCAGCAAACAACTCAGGGGCAATGAACGACGGCGCCACCCACTCTGCTCTGCGCATACTGGTAGTCGACGACAGTGCGACCATCAGACGCTCGGCTGAAAGCATGCTCGTCAGCGCAGGCTACGACGTTGTGACCGCGGAAAATGGCTTTGAAGCACTTTCCAAGGTCGCGCGACACAACCCCGATCTGATTTTTGTTGACATCATGATGCCGCGGCTGGACGGATATCAAACCTGTGCCATCATCAAAAACAACGCTCAGTACCGGTCCACGCCTGTTATCATGTTAACCAGCAAAGACGGTCTGTTTGACCAGGCTCGTGGCCGCGTTGTCGGATCGGACCTTTACCTCACGAAGCCATTTACCAAAGAGGAACTGCTCGCAGCGGTGCAGCAGCACGCAGCCACCTGATCCAGGCAACATCCGTTTCCACAAACAGGGAAAGTGAAGGAACCGATGAAATTGAATGGGAATATAGCCGCGTTCGCGAAGCTGATCGAATACGAGAAGCGCAGCGAAACCTTTGCACCCGGCAATAGCCGCGATAGTGACGCTGCCCAGGAATGGAGCGGTGTCACTTTTGCCCTGGGTGAATCCCGGCTGGCGTGCAAGATAGACCAAATTCACGAGATTCTCCCTATCCCAACATCAACCCCCGTACCTGGAGCCAAACCGTGGATCATCGGACTGGCAAATGTCAGGGGCTCCCTGTTGACGGTTGTCGACCTGGTCTGGTTCCTGACCGGCGTGCGGTCTCCGGTGACCCAGCGCAGCCGATTACTGGCAACCTACCTCAACAAGACGCCCATCGGCCTGATGATAGATGAGGTATTCGGGCAGAGGCATTTCCTGGACAGCGATGCTGTCAGCGCCGAGTTACCCGAGGATTCTTCATTGCATAAAGTCGTAAACCGGCAACACAGTTTCGGCACGGAAACTTGGCAGGAACTGGATCTTGATAAACTGTTCAACACGGCAGAGTTTCTCAATGGCGCGGCGGGCTAAATCACATGGCAGAAAAGGTCGATCACCGCAGAATGGATTCTTCCTCAAGCGTGAAAACAGGCAGCAAACCATGACCACCTCGAATTTCAAATCCTCGGCTCGGAGATCAGCCGGACTCTATGCGCTGGTGGGCCTACTGGTCGTTTTACTCGTGTTTGTTGCGATCACTTTCTATCTTATTACCAAAGCCAGCCGTAATGAACAAGAGTGGATCAGGCTTTTGATCGATCTGCAGGTGCAGTCACAACAACTCTCCAAATCAGCTTCCGAGGCAGTGGAAGGAAGCAGCAGCACCTTTTTGGAACTGGTCGACTCCATAGAAATAATTTCAATCGCAATGACCTCACTCAAGGAAGGAAACGCGGACAAGTCCCTGCCATCACTGCCCGACCCTTTGTCTGCACCCTTAATTGAACTCAACAAAACCTGGAGCCGCATGAGTAAAAATGCGGCCAATATTCTCGAGCAGGAAATTCTGAATTCTTCCTTCGACATCTTCGCCGTGCGTGGTGCGGCAGATGAAATCTTCCTCGACAGCCAGGTCCTGTTCAGGCTGTCACGGAACATTTTGGACGGTATTCTTAACCGGGCCGAATCTCGCGCTTGGCCGTCCCTGTGGTCGGGATCGCTGGCCCTGGTCATCATCCTGGCAATCGTTTCACTGCTGGTACGCTCATACCTGGCTGCAGAGCGACGCCGGGCCATAGACGCAAGCATGCAGAACCAGAAGAACCAGCAGGCAATCATGCGCCTTCTCGACGAAATGAGTTCACTGGCCGACGGTGACCTCACGGTGCAGGCCACGGTTACGGACGACATGACCGGCGCCATCGCCGACTCCATCAATTTCGCGGTGGAGCAGCTTCGTGAGCTGGTAACGGGCATAAATATTACGGCCCAGACCGTAGCCGCCTCAGCCCAGGAAACCATGGATATAACGGGCAAACTGGCAACGGCTTCCAGTGAGCAAGCCGAGCAGGTGCGTCAAGTCACCGATACCATTAATGAAATGTCTAATTCTTTCGACATTATGGCCGAACGATCCCGTGAATCCAGCGAAGTTGCCCAAAGGTCGGTTGCGATTGCCAACAACGGGTCGAACATGGTGCAGCAAACCATCCTTGGCATGGACACCATTCGAAACCAGATCCAGGAAACATCAAAGCGAATCAAACGCCTCGGGGAGTCCTCACAGGAAATCGGTGATATCGTCGAGCTGATCAACGGTATTGCCGAACAGACCAATATCCTGGCTTTGAATGCTGCCATCCAATCAGCTTCCGCGGGTGGTGCCGGTCGCGGCTTTGCAATCGTCGCCGATGAAGTCCAGCGGCTGGCTGAACGCGCCACCAACGCCACGCGAAGGATTGAAATACTGGTCAAGAATATCCAGGCCGACACCTCGGAGGCCGTTGTTTCCATGGAATCCACAACATCTCAGGTGGTCAGCGGCGCCAAGAAAGCCGAGGACGCAGGTGAGGCTCTGGTGCAAATCGAAGCCGTTTCCAAGAACCTTTCCCGCATGATTGAAGAGATTTCAACCGAAGCCCAGGCTCAATCGCAGACGGCAACGCAAGTAGCTGAACAGATGACCGAAATCCGGGATATTTCCATCAAAACGTCAGAGGGCACCAACCAGACCGCTCAGTCGATGGGCCAACTGGCTGACCTGGTAAACAAACTTAGCGATTCGGTGGCAGATTTCAAATTGCCGGAGCAGGGCGCCAGTGATGCTTGAAGGATCAAGATCCAGTTCAGCGCTCAACTGGGTTCGCGAGGACCTGGATGCCTGCCTTACAATCATTCGTGACAACCTCGAAACCTATGCAGAGGATACCTCGCAACTCGGATCCCTGCGAACCGTCCAAGATGAACTCGAGCGTCTCAATCTGACCTTCATGACCATGGAGCAAGAGGGTGCCAGTATCCTGACCGATGAAATGATCGCAGTGGGCGGTCACATGCTGCATAACGGCGAGGCCAACCTGGATGAGTCGCTGGCTGCACTGACTGATGCGGTCATTGTGCTGCCGTCGTATCTTGATCGTCTGCAGGCTGGCCACGAGGATCTACCGATCCTGTTGCTACCCACGCTCAACGAGTTACGGGCAACCTATGACGAGTCCCTGATGTCGGAGGGTACCCTGTTTGCACCCAATCTTGACGTCATCATCCCCGAACTGAGCGGAAGCGAAGCAGACACCGTCGCAGGCAATGAATTTGCTTCGTGGGCGCGCCGGGTGCGCAGCCAATACCAGGCTGCTTTGCTGGGCTGGTTGCAGGAACAGTCAAAAGACCGCCTGCTGATCCCGATGCAGAATGTATGCGAGAAGCTCTACATCCGGCTTCGCCGCAATGAGTTACGGCGCCTTTGGTGGATTGCCTACTTGGGCATGGAAGGATTGCGCGATGGTTCGATCGACAATGACTTGCCCCTGCGCCGGCTGTTCGCCAGGCTGGATCTCTTGCTCAAGGCGATGGTGGAAAATGGCGAGTACGGGCCCGCCAGCGACACCATTACCGCGCTGTCACGGGCCCTGTTGTTCCACGCCGCTCAGGCTCGGCCCGGCAGCCAAGCCACGGACAATTTGCGCAATCGTTTCGCGCTGGATGAACTGATTCCGGACCGTGACGCCCTGATGCGTGCACGCGGCGCAGTCACCGGCCGCGACGCCGAACTATTCCAGTCCATTGGTGAGGCGATACGTGAGGAACTGGCACAGATCAAGGATACGCTGGATATGGAACTGCGCACCGGCCGCGTAGATTTAGAACAGCGAGCGGGAAGCGTGGCATCGTTGCAACAACTGGGTGACACGCTCCACATGTTGAACCTGACCGTACCGGCCAAGGCAATCGAGGGCCTGTTGTATTCGCTGGAGGAAACCGACGGTGTAACCAACATGGACCTTGATTCGCCACTGCTGGCGCTGGCGCAGAAACTGTTGGTGGTCGAATCCATTCTGGAGACCCATATCCAGTTGCTTGGTGAACCGGTCAAGGAAAATCAAAACAAGGGATTCATTGAGCTTGCCGCCCACCAGCAAAGACTGATCATCCACTGCTTGCTGGATGAATGCGTTCACAGCCTGCACGAAACCCAGCACGCCGTAATGGCGCGCCTTGAAGGGGATGCCGGGGCAGATTTCGCAAGCTCACTGCAACTCATCTCTGGCGCACTGCAACTCGCTGAACAGCCTGAAGTCGCTGAGCTGACGGAAAAACTGAAACGGGCATGGTACGCCGAACTAACCGTTTCGCCCGGTGGCGAAGCTGGCCGTGAAAGCAAACTGGAGCCACTCACCGACGCGGTCGCAGCGCTGGAACTTTACCTGACCGGCTGCCGTGACGAACAGGCCGACAGCCTGCGTTATCTCGAGGTGATGAACTCAAGACTCGAAGGTTTGCCGGAAGCCAGCGCCGATGGTGGTGCGATGCCTGAGACGGCCATTGTCCTGCCCGGCCTCAGGCCAGCAAAACCAACCGCTGCTAAACCCGATATAGCACTTGGGCCCAGTGTGCCGGATATCGACCCCGCCATGCTCGGAATTTTCCTCGAAGAGTTCGAATCCGTTGTTGTCCAGCTCAAGCTGCAACTGGCTGCCTGGTTGGAGAACAGCCAGGACATCAAGGCCGTGGCGGAGCTCAGGCGGGGCTTCCATACCCTCAAAGGCAGTGGCCGCATGATCGGTGCGATGGAGATCGGCGATTTATCATGGCGCTTTGAGGAACTGCTCCACAGCCTGATCGAAAACAGGATTCCCTACAGTACATCCATTGGCCATGCCGTCAGGCTGGCCATTGGCGCACTCGGTGAGCTGAAGACCAGGCTGCTGGGTGAACCAAGCGATTTAGACGCAGAAGGCATCAAGGGTCTGGCCAGTTTCGCACGGCAGTTGACGACTGGCAATGAGCCACACGTGAGCACACTGGAGGGTGTTATTCCCGAGAACCTCCTGGCGCTGGTCCTGGATATTCCTGCAACAACGATCGGCTCCGCTGGTGAAACAGTGACTCCGGAACCGGCGATGCCCGCAGAATTTTTAGCGGAAGAATCCGCGGAAAAGACAACTGCCATCGAAGATTCGTCACCGGAACCACCTGTAGACCCGGCCCTGCTTCAGATAATAGTAGGGGAGGTGCGCCAATACCTCGCCGAGCTGGAATCATTCGTCGCCGGGCTGGCGTCGGGATCAGACCAGGAAGTCAGCATTGACCTGATCCGGTCTGTCCACACGCTTGCCGGAACGTTTGCCATGACACCGCTCGGCCATGAAGTGGAACTCGCGCGGGGCCTGGAAATCTATTTAGACGATCGCCGGAAAAACGATTCACCGGTCACTACCGGTGCCTCCGTGACGCTGCAAACCTGCCTGCACCGCTTCCACCAGCGCCTGGCCATCCTGCAGGGTAGAAATGAGGCCACATACCCGCTGGAAGACAGCCAGTTACTAGCGGATATCGCCGGGCTTGCCGGGCATGAAGCGGAACTCGCAGAAACCTTCACAATGGCTGCAGCGGGACAAGCTGTCGCGGAAGAGCCGGTGGTTGAACTTGTGGAAGACCTGGAAGAGCCGGTTCAGGCCGCGGCTACCGTGGCGGTCGAAGAAGACAGTATTCTCTCATTCTTCTTGGCAGAAGCAACAGAAATACTGGAACGCTGCGACACGCTGCTTAACACCTGGCGCGACAAACTGTTTGACCAGAAACTGGTGCAGAACCTGCAGCGTGAAATCCACACTTTCAAGGGTGGCGCCAGGATGGCCGGGGTCGAGGCACTGGGCGACCTGAGTCACTCCATGGAAACATTGCTTGAGCGGATTGCCGCCAACCGCATACAAACCACCGTAGCAGCCGTGCAGGCGCTCGAAGAGGGCTGCGACCGCCTGAACATCTGGGTCGAGCAACTGCAACTGGGACGCATGCCCGACGCCGGCAGCGCACTGACGCGTTTTGAAAAGCAGGTTGCAGCGCTCTCCGTTGCACCACTGAGTAAGGCAATAACAGTAGATCAGCCTGAAAAAGAGCAAGCTGAACGCGATGGGCCGCAGATCGATCAGATCACTTTTGCAGCGCCCCCGGAAAAGATAGCACCGGAAAGGATTGGCCCGGAGAAGGCCGCTGCCGAACCGGTGCCAGCAGGGCAAAGTACCCAGGAGCTCGAACCCAAAGCGACGCCTGTCGCACACAAACCCATTACGCACAAGCCGGAAAAAATCGACATCCTGCAGGAGCCGGTCCGCGAATTTCTCGAAATCCAGGATCAGCCCGCTGCCGCTATGGATCTTGGCGACGAGGACTCAGGCCAGGCCCAGATACGGGTGGCGGCCAAGTTGATGGACTCGCTGGTCAACTATGCGGGGGAAATCAGTATTTACCGCTCGCGGTTGGAGCAACAACTGGGTTTAGTGAGCACCAACTTGAAGGAGGTGGAAGCTACGATTACACGCCTGAAGGGGCAACTGCGCAAGTTGGAAATCGAAACCGAAGCACAGATGATGTCACGTTACGAGCATGCATCGACCAAGGGTTCCACGGAATTCGATCCGCTGGAACTGGACCGCTTCTCGAACATACAGCAGTTATCCCGTTCGTTGACTGAATCCGTCAGTGACTTGCTCAGCCTGCAGGATATGCTGAGTGATTCCGTGCGCCAGGCGGAGAGCCTGCTGACACAACAGTCCCGCGTCAGCGCCGACCTGCAGGAAGGCCTGATGAAGACACGCATGACACCGTTCGGCAGCGCAGCGCCGCGCCTGCGGCGGGTGGTGCGTTCCGCTGCAGCGGAAACTGGCAAGAAGGCCCGCCTGCATTTACGCATGGCTGGTTCCAGCGACCAGTTGGACCGCAATGTACTCGAACGAATCACGGCGCCACTGGAACACATGTTACGCAACGCCGTCGCCCATGGAATCGAGAAACCCAAAGTACGGCGCAAACTGAAGAAACCCGAAGAAGGCCAGATTACGGTAACGGTTGAAGCAGAAGCCACCGAGTTCGTTGTCCGGGTCCAGGACGACGGTGCAGGAATCAATCTCGAGGCTATCCGAAAACGTGCAATTCAGCGTGGCATGATCGGCAAGAATGACCAGGTCGAACCCCGCAGGCTGATTGAATTCATTTGTGAGAGCGGTTTTTCAACCTTCGATAAAGTGACCGGCCTCGCCGGCCGTGGCGTCGGCATGGATGTCGTCAACAGCGAGATTAAACAGATGGGCGGGTCGATGGAGATCGATATGGAACCCGGCGTTGGCACACGCTTTACGATCCGTATTCCATTCAGTCTCGCCGTCATGCAGGTCATCGGCGTGGCCGTCGATGAGCGGCAATTCCAGATTCCTTTGTCCAGCGTGGCTGGTGTGGCCCGCATGACACCGTCGGCATATACCGCACTGGCCCGCAGTGAATCACCGATGTATGAATTTGCAGGCGAGCAGTTCCCCTTGCTGGAACTGGAGCCCCTGCTGGATCTGGCCCCATTGCCCCTGGACAGTGAAAACGTTACCCTGCTAATGATTCGAAGCGGTGAGCGCAAGGCAGCATTTAGGGTAAACGGACTGAAGGGGCACCAGGAAGTCGTGGTCAAACAGGTCGGCCCGCAGATCAGCAGTATCCCGGGCATCCTGGGTGGTACGATTGCCGCCGATGGCCAGGTTGTCATCATTCTCGACATGGGGCCACTGATCCGTCGCGGCTTGGAACAAGCCATCGAGCCGGTCAAGGCCCTGGTTACACCCAGGGAACTCACACAGCTGCCACTGGTCATGGTGGTAGATGACTCCATCACCATTCGCAAGGTGACATCGAGGGTACTGGAAAACCATTCCATCGAAGTGATGACAGCCGTTGATGGCCTGGATGCCATCGAAAAACTGCGTGAACGGATTCCCGACCTGATGTTGCTGGATATCGAAATGCCACGCATGGATGGTTATGAACTGGCCCAGTACATTCGCTCCGATGCCCGCCTGCGCCATGTGCCCATCGTCATGATCACCTCGCGCTCCGGTCAAAAGCACCGCAAGAAAGCACGGGATGCCGGCGCCAATGCCTACCTGACCAAGCCTTACCAGGAAGCGGACCTGATCGCACAGGTGGGTAAAATGCTGGACATGGAGCTCATCGTGCGAAGGTCCGATTGACATGGCTAAAAAAGCTGCAAAAAAGAACATAGCCAGGAAGATCCTGAAGAAAAAAAAGAAAGTAGTACGACCAGCGGACAACGCCCCCGTCACCCGATCTGGAAGAAAAAAAACATCGGGCAGAAAGACCACCAAGAAAGTGCTGCGGAAGGCGGGCAAAAGTACGATCATACATTGTATGCTCGCACCAACGGAGGAGGACATCCTGCTGCTGCCGACCAGCGTACTTGCTGAAGTCGTGGATTTTCAACAACCTTCTCCCATGGATGAGGCGCCATCATGGCTGATCGGCCAATTCGAATGGGAAAAAAGACAGGTGCCGGTTTTTAGCTTCTATGCTTTGATCAACGGCGGTGATCCGGGAGAAATATCGTCCCGGTCGAAGATCATGGTCATCAAGTCACTGTCCGAGTCAGGCCGCGTGCCCTACCTGGGCGTTCTGCTTAGCGACTTACCACGCATGACCTACGTAAAAGAATTCGACCTGGAACAAACGGGTGATAAAAGCAAATCATTGGGCGTGTTCCGCCGCATTAGGCTGGAAGACCAGGACGCCATCATCCCCGACCTCGATCGTTTGACACACCTGATCACCCACGCTATCTACGGCGCCCTGCCCATTACCAAACTCGACGACTAGCAACACGGAGCTGAATGATGAAATTCCCGTTGAAATCGGTCGTTGTATTCGGAATAATCCTGCTGCTGGCCGGAGTCATTGCCTGGCAAGCACCGGCCGCATTGCTGTTGAAGCTAGGTACCCAACCGCATCACGACATCCAGTATGCCCGCGCAACAGGTACGGTGTGGAACGGTGTGGCGCATAACGCCAAATGGCGTGATCTTTTGCTGGGTGACGTTGAATGGGATTTCGTGGAGCTGAACGAGGTTTCTCCCCCTGTCACCAGCTGGCAAATTACGGGTAGAGGTCTGGACTATCAG
>Ga0209980_10001349_pt1 | contig 13501 bp, 11 predicted proteins | sample CR02metaG_FD_183611 | JGI IMG/M metagenome (GOLD analysis project Ga0209980, IMG submission 183611) | Deep subsurface microbial communities from Mariana Trench to uncover new lineages of life (NeLLi) - CR02 metaG (SPAdes) (version 2) | ecosystem: Environmental > Aquatic > Marine > Ocean trench... | reverse complement strand
CGATATCCAATAACGGGTAATTATGTCAATCCGACCTACAAATTAGTTTTTGATAGGAACCGTAAAGCCTGCGGCCAAGCCTGTTCCACAGCAAAGCGGACCTTAATTCCTGCTCAGGACGCAATTAATCGACGCTTTAATTGAGTCCTGAGGGGTATCCACTTTACTAAACTACCCGCTACCCATGGTGGCTAGGAGGGACCACGAGTTGCGAAAAGGGCACAGGCTCGACAGACACCGCCTGCTGAAGGAGCCTGTAGAACAGCTTGCCCCTGTGCCGCGACGTCCGGCGATTAAAACGGTGGGTAATCTTCCACGCCGCTGACACACTACCCATTGGGCCTGGTTGGCTCAAGTGGATACCCCACTGAGTCCTAACGCTGCCAGACAAGAAAACTCCGGCTCAGAATAATAAAAGGGCCGAGCACTAGGCTCGACCCCTTTATGCCATGCCCCACGCATGGCTCAAAATCTTTCACCCCTTCGTCAAAGATACTCATACTAAATCTCGTTGCTGGCTGTAAAGAAAAAAAGGCGGCCCGATATGGAACCCCTGCTTATCAAACTTCTAGCACTCTAGCTGGTCAGGCTACTCGAGCCGGACCGGATCGCCGCGGCGGATCGTACCGCCGCGGATCACGGCGGCGTAAACGCCGACGTTGACCTGGTTGTGCTGGGCCGCCGTACGCAGGATGCCCGGATCCCTGGGTAGATCACCCTGAGGTAGGGTCGTCATCACGCACCGCGGGCACGGCCCGGTGACGTTTAGGCGCACTTCGTCGCCGATGACCAGCGTGTGGGCGACCCACGCATTCTCAAGAAAATCCTTCTCGGCGGAGGCAGGCTGCACCACGATGTTTGGACGAAACCGGCGAACCTCAAAGCGCCCTTGCGGATAGAGCTCCCGCAGCCGGTCGATAGTGGCAGTCGTCAGTACATGGGTCACCGCAAGGTCAAAGAACGTGCCAGCTGGCATGGCCTCATCGGTGACCGTTTCCCTGTGGGCGAGACCCTCCATATCCGGCCAATATTCTTCGAGGCTGGGCGTCTCGGGCGCCGTTGCCGTAAGTGTCACCTCACGGCCGAGAGCGTCCGTCAGGAGCTTGTTGAGGTCCCTTTGCTCGCTCGTAACGAGACCGCCGTCCGGAAGAGTGATCCGGACCGGCGGAATCTTCTCTCGAGCGCGTGGGGATCCGGCGAAGGCAGCCCGGAAATCAATCAGCTTTGCCCACTTTCGGGGATTTTTGGCACTCACGACTTTCCCGTTGGACGGATCACGGATGGCATAGGCTCGATCTCCGAGGAACCCGCGGTCAGTGACCTCGGCGGCGTTCAGCTCCTCTCCCATCATAGATTTGACGGGATAACGCCAGAGGGACACCACTGAACCAAGCTCAATCTGCGTTGTATTTGCCATAGTCAGCCCTCCTTTGGAAACAAAAAAACCAGCACACCCTTGCGACTAATCACAAAGAGCGGCTGGCTCCAAATTCTTCATATCCCCCTCCGAAGACCGATTTCCCGACCCTCTGTTTGGCCCCACTTTACAGGATGCCTTATCAATGATGGGAGAGGCTGTTACTTACTTCCTAACTCGCCCTACTATTATAGTCTGCGGGTGTGTGTCAATAGGCTATAAAGCGATGTCTTGGCGGGCTCTTACAGGCCGATTTCCTCGCAAGACGCAATTAATCGACGCTTTAATTGAGTCTTGTGTGGGGCGAAGTGTGAGGTGAAAACAACCGCAAGCAGCTAATTTATTTTGTCGCCTTATTCCTTCCCCGCCCAGGATTCGAACCGGCCCTTGCACTCTTCAGCAGCCCCCGTGCCCGCTCGATTGACTCCTGACTCAGAGAGAGGGTGCTGGCGAAGTCACCAAGTGGCCTGGTGGCGTCGATGCCCATCTTGGCGGTGATCGCGTCCGTAGCGGAGGGATCCAGCAGGGTCCCCATTGCGCCGTCGACAATAAATACGTCTCTGTTGGCCTGCATGCGAGTAGCGACGGCCCACAGCACCTGCTCTTCGTCGAAGACGTCAATGTCCTCGTCCACCACGATCACCAGCTTCACATAGTGGTCTGCCCCCAATACGCTGAAGATCGCCTGCTTGCCCTGTCCTTCGGCTGTCTTACGCAGTGAGACGTAGCAGTGGAAACTGCCGATGCCGGAGCGTACCGGCACATGGACGGCCTTAAGGTTGGGAATAGTCTTGCTCAGGACATTGGTGAATTCGACTTCACGCGGCAAGGAGAGGCAGCGGCAGTGCTCCATGCTGTTACCGGAGTTGATGTCCTGATAGATTGCGCCCTTGCGATAGTGCAGCGCAGTAGTTTCAAAAACGTTCTCCGTGCCGCGGGTGGAGGCATAACCCGTGAATTCCCCGAACGGCCCTTCTTTCTCACGAACGTTGTTGAGGATTCTCCCTTCGATGACGATCTCTGACCATCTCGGCACCCGTAGATCGACTGTTTTGCAAGACGCCAGTTGGACGGGCTCTCCAAGGAGGCCTCCCAGGACATCGAATTTGTCCACGTCGGAAGGAGGGAGGCTGAGCGCGCCCAGCGACAGGAGGGGATGGACGCCAACGCAAATGGCTACGTCAAGGGGACGGCCCTGCTCCTCGGCGCGGCGGAAATACTCGAACATCCGCCGTCGCGAGTGCAGGCTGATTCCCATCTTACGCGGCCCCTTGAGCTGCATGCGGTGGTAGCCGATGGTGCTGACTCCCGTATAGGGGTCTCGGGCCACCACCAGTGCCGCAGTCAGGTACGGGCCCCCGTCCTGCACGAAGTGTGTCAGAATCGGAAGGCGGTTCAGGTCTACATCCTCCCCGATGAACGTGTTTTCCTGAAACGGGGCATCCCTCTCAATCTCTGGGGGAATCGAGTTTTTCAGCCGTGTCCTGAACTCCTCCACCAGCCGCTCTCCAGGTACACCCAAGGCCAAGGCCAACCGTGGCCTGTGGGCGAGTATGTTGCTTACCACCGGAAAGTCGCTCCTCTCAACTTTCTCGAAGAGAACAACGGGACATGAGGCGAGCTTTTCCGCTTCCAACACCAAGGCTGTTGCATCGAAGGTAGAGCTCACCTGTGCCTTCACCCGAAGGAACTGATCAGCATATTTTTTTTCAATGAACTCCAAAAAGCCACGCAGGTCCTGTGCCAAGAAATTCTCCTTACATTTTACCTCGCTGCTGGATTCCGCTTATAGACAGGGATCAGATCTCCAACCGTGCCCGCACGGCATCCAGGGAACACGGTAGCGACTGTGGCACCGACACGCCCTTGAGGGCGGAATCGACATCCTTTAGGCCGCTCCCTGTGACCAGGACCACCACTCGCTCCTCCGGCGAGACCTCGCCCCGGGAGCGCAGCTTCACCAGTCCAGCCAGTGCCGTAACGCCCGCCGGCTCGCCAAAAATGCCAGCGGTTCGGCCCAGCAACTTCATTGCCTCCAGGATCTCGCCATCCGAGACGGACACCGCCGTGCCCCCAGAGGCCCGCAAGTCCTGCACCGCCATTACCCCATTACGGGGTAGCGACACGGCAATGCTATCCGCGAGGGTGCTGACCTGAACGGGACGGATTTTCCCGTCCCCATCGAAGGCTTGCTTGATCGCCTGAGACCCTTCTGCTTGCGCCGCCACCAACCGTGGCAGGCGACTAATGAGACCCACGCGCTGCAGATCGACAAACCCCTTCCACACCCCACTGAGGATACAACCGTCACCGACCGGGACCACTACCGTGTCCGGCGACTCCCAGCCGAGCTGTTCCGCAACCTCCATCGAGACGGTCTTTTTCCCTTCGATCGTGTACGGGTTGTACCCTGTGTTGCGATTGTACCAGCCGAGCGCCTGACATGCTTCAATGCAAAGGCCGAAGGCGTCATCGTAGGTTCCCTGAACAGATAACACGTCAGCACTACAGACCAGCACCTGGACAACCTTAGCTAAAGGTGCAGAATTCGGGACGAAAATATGGCTCCGCATTCCCAGAGCCGCTGAGAGACAAGCCAGCGACGCCGCCGCGTTTCCCGTGGAGGCAGTGGCGATCTCTTGGTAACCCAGCTCTCGGCCTTTTAGAATAGCTACCGCAGTGGCTCGATCCTTCAAGGACCCAGAAGGATTGGGGGTATCGTCCTTCAACCATAAATCTTGTAATCCCAACTCTTGTCGCAATCCAGGCACAGGGTAGAGCGGCGTGCCGCCAACACGTAAAGGAACCGACACATCTTGCATCCGTAGCGGCAGCAGGGGCAGATAGCGCCACTGGTCGGCAAAAGGTCGCCCGGCAAGCGTTTCACGCGTCATCGTAGCACGCACGGCATCGTAATCGTACGATACCCGCAGGGTCCCCAAGTCACCGCAAGCCGGACAGGCATAAAGGGTTGGGCCCTCCTGGTAGACTGCGCTACAGAGAACGCAAGTCAGGGCTGTTACCACTCCCATCGTTAGCCTCGGGGGATTAGTGGACAATGTGGAGGTTGCGCCGCGCCAGGTTCTGGCGATCCCGCTCGCGGATTGGATGCTCGCGCTCCGGGATATCTGCCGTCGGCTCGTGTCCGAACAGCGGCGTCGAAAAGTAGCGCATTCCGGTGTCGTTGATCATAGTCACGATCATCTCGGTATTGGAGAGCACGCGTGACAGCTTGTTCGCCGCCACCACGTTGCAGCCGGAGGAAATCCCGCAAAGAACGCCTTCCTCCTGGGCCAACCGCCGGGCCATCGCGATAGAGTCCTGTGAGGAAACGGTGACGACGCCGTCAAGGTAGTCTAGGTCAAGGTTGTCCGGGATGAATCCGTCGCCGATCCCCTCGATCTGGTGCGGTCCCCAGGAGCCGCCGGAGAGGATGGGGCACTCGGCCGGCTCAACGGCATATATTTTAACCTTAGGGTTCTTTTCCTTAAGAAATTTGCCAACACCGGAAACTGTGCCGCCACTCCCCTGCGAGGCGACAAACACGTCCACTCTGCCCTCGGTTTGCTCCCAAATCTCGGAACCGGTGGTCAGGTAATGGGCCTCGATGTTGTCTTTGTTGGAGAACTGACCCAGCTCCCAGAATTTACCGGGCTGATCACGTTTAAGCTCCTGGACCTTCTCTAGGCACAGGTCGACATCACTCTCCCCCCCAGGAGTAAGCACGAGCTGAGCACCGTATGCGCGCATGGACGCCTTGCGTTCCTCGCTCATCCCTTCCGGCATCACGATTATCACCGGGTATTCCTTCACTGCGCCGATCATCGCAGTGGCAATGCCCGTGCTCCCGGTGGATGCCTCCAGGATGGTCATGCCAGGGCGCAGGTCGCCGCGCTCCTCGGCCCTGGCAACCGCATGGCGCAGCACACGGTCCTTCAGGCTGGACGAAGGGTTCATCAACTCCAGCTTGCCGCATATCGCCTGTGGTCCCACGGGCACCTTGCGAAGCCGCAACAGCGGGGTCATGCCCGCAGCTTCTGTAATGTCCTGTGCGATACGGCACCGAGACCCCCAATTGATCATCTGATTCCTCCTTGCAAACCACGACAGGGTCCCCCTACCCCGCCGAGTCACCGGTTCCCCCGTTAAATGCCCAGCAGGGCCTTCGGAGTCTTGTCGATCAGCTTCTCTATATTGGTGGCCGAGACACCTTTCTCGTATAGGCCCTGAGCATACAACCACAATGCCTCCGGCGGCACTGGGTTGTGTGACTGCCCGCTGTCGCTCATCACCACGCAGTTGTCGTAGCCCATGACATCCATCACCTCCTTGGTGAACTGGAGGTTGACGTAAGCCCACATTGGCGAAATGGTGCAGTACCCAAATTCACCGATCGCCCCCAGGCGAATCATCTCCTTTAAAAAATCAATATTCATTCCTGCCGGTACGCGGAAATACGGATGGGTAATCAGGATCTTTTTCACCCCACGCTCCTTCGCTGCCTTGACCAGCAAATCTATCTCCGAGAGCGAGAGGTGGGCGGTACCTAGGATCACGTCATACTTGGCAATCAGCTCGAGCACCGCCATGGCCTCACCCGTAACCTTGTCGTCCTTTACCGCGGAGATCGGATCACCCCATACAAAGCCACTGTCGCTGGACTGTGCGTCGTAGCTCCCCCGAGCACCGTGGACCTGCACATGGTGCGCAGCGTCGATGGTCGGCATCCAGACCTCCTTTGCCCCCAGTCGCAGCGCCACCTCGGCCGCAGCAGGGTTGATTCCCCCGACAAACTGATTCAGCACTACACCGCCGAAGATCTTCAGATTCGGGAACTCAGACTGGATTAAGTAGGCGCGGCTCACCGTGCTCTCGTGGTGGCACTTGAGCACGATCGCTGCCATCCCGGCGTCAGCCGCGGCCCGGGCCGCCTGGCGATCATCGACACGGCGCTGGAACACGCAGGGGAAGGAATGAACGTGAAGGTCAACTGCGCCGTCTAGTTTGAGTAGTGCCATGCAATATCAACTCCTATCATTGAGTTATTAATGAGTTCATTAGTAGCTTGACACGTGACATAGTCCGTCATCCCTCGGTCCGAGCCCTTCTGATCGCATTCAATAGGCCTTTGCCTTGTAGTCCACCTGGTCCTTGCTACGCTCGGAATTTCAAATCTCAGATTTACAATTTGAAATCTGAAATTTGTAATCCCGAAGGGGGTGCGCCCGCGGCGAGCCGCCGGGTTACCTAATAATTGAGTTAGCCCCGATCCGACAAAAATAGTCAATCCATATGCATCCTTGGGCCGATGTTGCGCGAGTTGCAGACATGTTGATCGCAGGTCTGTAAGTATACTAATGGTGAGTTGCTCATTCATGGTACGAACAGCTTTTCGCTCAGATCCCAGGCTCGTCAGGGCTGATTTCTTGGCCTGATTAATGTCGGATCGGGGTTAGTTCATTCTCTCTTGCGTTCTACGGTCGGCCGGCACCTCCTGGCTGAGTGACATCGTCGCCGATAGATATTCCGTGGGCCAGAGCCGTGTCCGTTGGCTTCACCGCGAGCGCCCGGCACACCGCCTCCAGCGCCGCCTGGTTGCTGGTGATGACAGGAATATTATACATCTCGTGCAACAGGGGCAGAGCAGATACCGCTTGATAGTTCGTGCAGGAAATAAACAAGGTGTCTACCGGCGGTCTGGTTCCCAGTCGCTGCTGGGCGAACTCTACGATTTGCGGTGGCTCGATCAAGGCAAGGTCGAAATTGATGCTGATGCCCATCCCATGTATCGCTACCACCTCGATCCCATCGGCCTCCACGCTCACTTTAATTCGTCGATTAAGTTCATCCACGTAGGGGGTCAGAACGGCAACCTTTGTGCTGCGTGTCAACCTGAGCTTCCGGCGCACCGATTCGATCACGCTAATGGTGGGCTTTCCGGTTACCTCGGAGATGCGCTGGCAAAGCTCCGTGTCGTAGGCGTTTCCACGAAGGGCGCCGGCGCTGGTACACCCGAAGACCACCACGTCCGGCTTGGCCGTCGCCAGGATCTTAGCGGTGGGAAGGGTGTATTCGTCCAGCATCAACTCCTCTCCCTGGACAGTGGTGGACTCCATATACATGCGGCCGGTGTGGACGGAGACAGAAGCCGGGAGACTTCGATAGAAGTCCACCTCCATTACGGTGTTGGATGACGGGATCAGCAGACCGACACGCTTCGTCATGATTTACACCTTCTCTCACCACGCATGAGCTACTCGACGAACTCCCCGCGGGCCTTGGCCTCCTGGATGGCAAAGAAGACACGCTCCGGAGTAGCCGGGGTCTCGGTAATGCGCACCCCCACTGCGTCATAAATTGCATTCAGGATAGCTGGGGTGGTTGGGATGGTAGCCGGCTCGGCCACTCCCTTGGCGCCATACGGCCCCTTCGGGTCGGCCACCTCGACAATTTCGCACTCGATCTCCGGGATGTCCATCGAGGTCGGAACCATATAAAAGGCGAGGGATCCCGTACGCGAGATACCCCCTTCCAGGATGTGCTGCTCATAGAGGGCAAACCCCAATCCCATCGCCGCACCACCCTGGATCTGCCCCTCAACTGCCACTGGGTTTATCGCCTTTCCCGCATCGGTTGCGGAGACAATTCTCAACACCTTCACGTGGCCGGTCTCCGTGTCCACCTCAACTTCTACGAGCTGGGTAGCCCAGCCGTATGTCGCATACGCGTCGCCCTGGGAGGTCTCCGGGTCAACGTCTTTGGTCGTGATGTCGTGCCAACCCGAGCTTGCACAGCGCCGGCCCAATCGGTGAATCTCGCTAGCAATCTTCGCCACCGAGATCAAAGGCGTGTCGCTCCCGACCTTGTAAATCTGTCCCCCGTGCGCCCCCAGATCTTCTTTCTGACAGTGAAGCATCTCCGCCGCCATCAGCAGGATCTGGTCACACATTTCTTTCGCCGCTTTCTGGACTGCCACACCCTGAACAAAGGTGGCACGGCTTCCTGAAGTGGGCCCTGCATCCGGGGTGCCGGCAGTATCCGCAGCTACGACACGGATCGTGTCAGGGTTGATCCCGATCTCCTCCGCCGCAACCTGGGTGACGATCGTCATCACTCCCTGGCCCATGTCACATGCGCCGGAATAGACAGTGGTCGTGCCGTCCTCCGCCATCTCGATGAGGGCCGAGCCGATGTCGGCCCGGCTGAACCCATAGCCAATGCCGTAGTACATTGACCCGACACCAAACCCTCTCTTCTTCATGGTCGGTTGAACCTCAGGTTGTGAGAACCCATGTACTCTTTGATTCGCTGGACAGTCGCTTCGATGCCGCATCCTTCGTTCATCGTTTGTCCGGTGGAGGAAGTGAGGCCCGGCTTGAGGCAGTTGATCAGACGGAGGTCAATCGGTGAAATTCGCAGTTTGTGGGCCAACCGGTCCATCTGCGCCTCGTGGGCCACTGCCGCCTGGAGCACTCCAAAGCCTCGCATAGCCCCTGAGACAGGGTTATTGGTGTACAGAGTGTAGGTGTCCACACGGATGTTTGGAATGAAATAGGGCCCTGCGCTGTGAATCCCCGCCTTCTTGATGACATATGCTCCAAGTGACATGCCCGAGCCGGTGTCGCCATAGATGTCTCCATCCAGGAAAGTAAGGCGACCGTCGGCACGGGCACCGGTGCGAAACTTCATCAGCATCGGGTGTCGTTTGGAGTTGGCGATCAACGACTCCTCGCGGGTGTACACGAGGCGCACCGGCCGTCGTGTCTTGAGCGCCAGCAGACCCACGTGGATCTCTACGGTAATATCGTCCTTACGGCCGAATCCTCCACCGATCGAAGCCTGAATCACTCTCACCTTATTCATGCTCAGCTTCAGCGCCGGGGAGATCTGGCGACGGTCGCGGAAGGGGTACTGGGTCGCGACAAGAATGTTCAGTACCCCAGAGGGGTCCATGTAGGCCAGACCTGCCTCTGGCTCCATCGGCATGTGGTCCATCCTGTGGGTACGGTACGTCCCCTCGATGATTACGTCCGACTCTCTGATTCCTTTATCGACATCACCCTTGCGTACACTGGTGTGCTGAAAGACGTTTCCGCCTTCATGGATTGCCGGGGCGCCAGGGTCGAGTGCATCCTCAATAGTAAGAATGGGGCGGAGCGGTTCGAAATCGACCTTAATTTTTGTGACTGCCTCTTCGGCGGCCTCTTCCGTCTCGGCTGCCACCAGTGCAACGGGGTCGACAGCAGAGCGCACCTTGTCGTCGGCCAGCACCCGCTGATCGAGCACGGCCAGGCCGAATCGGTTGATACCTGGAATGTCAGCCGCGGTGAGCACAGATCGCACTCCCGGTACCTTCTTTGCAATGGAGGTGTCAATGCCTCGAATAATAGCATGAGGGACGCCCGCCCACAGAATCCGGGCGTGCAGCATCCCAGGCATATGCATATCCCCTGCGTACTGGGTGTCTCCCAATGCCTTCTCCATAGAATCGGGCTTTGGTATGCTCTTTCCGATCCAGTAGTACTGGTCGGGACTGTTCACCTTCGTTACACTTTCCTTCTGTGTCATTTCTTTTTTTGGTTCGCGGTGCTGCGCAGGCTACGATCCGCGCAAATCGGATGCAGCTGCCTGAACCGCCTCCACAATCTTGTTGTAGCCGGTGCAGCGGCAGATGTTGCCGCAAATTGCAAACTTGATCTCCTCGTCAGTCGGATTGAGGGTTTCCTGGAGGAGGGCATAGGCGCTCATGATGATGCCGGGGGTACAGTAGCCACACTGAATGCCGCCTCGGTTTACCATCTGGAGCTGGATCGGGTGAGGCCTGCCGTCACTTGACAGCCCCTCGATGGTGACAATCTCCTTTCCCCGTGCATCACCAATCAGGACAAGACAGGAGACCACAGGCCTTCCATCAAGCATCACCGTGCAAGAACCACACTCCGCTTCGTTGCACCCCTTCTTGGTGCCGGTGAGATAGAGGTTTTCCCGCAGGACGTCCAACAGAGATTCTGACGGTTCAGCGTCCGTGTCGTAAGTTTCCCCGTTGATCTTCAAGGTATAGTGCTGTTTCATCACTCCCTCTCACGCTGGGTTATGCCTGGTTGCCTGACGCAATAACCGGGCTTGCTGTTCCTTGCAGCTACTTGTGTCCCCTTCTCTTGGCCCTCTCAATCGACTGCTCCAGGGTGCGGCGCACAAGTACGGCGATCATCGCCCTTCGGTAGAGTGCTGTCCCGCGAATGTCGTCAATGGGATGACACTCCTCTTTTGCTATCAGGCCCGCCTTCTCCAGCAGCTCCGCAGACGGTTCGTGACCCCGCAAAAGATCCTCAGCCTTGCGGGCACGTAAAGGCGTGGGTGCAACTGCACCCAAAGCTATAGCCACATCCTTGACCCGGCCACTGGACAGGTCCAAAGTGACTCGCGATGCCGCGCTTGCGATAGCAATATCCATGGCGCCGCGTGGGGTAAAGCGCTCGAAGGCATCACCTGTCATTCCCTGCTGCTCCGGCACGTCCACCGAGAGGAGGAGACCCTCAAGACTCAGGACCGACTGGCCCGGCCCACTAAAAAATTTTTCAACCGGCAGTGTCTGTGTGGCAGAACCATTATTAATGAAGGTTGCAATTGCACCGAGAACGATCAGTGAAGGGGCAGTGTCTGCGGCCGGGGATGCGTTGCACAGGTTGCCTCCGATAGTGGCAATGTTACGCAGTTGGGTCGAGCCGATGATTTTAAGTGAATCGACCAGAGACGGGAACCGCTCAGCAACTGCAGAAGGGATTTCCAGGTCACGCAACAATGTTGCGGCACCCATGTGCAACCCTTTGCCTGGCTCCGCAGACCAGGCACCGATGCCCGGTAGTCGCTTGATATTCACTAACCCCGTGTAGTCCCTTACCCTGCGGCGGATCTGGAGGATGACGTCCGTCCCGCCGGCAAGGACTTTGTACCGGCCATGGCCACCACGCAATGTTTCCCTTGCCTCCTCTACTGAGGAAGGCTCAAAATATTCGAAACCCATCAGGACAGAAATTCCTCATCGTAGTTCAGCGAAAGTCAAAATGAGCACTCTCTCCTCTAAAAAAACGTTGTTAATTGCCGTCCCGAATTTTAGATGCGCCACTGCTCGAAGTCAACCGATAGGAAAGATCACTGTCCAAAGGCGTGGAGAAAAGTACCTCGGAACCTTGTTGTCATATTTCCTCGAGGAGAAAGCAAGTCATAGCAAGAAAAAATATCACCACGAAGAGCACGAAGGACACAAAGTGAAATCAGGTTATAAAAAACCTTCGTAATCTTCGTGTACTTCGTGGTAGACAAGTTTCCTAACATGTTACAGGAGCCGCGTGTCTCGCTAAGGGGCAGGCCTCCAAGGCCTCAGGCCTTAGGCAGCCGATCAATGACCTCACGAGGAATAAATTCCTTGAGGCTGACTCGATCCATCGCGTCCTTCGGTACCGCCACCCTGGCAGCAAAGGGTCTCTGGACTGGTCGGGATGCGTCGATAATCATCTTCGTGGTCATGATATTATCGGTCTGAGACGGGTCGAGTGTATTACCCTTGGCGTTCTTTATGAAGTCCACGTCCTGATCTGCCTGCACCCGCGTGGCTATGGCCCACATGACCTCTCCTTCGTTATAGATATCGATATCCGCATCTACCACTACAACGTGCTTGACGAAATCGCACCCGGCCAGCGCCGCCAGTGCCGCTTGCTTGGTCTCCCCGTCAACCTTTTTGTCGATCGAGATGTAACAATGGAACCGGCAGCAACCCGAGATAGGGAAGTGAACCGCCTTTGCAGTGGGCACGATTCCCCGTATCAAATTGAAGAGACTCCCCTCTTTGGGGATTCCCCCCAGAACCCAGGTATCGCGGTGCCCTGTAAAGATGTGCTGGAAAACAGCATTGCGACGGTGAGTGATCGCCGTCACTTGAATCACAGGGCGGAGCCTCTGGGGGCCGTAATAGCCGGTGAATTCTCCGAAGGGTCCTTCTACCTCCCTTACTTTGGGTGGGATTTCTCCTTCGATCACGATCTCTGCATCCGCAGGCACCATAAAATCGTTTCCCCAGGTCTCGGAAGCCGTGAGTCGGATTGGAGCTCCCATGATGGCCCCTATCCGAGCATAGTCATCGACGCCGAAGGGTGAGACATTCAAAGCTCCCAGATAAAACGCCGGATGGTGGCTTATAACGATGGCTACGGGCGTTGGCCGCATCTTTTCTTCATTCTTTCGGTGTATCTGCCAGTTATGCCTGGGGGACATGTGAATGCCCAGCAGTTTCGGCCCCTTTACCATGTTTCGAAGAAACGCGACATTGTAGAAGCCTTCGTCTGGATCTTTCATCACCGGGGTCATGTCGATATAAGGGGCAGGGTCCATAGCATGGTGACGCACAATCGGGAAATCATAAAGGCTCGCGTCTTCTCCCTGCTTCACAACCTCCTTGACCGGGGCCTCCCGGGCCGAAACAGTTACGGGAGAAATGAGCATTTTTTCTCGCCGCGCGTACTCCAGGCTTAATGGTAGTCTATCTTCGTCAGGGTCCATTCCTAGAGCTAAGGCACAACGACGCCTGCTTGCAAAGACATTGCTCAAGAGCGGAAAGGGAGACGTTTCTCCTTTGAGGTTGCGCGCATTTTCAAAAAGCAGCGCGGGGAATTTTCCCTCGTTCTCCAGGTGTTGCAGCAAGGCAGTGACTTCATATTTTTCAGGGGATACCACCCGCCCGATCCGCAAGAGATCATGCGAAGGGCGTTGGTCGAGTTGTCGGAGAAAGTCCTGAAGGTTTTTGCTCATAATCCTCCCCCTTCAAAAGACCACTTGCTGATTTTTCCCTTTCGATTGCAGGCTACGTCAGAGCACGCCCTCGCCGGCCCTCGAGCACCTCGGGATTGACCAGATTCTTTGGACGGCCATCCAGATAGGCCACGACGTTGTCCACTGCCGGGGCAACGAGAGATTCATATCCTTTATCCGTCATACCGCCCAGGTGCGGCTGGAGCAAGACGTGTTCCTGGCGGCGGAGCCAGTTACCGGCCGGTAGGGGTTCCTCCCAATAGACGTCGAATCCCG
>Ga0209980_10001347_pt1 | contig 13507 bp, 12 predicted proteins | sample CR02metaG_FD_183611 | JGI IMG/M metagenome (GOLD analysis project Ga0209980, IMG submission 183611) | Deep subsurface microbial communities from Mariana Trench to uncover new lineages of life (NeLLi) - CR02 metaG (SPAdes) (version 2) | ecosystem: Environmental > Aquatic > Marine > Ocean trench... | reverse complement strand
AGGCGGAAACACACCGACCTGCGCATAGGTCTCAAAGACCGAAGAATGTTTGATATAAATGACGCTCGGTTCGGCGGGCAGGTTTTCCCCGCCCTCGACGACCCATTCGAGCCCGCATATAAGGCGCCCGGCCCATAGCATCCCCCTGGACCACGCCCGGGCTATGCCGAAGCGAACCCGATATGGAAGCGGCCAGAGCAATATGACGGCAACGGCGCCGGGGACGACCGTCAGCACGAAATACAAGACAAGAAATAGCACCCGTAGCAAAAACATCGTCTGCATTCCCCGGGGCCCGGAAAGTTGCGTAACAGGAAAGCTTCCTAGTGCGCAGACTCCTGGCTGATAGACAGGCGAGAGACATCTGCGACATTCAGAAACATCGCGCGCAGTTCGGCAAGCAAAGCCAGGCGATTATTGCGAAGCGCCGCGTCATCCGTCATCACCATGACGTGGTCAAAAAACCCGTCAACAGGATCCCTGAGATCAGCAAGGGTCGTCAGGACGTTGGTGTAGTCGCGGCTTGCCAAAAGAGGAGCAATGGCTTTTTGTGCTTTTACGACGGACTCGAATAGTGCTGTTTCAGCAGGTTCTGTTATCAAGGACTGATCGATGGATATATCAGCGTCGACACCCGCCTGTTTTAGTATATTGCCGATCCTTTTGTTTGCGGCAGCGAGGCTCGAGGCCGGCTCGAGCTTCACGAACGCGGCGACGGCTTTGAGGCGCGCATCGAAATCGAGCAGAGAAACCGGGCGCTTCGCCATCACGGCGGCAAACATTTCTGTGGTCAGACTGTTTTGCCCGTCGAGATAATAGGCGCGCATTCTTTCGGTAACAAAGTCATACAGACCTTCCGACAGGTCTTTTTCGTCTTTGTCGCCGACGGGTTGATCGGCGATAGTTGCGGCGACCAGCGCTGTAAAATCAAGATCAAGTCCCTGCTCGATAATGATACGGACAATGCCCAAAGCGCTTCGGCGCAAGCCGAACGGATCGCGGTTGCCGGAGGGTTTCTTGCCCAGGGCCAAAACACCTGCAATCGTGTCCAGTTTATCGGCGATCGCGAGAGCCTGTCCGGCCACAGTTTCCGGCAGGGCGTCACCGGCGAACCGCGGCAGGTACTGCTCTCCGATTGCCTCGGCTACGGCTCCGGGTTCGCCGTCAGCTGCCGCGTAATACCTGCCCATTGAACCCTGCAGCTCGGGGAACTCGCCAACCATGCCGGTCAGCAAATCGCATTTGGCAAGCGAAGCCGCTCGCTCAATGGCCGGCGTTTCCACGCCGAGCTGGGAGCCCACCGCGGCAGCCAGCCTGGCGACGCGAGCACTTTTGTCATAGATACTGCCGAGGCCGCGCTGATAGACGACATCTCTAAGCGCATCGCGGCGATCTGCGAGATTTACTCGCTTGTCTGCTTCCCAGAAAAACGCGGCGTCCGCAAGCCGGGCCCGAATCACTCGTTCATTGCCGGCGCGCACCCGGTCAGGCTCTTTGCTGACGAGATTCGCGATCGTTATGAACCGGGGCAACAAATTATCGCCCTTGTCGGCAACGGGGAAATAACGCTGATGACTGGCGAGCGTAGCGACAATGACCTCCTTCGGCAAAGACAAGAACGACTTGTCGAAGCTGCCGATCAGCGGCACGGGCCATTCGGTCAGGGCAGTAACTTCATCGTATAGGGCCTCGTTGGCTACGGGCTCGCCACCGGCTTCTTTCGCGGCCTTTTTCACGGCCGCGACAATGGTCTTCCGCCGCACATCGAAATCGGCAAGGACATGCGCTTTTTTGAGCAGAGACAAATACTTTGCCGGCTCATCAATTTCGATCTCGCCCGGTGCATGAAAGCGGTGGCCGCGGGTCATCCTGCCGGCGGGCACGTTCATCACGGAACCCTCAATGACATTTCTGCCGTGCAGCAATAGGATCCAGTGAACGGGCCGCACGAACTCGGCCTCACCCTCGCCCCAGCGCATTCGGCGCGGTATCGGCAGGCTTTGGAGAGCGGTCTGCACAAGCCCTGGTATGAGCTCCGCGGTTTTTTGGCCGCGCTCGAGCGAGCGAAAGCAGAGCCACTCGCCTTTGTCGCTTGTCAAACGCTCGAGGGCGTCGGGTCTGACGCCGCACTTTTTCGCAAACGCCTTAGCTGCGGGCGTGATTTTTCCGGCGGCGTCGTAGGCGACCGATACAGGTGGGCCCTTTACGACAAGCTCCTGGTCGGCCTGTGCAAAGCCAAGCGACGCGACAATGACAGCAAGCCGGCGTGGGCTCGCATAAGCGGATACTGATGCGTGCTCGAGGCGGGCCTTATCCAGGGCTTTCTGCAAACCGCCGGCAAAGGCATTCATGAGGTTCCTGAGCGCCTTCGGCGGCAGCTCCTCGGTGCCTATCTCGACCAGAAAATCGGCAGCCTTGCTCATCGCTGAGAGGCTCCGCGCTGCGGCGGCCCGGCGCTCTCGACCATCGGAAAGCCCATGGCCTCGCGACTTGCGTAATAGGCCGCGGCCACGGATTTGGACATGTCCCTGACGCGAAGAATGAAGCGCTGGCGTTCGCTGACCGACATGGCCTGTCGTGCGTCAAGCAGATTGAAAGTATGTGAGGCGACCAGCATTTGCTCGTAGGCGGGGAGCGCCAGCTTGAGTTCGATGAGACGCTGACAATCGTGCTCAGCAAGGTCGAATGCATGGAACAGCGAGTCAATATCGGCCAGCTCAAAGTTGTACCTGGATTGTTCCACCTCGTTTTGATGATAAACGTCGCGATAGCTGATGCGGCCAAGCGGCCCGTCTGTCCAGACGATGTCGAAGATATTCTCGACATCCTGCAAATACATCGCCAGGCGCTCGAGGCCGTAAGTTATCTCGCCGGTGACCGGCCGGCACTCGAGCCCACCGAGCTGCTGGAAGTAGGTGAACTGGGTGATCTCCATACCGTTGAGCCAGACCTCCCAGCCAAGGCCCCAGGCGCCCAGGCTAGGTGACTCCCAGTTATCTTCGACAAAGCGTATGTCATGAACGGTCGGATCGATGCCGATCGTACACAGCGATTCCAGGTAAACGTCCTGAAAGTCCTCAGGCGATGGCTTGATGACAACCTGGAACTGGTAGTAGTGCTGCAGTCTGAAGGGGTTATCGCCGTAACGGCCGTCAGTCGGGCGGCGGCAGGGTTGCACATAGGCAGCGCTCCATGGCTCGGGGCCCACGGCACGCAGGAAGGTGGCCGGATGAAACGTACCGGCCCCCATTGGCATGTCATAGGGCTGTGCAATAACACAGCCGCGCTCAGCCCAGAATTGCTGCAGCGCCAGGATCAGATCCTGGAAAGTCAGCAACGCAGGCGGGTTGTCCTTTTTCATCAATGATTTCAATGCCTGCAGAGGCGCGCAGTATAACCAAGATGGGGCTGTCTGCCGATGGCCGCGTTAGCTGGTCTGGCGGGGGAAAAGCGATGCGCCCGAAATGATGCAGACGCGACAGAAGTGCACTACACTGGTGCGCTACCTGGCGAGGTCGCACCATCTTGGTGCAAACTCTGCCACGGTCAAATTCGAAAGGCCTTGATAATTAATGACTTGAAGTTTACGGCCTGTGGCACGGTTCCTGCAGTAGTTATTATTAGGAAGCATAAGCAATAGCTAAGCATAAAAATTAATGCCGGCCGATCGGCCGGCGGCATTTTTTTGAAAGCCAAATTGGAGGAGTGATTCATGACACCCGCTGAGGTTCTCGGCCTGATAAAAGAAAGAGAGGTGAAGTTCATCGACTTTCGGTTTACCGACACGAAAGGCAAGGAGCAGCACGTTACGGTGCCGTCCCGGGCAGCCGATGAAGACCTTTTTGAAGAAGGTAAGATGTTCGACGGCTCGTCGATCGCCGGATGGAAGGGCATCAACGATTCGGACATGATTCTGCTGCCGGATCCGACAACGGCCGTCGTCGATATCTTTACAGAAGACACGACACTGAATTTACGGTGCAACGTTATCGAGCCCTTGACAATGCAGGGCTATGACAGGTGCCCGCGATCCCTGGCTCAGCGCGGGGAGGCCTATTTGAAATCGACAGGCATTGCGGATGCGGCTTATTTTGGTCCGGAGAACGAGTTCTTCGTATTCGATGATGTGCGCTGGGACGATACGATGCAGGGTGCGTTCTATTCGGTTGACTCGAGCGAAGGTGCGTGGAACACGAGCAGAAGTTACGACGACAGTAACACCGGTCATCGGCCAACCGTCAAAGGCGGCTACTTCCCGGTACCACCGGTCGATTCCCTGCACGATATCCGTTCGGCAATGTGTCTCGCGCTGGAAGAGCTGGGTCTCGAGACAGAGGTTCACCATCATGAGGTAGCGACCGCCGGCCAGGGTGAAATAGGCGTTAAATTCAATACCTTAGTGCGTAAGGCAGACGAAGTGCAGATCCTCAAGTACGTCGTTCACAACGTGGCGCACAGTTACGGCAAGACCGCCACCTTCATGCCTAAACCGCTGGTCAATGACAACGGCAACGGCATGCACGTACATCAGTCGCTCTTTAAGGACGGCAAGAATCTATTCGCGGGTGATGGCTACGCGGGCCTGTCCGACACAGCGCTGTATTACATCGGCGGCATCATTAAACATGCGAAGTCACTAAACGCGTTTACGAATCCGTCGACGAACAGTTATAAGCGACTCGTGCCGGGTTTCGAGGCGCCGACAATACTCGCGTACTCTGCACGCAATCGTTCCGCCTCGATTCGCATTCCTTACGATTCGAGGCCGAAAGGGCGCCGATTGGAAATCCGCTTCCCTGACTCGATGGCCAATCCATACCTCGCATTCACGGCGATGATGATGGCTGGCATTGACGGCATTCAGAACAAGATTCATCCGGGCGATCCGCTGGACAAGGATCTTTATGACCTGCCGCCTGAAGAGGAAAAGGACCTGAAGCTCGTCGCATTTTCACTCGATGAGGCGCTGGAGGCGCTCGATGCTGATCGTGCCTTCCTCAAAGCCGGCGACGTGTTCAGCGATGACGTGATCAACGCCTATATGGACCTCAAATGGGAAAACGTGACCAGGCTTCGAATGACCACACATCCTGTGGAATTCGACATGTATTACAGCCTTTAGGCGCCTGAAACTGTGAACCGGGCGACATTTTGCCGCCCGGGCGCTGGCCCCGACCCGGAGAGCGCTGCTATGCTAGTCCTATGCGCATGTGTCTGTTTATCGCTGCCTCGATCCTTCTGGCCACCGGCACTGTCCTGGCTCAGGCGTACCGCTGGGTGGACGAAAACGGCATTGTCCATTTTTCCGACAGACCGATACCGGGGGCTGAGGAGATCGAGCTGGCCCGCAATAATCGCAGCGCATCCCAGCGACGACTCAGCGCGGCGCCGGCAGTCCCGGCGCAGTCTGCCGGTGATGAGCGGGCTGATGCCGGCGTATTCAAATACGAAAGCCTTGCGATCGCCTCGCCGGCAGCAGAAGAAACGCTGTGGAACATAGAAGGCGTACTGAACGTAACACTGGCACTGAGCCCGGCGCTTCAGGACGGCCACCAGGTTCGGGTGTATTTCGACGGCAAGCGTCAAACGGTCGACAGCGCGTCCTTTCAGATTCAGGAAGTCTGGCGTGGCGTGCACAATCTTCAGGCGGAGGTGGTGGATGGGACCGGCAAGCTGATGATTCGCAGCGTGACGAACCGATTCTACGTGCAGCAAAACACGATCAGTCGAAGGCCAGCCCACAACTAGGCGGAAACCCTTCCAAGACTGCAGGCGGCGGCGCAGCATCGGGCGATATCTTTGCTGCCTTGAACACCGGCGTTGTACTTCTCGATCAGAACCTCCTGATCACCGACCTGAACCCCGCCGCCGAGAACCTGCTCGGCATCAGCCGACGCAGGGCGCGGGGCAGACCGCTGCTGCAACTCGTGGACGACGATCCTGAATTCCAGGATATTCTCTGCCGCGCACTGAGCAGCGGCCGGACATACGCGACCGAGCTTCGGCTCGGGCCGACGGAAGTTCATGCTGAAGACCGCATCGTGGATTTCCGCGTGTCATCCCCGGAAAATGCGGATCTGAGCGCGGACCTGTTGATCGAAATGGCGGATGTGACTCGCCGCTCAAGAATCAGCCGCGAAAACGCGCTGCTTATTCAACACGGCGCAGGGCGGCAGATGATTCGCCAGCTGGCACACGAAATAAAAAACCCACTCGGCGGAATTCGTGGTGCAGCGCAGTTACTCAGCAAACAGCTTCGAAGCGAAGAACTTCAGGAGTACACGAGCGTCATCATCAACGAAGTTGACCGTCTGGCCAGTCTCGTCGATACGCTGCTTGGCCCGGGCGGGCCACCAAACAAACAAGCAACCAATGTGCATGAGTTGCTCGAATATGTGTTGCGCCTGATACAGGCAGAAGCCGGTGATGAGATCAACATTCGGCGCGATTATGATCCCGGCTTGCCGTTGATCGAGCTTGACCGCGACCAGCTGGTGCAGGCGTTTCTGAACCTCGTGAGAAACGCTGTTGTTGCCTTGGACGGGCAGGGCACGATCATCCTTCGGAGCCGCGCGATCATGAATTTCACCATAGGCGAAACACGACATCAGGCGATCGCCAGTATAGAAATTGAAGATGACGGACCGGGCATTCCGCCGGAGCTGCAGGGCTCAATATTTTATCCACTGGTCACGAACAGGCCGGACGGCACCGGCCTCGGGCTGCCGGCCGCACAGGAACTGATCAGCCGCCATCAGGGGCTTATCGAATTTGAAAGCCGGCCGGGGCGCACGGTATTTTTTGTCAGAATACCGCTGGTCCCTGCCAATCCTCCTGGCCCGAGCGCGGAGGATCGGCATGCCTGATGGAGAACTAAGCGTTTGGGTTGTCGACGATGATAAATCGCTGCGCTGGGTTCTCGAAAAAGCGCTGCGCCAGGCGGGCATGGAAACCAGGAGCTTTGATCGCGCCGAACACTTGCTCGAAGCAATCGGGCACGACCGCCCCGACGTCCTTATTACAGACGTGCGCATGCCGGGCATGGACGGCATTGCGCTGCTCAACAGAGTCAGCCGCAGCTGTCCCGACCTGCCGATCATCGTCATTACCGCGCACACGGACCTGGATCACGCGGTGGCCGCCTATCAGGGAGGCGCATTCGAATACCTGCCGAAACCTTTCGATCTCGACGAGGCCATCGAGCTCGTAAGAAAAGCCGCGCGCAAGAACGGCAGACCCGCATCACGTGACACTGCAAAGGAGGCGGAGAAAATACCAATGCTGATCGGCAAGGCACCCGCCATGCAGGAGGTCTTTCGTGCAATCGGGCGCCTGGCGCGTTCGAGCATTACGGTCTTGATTACGGGCGAGTCCGGCACCGGCAAAGAGCTCGTGGCGCGGGCGCTGCATCAACACAGCCCAAGGGCCGATAAACCGTTTATCGTGCTCAATACCGCGGCGATCGCGTCGGAATTGCTGGAGTCGGAGCTATTTGGCCATGAACGGGGAGCATTTACCGGGGCGGATTCGCGGCGCATCGGACGCTTCGAGCAGGCCGATGGGGGCACGCTGTTTCTCGATGAAATCGGCGATATGTCTCCGGCGTTGCAGACGCGAATGCTGCGCGTACTTGCGGAGAGCGAGTTTTTTCGCGTCGGTGGGCAGGCCTTAATCCAGGTCGACGTCAGGGTCATTGCCGCCACCAACCAGGATCTTGCGCGTGCCGTTAAGGAACACCGATTCCGCGAAGATCTGTTCCACCGGCTGAACGTCATTCGCATCCATACGCCGCCGTTAAGGCAGCGGCGAGAGGATATCCCTTCACTGCTCGAGCATTATCTGACAGACGCTGCAAGAGAGCTCGGCGCCGCCGCGAAAACCATCAACCCTGAGGCGATGGATATTCTGCGCGCATACGATTGGCCGGGCAACGTACGTCAGCTGGTCAACGCGACCCGCCGTCTGACCGTGACCGCAGCCGGCGGCGTCATCAGCGCCCTCGACATACCGGAGGACCTTGGTGGCAAGTCGTCCGGCAAAGGCGCTTTCCAGGAGTGGACACAGAGCCTGGCACACTGGGCCGAACAGCAGCTGAACGACCAGGATCGCAGCCCGCTTCTCGATGCGGCCTTGCCTGAATTCGAGCGCACGCTTATTCGCATCGCGCTCAACCAGGCAAAAGGACGGCGTCAGGAAGCAGCGAAACTGCTTGGCTGGGGACGCAATACGTTGACACGGAAGATCAAGAGCCTCGAGCTGGATTAAGAATCGCCCGTCAGGTGAATGCTCCTGCAACACCCGCACTCCCACCATCCATGGCGCTCGGACAACTGCTGCCGGGCGATGTCACACGGTCAGAGAACCAATCACCTGACGTAAGGACCGCATATCGTGCTGAAGCAAATACCCGGCGATGCCGCTGTTAATGGCCTGGCAGACCAGGGGATCGTAAAACAGCGCCGTGCCGACACCCACGGTGGCCGCTCCGGCGATCATGAATTCCAGCGCATCGTTTGAGGTCATGATTCCGCCCTGACCAATGATTGGCACATTCATGGGTTTGGCAATTTCATAAACTTGATGCACTTTCAATAGTGCAATTGGCTTTATCGCCGGGCCGGACAAACCGCCTTTCAGGTTACCGATTACTGGCCGGCGCTCTTCCACGTCTATCGCCATTCCCGAAATCGTGTTGATGACGGCGAGCGCATCGGCGCCGGCTTCAATGCAGAGCCGGGCATTCTCCTGTATGTCTGTCTGGTTTGGCGACAGCTTGGCAATGATTGGCTTAGTCGTTTCCCGTCGGCAGGCTTCAACGACTCTGGCCGACATATCGGGATAGTTGCCGAAGGAAGCGCCGCCTTCGGCGATGTTCGGACAGGAGATATTGATCTCGATGGCGTCGATCGGTGAGTCCTCGAAACGCCGGGTAACTTCGGCGTAATCCTCGATCGTTGATCCACAAACATTGGCGATGAATCGTGTTTCGTTGAAGTCGAGCGTCGGCAGAATCTCGTCGATAACTTTGTCGACGCCCGGGTTCTGCAGACCGATCGAATTAAGCATTCCCATCGGTGTTTCGCAGACGCGGTGTGGCGGATTACCGAGCCGCGGTTCTCTTGTCGTTCCCTTCAAAACGACAGCGCCAACATCACGATTCGAGAAACCCTGTATGCGAGTGTATTCCTCCCCGAAGCCAACACAGCCTGAAAGGAGAACGATCGGCGAGCTAAGCATCATGCCGCAGAACTCAATGCTCAAGGGATCGTGCTCAGGATTTACTGCCAGGGCCATGTTTCCGGGTATCTTAATGAATTGCGAGCGGGCCGAGCATGCAGTTTACAATCACCGGGCGACAAGGGGAGTTCTGAAAGAGTCGATGTTCAGCCTTATTCTCTATCAGCCGGAGATTCCACCGAATACCGGCAATATCATACGTCTTTGCGCCAATACCGGCACAAAGCTGCACTTGATCGAGCCCCTGGGCTTTGACCTCGATGAGCCGCGACTAAAGCGAGCGGGGCTCGACTACAGGGAATTTGTGAACGTCGAAGTGCACAGCAGCCTCGATGATTGCCTTGCAAAAAGCGCCCCGCGAAAGGTCTTCGCATTAAGTACGCACGGCGTGACGACTTATTCAGCGCCCGACTTCGCAGCAGGAGATGCTTTCCTATTCGGCCCCGAAACTCGTGGGCTGCCAGTGGAAATCCTGGAATCGTTGCCAGCGGAGCAGCGTTTGCGCATTCCGATGCGCCAGGAGAGCCGCAGCCTGAACCTGTCCAACGCGGCGGCAGTCGTCATTTACGAGGCCTGGCGGCAGCAGGATTTTGCCGGCGGCGGATAAAGAATTGCCCGGCACCTCAGGCGCTACTCGGGTTTTAGCGTTCGCCCCATCAAGGCGCTGACTGCCTCGCGCGGTGAAAGGTCTTCGTAAAGAATCCTGTAGAGCTCGAGACAGATAGGCATATCGACACCCAGGCGGTCGGCGACTTCGCGGACAGCTCTTGCAGCGAGCACGCCCTCGACGACCTGTTGTATTTCCTGTTGCACTTCTTCGATAGTCTTGCCGGTGGCAAGCGCCAGGCCCATGCGACGATTGCGGGAAAGGTTATCGGTGCAGGTAAGGACGAGATCGCCCATGCCTGCGAGGCCCATGAACGTATCCTGCTTCGCACCGAGCGCGAGGCCCAGCCGGGTCATTTCCACGAGACCGCGAGTAATCAACGCGATTCTCGTGTTGGCGCCGAAGCCCAGGCCATCGGAAAGCCCGGCGGCGATAGCCAGCACATTCTTGACCGCGCCACCAACTTCGACGCCGATCATGTCCTGTGCCGTGTAAGCACGAAAGTTTTCGCCGGAGATTTCTTCGGCTACGTCGCTCGCGAATTCGCTGTCGTTTGCAGCAATGGTCATTGCTGTTGGCAGACCCGCGGCCACCTCGTTCGCAAATGTCGGCCCGGACAAAACGGCCATTGGCCGGTCCGGACCGAGGATGGCCTCTGCGACCTGGTGCGGCAACAAACCGGTACTCAGTTCGAAGCCCTTGGTCGCCCAGCAAATTCGCATGTCGGCGGCGAGCATCGGCTGTATGGTCAGCAAAGTTTCTCGAAAGCCGTGGCTGGGTACCGCAATGAGAATGTCCCGAACATGATTGAGACAGGCCTCAAGATCCAACTCGGCGCGAAGGTTTTCAGGAAAGCGCACGCCGGGCAGGTAACGCTCGTTGGCGCCATCGTTGGCGATTTTTTTCAGGTTTGCGGTATCACGATCCCATACCCTGACGAGACGGCCGCCGCGGGCGAATTGCAGCGCCAGTGCCGTGCCCCAGGAGCCGGCGCCAATTACCGCGATTGGCCGGTCTTTGTCGGCGTCGTTCAGTGGCTGCCACCGTTACCGCCGTTACCGCCTTCAGCCTCACCCGGTGCCTGGCTCTGTGCATAAAGCGAATCAAAATTGATCGGCTGCAGTATAAATTCCGGAAAGCCGCCCTTTGATATGGCTGCTGCAATGGATTCCCTGGCGTAGGGAAACAGGATGCTGGGGCAAAAACTTCCCACAATCACGCCGAATTCCTTTTCGTCGTAGCCTGATATATGAAACAGACCAGCCTGGTGCAGCTCGACGAGAAAAAGAGTCTTGTCCTCGTGCTTCGCTTCGACCGTTATCGTCAGCACGACTTCACTGTGGTCGTCGTCATGCCGTGTGTGCGAGCTTCGAAGATTGAGATTTGTATTAGGAGTCCATTTTCCCGACGTAAAGATGGCTGGGCTGTTCGGGGATTCGAACGAGAAATCTTTCAAATAAATTTTCTGAATCGTTATTTGTTTCCCGGTTTTTTGCTGTTCGGCCATTACGTTTTCCCGTGTATGCAAAAGGAATCAGGGCAAGTAAGGCTACTGCCCGATCAGTCTGTCCAGATCACCGCCCTTGTCGAGGGCGCATAACTCGTCAAATCCGCCGATGAGCCGATCATTGATAAAAATTTGCGGCACCGACTGACTTCCGCTAAGTCGCAGCATTTCCTCGCTCCGTTCGTCATCGCCGGAAATTATGATGTCGTCAAATAAAAGCCCTTTTTTCGTAAACAGCATTCGGGCAGCGGCACAATAGGCGCAGACATCGTTGCCGTAAATCACTACCTTGGGCTGTGGTGCTTTTGCAGTAGGCATGCTTTCTGCCGCGCAGAGTCCTTGACGGAGTACTAGGACTTGCTTTTGGTCTTCTTGGCGGTCACGAGCGGGAGATTCGCCTGCGTCCAGGCATTGATACCGCCCTTCAGGCCATAAACATTTTCGACGCCGGACTTGCGCATGGAATCGACCACCTTGCCAGAGGTCATGCCGCCATCACAGACGGCGATAATGGCCTTCTTCGCATACTTGGCGATCTTGTCCTTGTTGGCCTGGAGTTCGTCGAAAGGAATGTTCTTGGCGTTGACGATATGGCCCCTGGCAAACGCTTCAGCGTTGCGCAGGTCGATAACGACCGCGTCCGAATTGATCAGCTTGACGGCATCCTGCGGCTCAATATTGGTCATGCCGCGGGCCTTGCGCTGCAATTCGGTGAAAACCAAAAGAAAGAAGCTGAATGCCAGCGCGCCGATGAGCAACGGGTGGTTACCGGCAAATTCCAGGTAAGTGTTCATTATTCAGGTAAGGGATATCGTTTGAGCCGATCATGCGCCGGCAAGAGACAGGCATTATAACAGCGCCGGCCGCCGGAACATCTGCGGGCCGGGGACGAACCCGGACCTGCAGACAGGACCCTTTTCGAGATGAGGCATTGGCCTTTCTCACGGGGCATCAAAGGATTTAGACTTCCGTGCCATGACTCTCCGCGGCTCAATTTGCAAAGGCTTTCTTGCTTTGATCATTGCGTCCAGCCTCATGGCCGCGGGGCTGGCACAGGAGGATGAGGGGGGCCTGGCCAAGGTCAAGGAGCGTGAGCTCGAGAACGTACGGGAAAAGATCTCGACGCTCAAGAAAAGCATGGATAAGCGAGCGGCCGACAGGGATCGTCTCACGGGTGATCTGCAGGAAGCCGAAGTAAAAATATCTGAAAAGCGCATTCGCCTGAAAGAAATCGGGAGACTCAGGCAGTTCAGCGAGAAAAGAAAAGCGGAACTCGAGCAAATGCGTTCACAGCGGGAAGCGGAACTCGAGCAGGAATCGGGCCAGCTCGCAGCGCAGGTTCGAGCTGCGTACACGAGCGGCAAGCAGGAGCGAATCAAGCTGTTGCTCAACCAGCAAGACCCGGCGACCGCCGGCCGTATGATGGTCTATTACCGCTATCTCAATGACTACCGGGGCAAAAACATCGGGAAAGTAAAACGAGTTATCGATGAACTGGCCGAGCTGCATCAGAGGGCGGCCGAGGAAGAAAACCGGCTGGCGGCTCTCGCGAGGGCAAGATACGCGGAGCTTGTGGAGCTGAACGAGGAGCAGGAAAAGCGTCAGGATCTTCTGCTCGCCCTCAAGTCGAAAATTGAACAGGAAGGGAACGAAATCGAACGCCTCGCCGCAGAGGAAAACGACCTGGCCCGCCTGATCGCGGAGCTGACCAGCATCCTGTCCGATTATCCAATCACTTCAGAAGAGCCGTTCAGCCAGCTAAAAGGCCGACTGACCTGGCCCGTCGCGGGTCGCCTGCTGCATGATTTCGGACAGCCGAGGGCCCGCGGTCGCCTGAAATGGAAAGGCGTCGTCTTTGCGGCACCGCAGGGGCGCGAAGTCCGTGCTGTTTATCATGGTCGGGTGGTCTTCGCTGACTGGCTGGCCGGTATGGGGCTGTTGCTTATCATCGATCATGGCGAGGGTTTCATGACGCTATACGGATACAACGAAACCATCCTGAAAAGCGGCGGTGAGTGGGTGGCGCCCGGCGATGTAATAGCAACCGTCGGCAACAGTGGTGGGCAGCAGCAGGCAAGCCTGTATTTCGAAATTCGTCAGGGAACGCGCCCGGTCGACCCGAGGCTGTGGATTACCAAGCGGCCCAAAGAGGGCTA
>Ga0209980_10001346_pt1 | contig 13534 bp, 11 predicted proteins | sample CR02metaG_FD_183611 | JGI IMG/M metagenome (GOLD analysis project Ga0209980, IMG submission 183611) | Deep subsurface microbial communities from Mariana Trench to uncover new lineages of life (NeLLi) - CR02 metaG (SPAdes) (version 2) | ecosystem: Environmental > Aquatic > Marine > Ocean trench... | reverse complement strand
CGAAAAAACTCTTGCCTGTTGAGGTGAAGGCGGCTGAGTTGTTGAATCTCAAGCCTCGGAGAAGGAAGGTGCCCGGTGGTGCCGCTGGTCTTCAAAACCAGTCTGGGAGCCGTAAGACTCCCGGAGGGTTCGACTCCCTCCCTTCTCCGCCACTAGCTCACCACACATCCACTGACAAAGTGATTCACCTAGGTGGACCTCGTTGCGTGTCCTAAATCAAATCACCCACGTTTTTGGATAAATCCGCGGGTTTCCCGCGACTATTGGCACACTGCACAGGTCTACAGAAATCACCATGCCCACACGTAACCGTCTTCTATGGACCCTTGCCCTTGGCCACGGCGCCACCCACTGGCATCAGGGGGCAATGTCCGTTTGCCTGCCGTTGATTCTCAAGGACTTGGGAATAAGCTACATCCAGATGGGATTAATCCGGTCCGTTCAGCGGATTGTGATGATGGTTAGCACAACGGTAGGGGGGTTAGCCACAGACCTTCTCAATCAACGTAAAGCGATTCTGATTTTCTCCATCTTATGGCCAACCATCTTTTTTTACTTTCTCGGCTACTCCACCACTTTTATTGTTTTTGCCGTTTTGATTTGGTCAAGAACTCTCTTCGGTGGTTTCCTCTGGCACCCGCCCGCCCGTGCAGTGATCGGGGAAAACTTTCCAGATCGGATGGGCTTCGGCCTGGGCATCCACGCCATGGGCGGAAACCTCGCGCAGGCACTCGCCCCGCTAGCTATTGGCGGCTTGCTCTGGTTCATCACCTGGAGAACCGCGTTTAAGCTTCATCTCATTCCAGGAATTCTCATGGCCCTTCTGCTATGGCAACTCCTCCCTCCGCTAGGGCGAGACCAAGAACAGAAGAAGAAGGGCCTATCCTATGTGGCGGCATTTCGCGCAGGCGTTTTAGGAAATATTCCGTTTTTAGGCATATGTCTCGTTGCGGCCCTCAGGTCCATTGGCGAAAATATCATTCCTACGTTCCTTCCGCTCTACCTCTCTTATGAGATGAACTTGAGCACTGCTTCGATCGGGGTCTATCTCTCTTCCCTCGCTCTGGTCGGTACAATCTTTGCCCCTGTTGTTGGACACCTCTCAGACCGATGGGGTAGAAAGCCCATCATATTCTTGTGTCTTTTCTCTGGTAGCCTATTCATTATGGCCATCCCCTTGATCCAATCCCCCATAATCCTCTTTCCCGTAATCTCCTTGGGAGGTATGGTCATTTTCTCTACTGGCCCAGTCATTCAGGCTGCTGGCCTGGATCACGCACCGAGAGAACTATGGGGCGCAGCCCAAAGCTTTATGGACATCGCCCGTTCTTTCCTATCTCTAATTTTCCCTCTCGTGGCTGGACTAATTGCCGACATCTACGGTCTGAGCTATACATTTTACCTGTTTGGCGCAGTTAACCTGTTGGCAGCCCTGATTATCCTCTCAGTCCCGCAGCGTACCGCAAAGGCATGAGACTCCAGGTGGCCACTCCAACCACCATCTTTTAAAAACCTAGCCAAAGATATTTGAACTTTTCGGTTGAATTTTGGATTACGGAATCGGATAAGCGATGACTCTCGCAAAGGCGCAAAGGACGCCAAGGAGGAGAATCAAAAAAGTTTTCTTTGCGATCTTGGCGTCCCTTCGGCAGAGTTTATCCTGACAGAGGAAGGGCTCAGGACAGGCTTGGCGCGAAAAACTTTCTTGAAGTCGTTCTGTTGAACATTCTATCGGTAAGAATCTATGCGTTCGAGAGCACTTGGAGAGTTTGTATTCGCCGGTCCCACTTATAGATTAATCTTCTCAGCGTAGAGATTCTCCACGAAGCCACTGGCCTTGAGTTTTTTCAGAATACGCAGATTAAATAAATCCGCCGGCTTAAGAGACTTTGCCCGGCTATCAGCCACAGAAACAGCATCGATCAGCGCCTGAACCGCCTCTATATTGGGAAAAGGTGACGGCTCAAGTTGAGCTGCCAAGGCATGGTACATGGCTTCTATGGAAGTTCGACCCACAATCGTCACATGTCTCTCTATGATCCCCATGCTTTCATCCCGATGGGTCAGATAATAGTGGATTGCGGTCAGGTACCCTTTCATAAAGCGTCTCACCACCTCGTTATCCCTCTTGATCAAGGATCGGGTAGTCATTAAGAGTTCTGAGATAACAGGCACCCCCTTGATATCGAGGATCTTGAGCCCTAGTTTTTCAGCCTGTAGGGCTATTTCACGAACTAAAGGCGCGCCCTGGATCAGATTCTTCGAGAGCGCTAATGCCCTTTCAGGGGAGTATCCAATCTCTATCATCTCAACATCAATTAATGGGTCAAGCCCGCCCCTGCGAAGAACCACACGAGCAATGAGATCCGATTTTCGGCCCAGCCCGGATACCCCGATTTTTTTCCCTTTGAGCTGTTTGATCGATGAAATATTGGGAGATACACCAAACCTGTAGTGCTCCAGGCTTGAATGAGATCCGAGAAAGATAATGTCTGCCCCTTTGAGAATGGCCTGCAATGGCACAACGGGATTGCCCGAACCCAAAAAGATATCAATTCCAATTAGTGCCTGAATGCCGCCAGTGGGTGCATCATCGATGTAGACATTTTCGATTTCAAGGCCGTATCTCTTAAAGAGACCAGCCTCTTTGGCCACCAGTGCAACGGCAGTCCCCACCCCAAAGCCGGAATAGGCCAGTCTCAGCCTCTTTACCGTTTCCCCGGTATGCGCGAGGGAAGGCCAGAGCAGCATTGTCAAAAGCGAAACAATTGGTAAAGCTAACCATTTTCTTAGGGATTCCATTGCTCTCCAAGGCTCCCTTCTATATTCAATTCTTCTCCGACTCTCACCACTCAGTGTAGGCCAATTAGACGAAGAGTACAGCCATCTGGCAAAAATAAATTCTATTCGCACTGGCGCACTATGGGCGGGCCTTGCCGCACAAGATCGGCAAGCATCTCGATAAAACGCGGGTGGTCGTTGACGGGGGCGGCCCGATGGAAGCGCAGTCCAAGTTCCTCTGCCACTCTTCGCGCCTCTACATCCAGGTCGTACAGTACCTCCACGTGCTCACACACAAATCCAATAGGCACGACGACCACATCCCCCGCCCCATCCCTGGCCAGCCCGCGCAGAACGTCGCAGATGTCGGGCTCTAGCCATGGCTCACGAGGCGACCCGCTCCGACTCTGATAGGCAAGCGACCAGCGTGGGTGCCCGAGCCGATCAGCTACTGCCCGCGCAGCACCCGTGAATTGCGTCACATAAGGCGATTCACTAGCCATAGCGATAGGCACGCTGTGGGTAGTGAAAACTATTGGCGTGAACCTTCGCCGGTCCGGGACCACCCTGGTCAGGGCGCTGTCCACACGCTCCGTCATAGCGTCGATGAACTGCCGGTGTCCGGTCCACACCGGGGCAAACACAACCTCAGGCGCGCCGCCTCCTACCTTCTCGCAGGCGGTGGCAACATCCCCGATATAGCGTTCCCAAGAGGCCTCGGTCTGAAACGCCGAAAGAATGATCCCCAGCGCGCGCCGGTGGCCCCTATCCTTCATTTCTGCCAGTGTCTCATACAGGAAGGGGCGCCAGTTCCGCATCCCGACGAATACGGAATGCGGAATTCCGTCACGCCTTAAAACCCGGCGCAACCCGTCTGCCTGGCGGAAGGTCAGCTCATTTAGCGGTGAACCGGCACCGATCACTTCATAGTGATGCGCTACCTCCTCGATGCGCTCGGGAGGAATATTGCGACCTGCGGTGACGATCCGTAGGAAAGGACGTATTTCCTCAGGTTTCTCCGGCCCGCCAAAGGCAATTAACAAGACCGAGTCAAATGAATGGTCTTTCTGAGGATTCGTTATTTCTTTTTCTTCTTTTTCTTCTTGCTCTTATCAATGACCAATGGTGCCGTGGCCAACGTATTACCGTCTTCATCCACGATAGTAATCGTGTAAACCGTCCCGGCCTTCAAAAGCCCCCTTTTGAACTCCCGACCCCGAAGCTTCCATGTGCTGGCAAACGCCCCATACTCGTTGACGATCGGCCGCGGCTTCACCAAAAAGCTGATGTCCGACAGCACGCCGCCCATCATCACTCGTATACCCAACTCCTGCTTGGGTTTGAACCCCGAACCGGCAATCAGTATCTTCCCCTTCTTTGGCTTCACCAGTGCCGGCGAGACGGTCACATTCGGTCCAGCCTCAGCAATGGCCACCTTCCCCAACAGAAACGAATACGACCCACCACTCAGCAGGGTCAGAAAAAAGGCAAGAGCAAGGCACCCTGAAATCCTAGCTAGTCTCTTCCTGTGTGTCATTTAGATACCCTCCTTCCAAACGTATTTAAAATGCCCACCTTAAAACAGGGGGCATTATAGGAACTGCCCTCACCCCATGTCAAGACCATCCATGTAGTTTATTACTAAGTCCTTCGATTCATAAATTCGGTCACGAAATAGTTTCTTCAGGACTTAGTGCTGAGGGAGCATTTCTCATGGAAACTACAGACACCAATAAGTAACCGTAGGTGCGATCCGAAGCACTAAGGTCAAATTCTACCCAACCTTCACCCATCCATTTCATAAGGTATCACAAGCGAGATCCTTGCAACCGCTAGATATTGACAACGATCCAACAGATGAAATAGGTCTATTATCAACCTTAACTCTCTGTTGCTTGCCACAGGGGATTGGGATGAGGAGCTGGAAGAAGAGGCAAAGCCGGCGATCGAGGGCGATTACTTGCGTAATGGTAGAAAGTTGAAATGGCACCGGGGTAAGCTTTAGGTGGTGAACAGAGCGGCCTCTGATCCCTGCCGTACCGACTATCATTCCAACTCGAGAAAGATTTCAAGGAGGTAAACCCCGTACCACGGACTTACGTCCGTGGCTTTGGGGCGTTGCCCTTACAGGGGGGGTCGGAACATTCATCCCCGCGCTTACGCACGGGGCGTTCTGTGGTACGGGGTAAAATATGCGCCTGAAGGACAAGGTCATTATTGTTACTGGTGGAGGATTAGGAATCGGCCGGGCTTACTCCAAAGGTCTGGCCAAAGAAGGAGCCAAGGTAGTCGTCGCGGACATCCAGGTTGAGGCGGCTAAACAGGTGGCCGACGAAATCACAATGGAGGGAGGAGATGCTCTGCCGGTAGCTGTGGACGTCACCTCACCCGAGAAGACTCGCAAGATGGCCGACACAACCCTCAAACGCTACGGCCGCATTGACGTGCTGGTCAACAATGCCGGACTCTATACTGCCCTTAAGAAAAAACCCTTCATGGAGATTCCTGTAGGTGAGTGGGACCAGGTCATGGCGGTCAATCTAAAGGGGCTCTTTCTCTGTGCCCAGGCGGTCCATCCGGCCATGAAAAAGCAGGGAAAGGGGAAGATTATCAACATCTCTTCCGGAACCGTGCTTGGAGGGACACCCTTCTTTGTCCATTATGTAGCCTCCAAGGCTGGGGTCATTGGTTTTACCAGGGCCCTGGCCCGAGAATTGGGCCCTGACAACATCTCCGTGAACGCCATTACCCCTGGTCTCACCATCTCCAGTCCGCAGCAGGAAGGAGTCATGACTCCGGAGCAGCGGGAGGACCGAAGGCGCCGCCGATGTTTCCAGAGGGATCAATTGCCCGAAGACCTGGTTGGCACGGTCGCTTTCTTATCATCCGATGACAGCAATTTTATCACCGGTCAGACTATCAACGTCGACGGGGGCCAAAACCTACACTGATGATAGGGGCGAACCTTCCAAGCACCGTAATCTTGTGTTATTCTAATATGTTAAATGAGTAAAGTCACTTCGCATTCAGACAGCCGACCTATCCATCTGCCCGCCTTTCCCCTTTTGATCTTTATTTTCCTAGCCTCTTTATCTTGTTTTAACCTCGCCTTGGCCCAGGAGGCAGAGTCCGTACCCAATTCCTCATTAAATGGACGAGGGAGGATGGAATGTCCGGATTGCCTGAATAACGAGTCTGAGACCTCTCAGCTACTCCAAATGGCCGATGCCCTTTATGCCGACTTCAAGCCGAAAGAAGCTTTAGATGTGTTTTTAAAGGTCCTCGATATAGACCCTCAGAATGACGAGGCGCTGACTAAGACAGCCCGAGTCTATATCGATTTCGGCGACACGATCCCGGAGTCTACACCTGATTTTAGTGACAAAAGGCTAGAACAATATCTCATCTCTGAGCAGTACGCCCGTAAGGCAGTCAAGGCCAACCCCGCTGGGGCATGGGGCCATTTCTTCGTAGCTGCCTCCTTGGGAAAGATCTCTCTGGAGTCCTCCGTCTCCAAACAGATCGACCTTTCCCATGAGATTCGAGCTGAAGTCGATAAGGCCATCGCCCTCGACCCACAGAACGGGTTTGCCTACCACATCCTAGGTATCTGGAATAGAAGGCTGGCAGAAATAGGACTGATGAGCCGCCTCCTGGCCCAGACAATTCTGTGGCGCTCTGTCCCTAAGGGGAGCTTCGAGAAATCGGAAGAGTATTTAAAAAAGGCCCTCTCTATCAACCCCGATGTGATCAACCACCACCTGGAATTGGCCAAAACTTATGTGGCCATGGGTAAATGGAATCTCGCCCGGCGATACCTCAGATCTATCGAGAACCTTCCAATCCACTATTCCGACGATCAAAATCACAAGAAAAAGGCTCGGCGCCTTCTCCAGGAAATTAAGGATCGCTAAGAAGGCATGCGCATCCCGCCTGCCGTTTCGCCTATACTGGGGCTCAGGAATTCGGGTCTCTGACATGATCCAAAAATGGCTCCTGCTGGGCTTCCTCCTACTCTTACCTTTAGGGGCCCTCACCTGCAGCAAGGCCGAAGAGCAGCGCCGTGTCCTTCGGGTGGGATTTGTCCCGGCCGAGAACGCCCAGCAGGTTGCCCTGAACGCACAACCGATCGTGCTGATCCTGCAGAAGGAACTCGGGCTCGAAATCCAGTCCTTTGTAGCTACGGACTACACAGGAGTTGTTGAAGCGCTTCGAGCCAACAAACTTGACATCGCCTTCCTCACTCCTGCTTCCTATGTACTGGCCAAGGCTGAGGCCAATGTGAAGGTGGTGCTGAAATCTCATCGCAGAGGGAGGCCTTACTATTACGCAGCCATCATCACCCATGTCGACAGCGGAATCGAGGCTTTGGAAGACCTGCGTAACAAGACCTTTGCCTTCGGCGATCCACTTTCAACTTCTGGTCACATCTTCCCCAGAAAGATGTTTGAGGAAAAAGGCATCAACCCAGTCAAGGATTTTAAAAAAGTTATTTTCTCGGGCGGACACGATGCCACAGTCCTGGCGGTCCTGAATCATAAGGTCGATGCGGGGGCAACCTTTGCCAACTTTCCGGACGGCAAGGATGCTGCCTGGACTCAGTATCTAAAGGACCCCAAAGAGCAAAAAAAGATTCGGGCCATCGCCTACTCTGAGCCCATCCCATCGGACAACCTCGTTGTTAGCGCCAATTTGGATCCACGGCTCACCAAAAAAATAGTGAATATCTTCCTGGATCTAAGCAAGGACCCGGCGGGCAAGAAGATGTTAAGAGATCTCTATAAGATTGATGGATTCATCCCGGCAACGGACCGAGATTACGACTCGGTCCGAGAGGCATTCAAGATTGCCGGGATTGACCTCAAAGAGGAATTGAATAAAAAACGGCCATGATTATTCTGGAGGTGAGAGACCTCTATCACTCCTTCGGTGAATCCTCCCCCGTGCTCCATGGTGTCAGCCTTAAGTTGGAACAAGGAGAGTTCCTGGGCATCATCGGTATGAGCGGCGCAGGAAAATCAACACTGCTTCGCTGTATTAATCGCCTCATAGAACCCAGCTCGGGTGAGATTCTTGTTCCCCGGGCCGTTTTTATTCCGTGTGCTGACGGCTCCTGTATCGATATCCTCAAGCTGAATCGGCCGGAGCTTCGCCTTCTGCGACGCAAGATAGGCATGATCTTTCAGCAGTTTAACATTGTTAAGCGCCTCTCTGTGATCGAGAATGTCATATCGGGGGGATTGGGCTATCAGTCAAATTTTAGGAGCTGCCTCAAGCTCTTCTCTCCAGCAGAGAAAAAGAGTGCCCTGATTAACCTCAAGCGGGTGGGTCTCTTGAGTCATGCCTATAAACGGGCCGATGAGCTGAGCGGTGGAGAACAGCAGAGAGTCGCAATCGCTCGAACCCTAATGCAAAACCCCGCCATAATCCTGGCAGACGAGCCAGTCTCTAACCTGGACCCCAAGCTCTCCCGGGTGATCCTGGATATCCTGAAGCGCGTCTGCCGTGAAGACGGGATTACGGCAATGGTGAGCCTTCACACATTGGATCTGACAAGGGAATATGCGGACCGAATAGTCGGGCTCAGCCAGGGGCGGGTCCTCTTTGATGGTCCAACCAAAGACCTGAACGAAGCCGCCGCTGAAAAGATCTATCAAGACAACCTATAAAACCGAAAACGTAGGTATTAAATCATCTATTCTAGAAGGCGGGAGGGAATGATCTTGGCACAGCAATTCAAAGAGAACATTGGCGGCGTGGAGAGAGACATTTTCCACGAGGCACCTCCACCACCAAAAAAAACGGTGCGCTCCGTACTGGTGCTTGTCGGTTCTTTACTGGTCTTATGGTGGTCCTTCGAAGGCGCAAAGATCAAGCCCACTGAGCTGATGGAAGGGATACCTCAGATTGCAGTCACGATCGGTCGGATGTTGCCCCCCGACTTCACCAAGGTTACCGACGCCAAGAGTTATTTCTTTCCCGAAGAGATGCCACTCAGTACGCTACTCCTCCCCGTCCCCGTGTCTGGTGACCAGGCAAGGATCAAACAGCGATGGTGGAATAATACTTTCCCTCAAACGATTGTCGGCGCGACCATCGAGACCATCCAGATGGCCCTAACGGGGATTTTGGCTCTGGTGGTCGCCTTTCCAATCGGTTTTTTGGCAGCGCGCAATACGACCCCCAATCTCTTCGTCTATCACGGAACCCGTCTTGTTATGAATTTTCTCCGTACCATTCCTGACCTGGCCCTCGGGCTATTGTTTGTTGGGGCAGTAGGACTCGGGGCTTTCGCCGGCACTCTCGCCCTGTTCATCCACACAACGACCGTACTGGGAAAGCTCCTTTCGGAATCGGTGGAGAACATCGATGAAGGGGTGGTCGAGGCGATCCGTGCCACTGGGGCCGGCCATGTTCAGGTTGTTACTTTTGCCGTGCTACCCCAGATATTGCCGGACCTTATCTCCTTCACCCTCTACCGGTTGGAGACCAATATCCGAGCAGCCTCTGTCCTTGGCCTGATCGGCGCTGGTGGAATCGGATACCTGATGAACACCAGCTTTAGAACCTTTCAATATCAGGAGGCGGCGGCCATCGTCTCTGTTCTGATCATCCTGGTCATGCTCGTGGACTACGCGAGCTACCGCCTAAGAAGGTTAGTCGTATGAACAAATCTAGGCGAAGGAGGTAAGGAATGGAATTCAAGGTTGTGGGACATCCGATTGGGAGAATTGAGGGACCCGAAAAGGTCGCCGGACAGACCCTTTACACGGCCGATGTCCAGCTACCCGGACTAATCTGGGGCAAGTGCCTGCGCAGTTCTATCTCCCATGGGAGACTGGTAAAGGTAGACACGTCAAGTGCCAAGAGAGTAATAGGAGTCCATGCCGTGCTCTCGGGTGAGGATTTGGGTCCCTTTCGGGTTGGTCTTCACTTGCAAGATGTCCCTGTTCTGGCCCAGGGCAAGGTCCGATTTATCGGAGACAAAATAGCCGCGGTGGCGGCAGAGGATCCGGATGCGGTCGAAGAGGCACTCACTCTCATCCAGGTCGAATATGAAGAATTGCCGGCGGTCTTCAATCCCCTCAAGGCGATGGAGCCTGACGCTCCTATTATCCATAAAGAGCTCTCTTCATACGCCGGCCTCCCCCACTCGCCGGTTGATACGCCAAACGTTTTTTCCCTCCAGAAGTACACGTCGGGGGATGTAAACCAGGGGTTCAGCCAGGCAGACATCATTCTGGAACACAGCTTTCGTACCCAGCAGGTACATCAAGCCTATATCGAGCCCCACTCCGCCCTGGTCACCGTCGACGATTCTGATCGAATCGAAGTATGGGCTTCTTGTAAGGCACCCTTTCGCGCAAAAAGACAACTGGCAAAGCAGCTGAACCTCCCTGTGGAGAACATCCGTATGCACGCCACCGCCATCGGGGGCGACTTTGGAGGTAAAGGTTCTCTGATGGATATTCCGATTTGCTATTACCTCGCCAGGTCCGCAGGACGCCCCGTAAAGATGGTGATGAACTACACAGAAGAGTTGATGGCGGGCAATCCCCGCCATCCCTCCCTTATCAAGCTAAAGGTGGGATTACAGAAGGATGGGAAGTTGATCGCTATCGAGGCCCATGTGGTCTTCGACAGCGGCGCCTATGCTGGTTTTAAACCCGCCGAAATCGTTAATCTGGCTGGGGCTACATATGTCACCAACGTTTACCATTTCCCTAATTTTTCGATCCATGCTTACGGGGTATACACCAACAGTGTCCCCGGAGGGTATATGAAGGCCCCAGGACAGCCCCAGATAGTCTTTGCCGTGGAATCGCTCATGGACCTTGTCGCCAAGAAGTTGGATATGGATCCTCTAGAGCTTCGACTCAGGAATCTTCTCTGCGACGGCGCCGTTTTACCTCGCGGAAGGCGCATGGAAAGGGTCCGCTGCCGAGAGACCCTGGAAGCCGCAGCCAAGGCAGCCGGTTGGGGGAGGCCGAAATCGGGGAAAAACATTGGTCGTGGGATTGCTGTCTCGTTCCGGCACACCGGCGGCAGCGGCGTAGCCAACCTGGAGATGTCGATCTCACCAAAGGGAGATGTCAAGGTCGTCACCGCAGTCCTAGACATCGGGACCGGGACCCACACGGTGCTCACCCAGATCGCGGCAGAGGTGCTCACGATCCCATCAGAAAAAATTCAAGTCGTGATAGGAGATACCGAAACTTTCGACACCGATGCAGAGCCGGGGGGAAGTAAGATAACCGCAATGACTGGTCGGGCCATGATTGAGACTGCGGTCGAGCTGGTTGGAATGATGAAGCCCATTGCAGGGTCGATCTTGGGATGCAAGCCACATGACCTGGTACTAAAGAATGGTCGTTTCACGGCTAACCAAGACTCGAAAAAAACCGTCTCGATTACAGAAGTGGCCAAGGCCGCTGCGGAGCAAGGCCACCATCTATATTTACGCAAATCCTATAAACCCACACGTTCAGGGGTCGCGGGTTTCTTCGCCCAGGTCGCCGAGATACAGGTCGATACCGAAACAGGAATCCTGAGGATCAACCGCCTGATCACCGCTCACGACGTCGGCACAGTGATTAATCCCCTAACACATCAAGGTCAGATCGATGGCGGCATCATCCAAGGTTTGGGCTTCGCCACCATGGAAGAAATGACAAAAGAGGATGGTAAAATTTTAACGTTGAGTCTCGGGGACTATAGAGTTCCCTGCACCAAGGACGTGCCGGAACTGAAAACGGTTCTCGTCAAGGATCCTGCCGGGCCGGGTCCATTCGCTGCAAAGTCGATAGGAGAAAACAGCATTGTTGCCACGGCTGCAGCGATCGCCAATGCGGTTGACGACGCGTTGGGAATCAGAATTTTTGACCTTCCTGTCACAGCGGAAAAGATATTTTTTGCCTTAAGCCAAGCAAGCAAGGCCTTCCCTTGAAGCTCAGTGTTACCTTCGGGTTCTCTAAGTCCTGGCGGACTTTATCCCGTAGCAAAGAACGCCCCCGCACGGGAGTGCGGGAATGAACCCCATACGAACTCAACCCCAACCTCAACAGCAATCGTACGGGGTGACCCTGTGGAATATTATCGACGGTCAAAGAATCCCAACTCTACCGTGACGTTATTCCACGGGGTGAATGTTCTGCATTTCCCGAAGGCCCGCGACCGCTTGCCTGGGCACGGGCAGGCCCCAGAGCCACGGACGTAAGCCTGTGGTACGGGGTTTACTTGGGCCAGGCACGGATCTCCCGGTTCGACCGCAGCTTTTTTGGATCATAGCATTCCCAGTGAACGAAGGCCGAAAGTTCTCTGCGTCGTCTTGGCCTGGGCCAAACCCGGGCAGGACCGATGGGGACCACCCAGAGGAGGCGAAGCGGCTGAGGTACCCCGAAGAGCATTCTCAATTCCGCCTCCACCTCCTCACGCACCGAAACCCACACGGTTCCCAAACGCTCGCTCGCCGCCATTAACATCATGTGTTCTACCGCATTGGCAACACTCGCCTGAAAGAGCTTTTCGCGATCAGCGGGTTGGCGTGTGGTGAGATAAACCTGCATCGTCCGCGGATCCCCACAGATCAGAACCAGTACACTCACATCCCCCACATAATCTTTCTTCAGTCCCTTATAGTGGACAGGGTCCTCAAGCTTGCGCTGTTTCCACTCGTTGAGATAGATCTCGCGCACTTTCTTCATCTTCTTCTTATCCCGGGTCACGATGAACTCCCACGGTTGGCTGTTCGCACCCGATGGGGCCCAGCGAGCCGCATCTAAAATCCTCTCCAACTGTTCGTCGGTAACCTTTCCCGTCTTGTAGACCCTCACACTCCGCCTCGAGTGTATGGTTTTTAAGAGCTCCCTGCTGTTCACCCGATATCCTCCCTTACCTTTCCCTCATCCTTTCTATACAGACAAGAGACGGGAGAAGTCGAGCTATAAACCACCAGTCCCATTAATGATGATGGTTACAAGTTCTTTAAAGGCTACCGTTAGCCGTCCTCCCACCTGAAGGCACGCCTCAACTATGGACAAATAGAGCTATGGCTTTACCATGGACTTTTTTTCCCACGGTGTGATAATGTCACGCGCTATAGAAAGGGCAGCAAATGATTAACGTCGTAGGTCTGGTAGCCAAGTATGGAGAAGCAAAAGCGGTCGAGATGGCCGGCTGGCTGGTGCCTTGGCTCAAGGAAAATGGAAGGCAGATCCTGGTAGAAACGGAGTTCAGCCAGGCAGGCGCAAGGGCGTGTGACAAAAAGGAAATGGCCCAAAAGGCTGATCTGATCATCGTTCTGGGAGGAGACGGAACCTTTCTCAGCATAGCGCGTTTGGTGGAACGTCGGGATGTACCCATTATTGGTGTGAACCTGGGTGGGTTAGGGTTTATCACCGAAATTGCCGCAGATGAGCTCAAGTCGATTCTCGCCCAAACCTTGGAGGGGAAGTTCTCCGTGGAAAAGAGAATGACCCTGGAATTTCGTGTCTACAACAAAAAGGATAGCCCGAAGAAGTTTCGGGTACTAAATGACGGTGTCATTACGAAAGGGGCATACTCCAAGATCATTGAACTGGAGACCTATGTGGGTAAGGAGTACCTGTGTACCTACAGGGCCGACGGGTTGATCATCTCCACACCTACAGGTTCAACGGCCTATTCCCTGGCTGCCGGAGGCCCCATCCTATACCCCACCCTGGGGGCGATCGTTCTATCCCCTATTTGTCCCCATACCTTGACGAACCGCCCC
>Ga0209980_10001345_pt1 | contig 13535 bp, 13 predicted proteins | sample CR02metaG_FD_183611 | JGI IMG/M metagenome (GOLD analysis project Ga0209980, IMG submission 183611) | Deep subsurface microbial communities from Mariana Trench to uncover new lineages of life (NeLLi) - CR02 metaG (SPAdes) (version 2) | ecosystem: Environmental > Aquatic > Marine > Ocean trench... | reverse complement strand
CGCGCAAAGATCCCGCACGCCCTGCCAAAGGGTTTCGTAGAAGGTGGGATAGTGGGCGTAGGCCATGGTCACGACCCCCATCCAAGGCACCTGGAAGACCTGCTTCATGTCCTCGTACCAGACCTTGCGCGGGCCCTCGGCCAGGTACTCGGGCAGCGGGTGGATAGCCGGGATGGGCTCCGGCCTCAGGCGCGGCAGATCCGTCATTTGTTCTCCTTCGGGAAAGGGCGCACCCTCTCAAAAGACGAATGATTCGGGAAGCGGCAGGCGGTGATGACCTCTGCCCGCATTCGACAGATGGATAGCCCAACCGCACGAATTCCACACCATGATAGACGCATTCAAATAGCAAGGAGACCGGAGTTCTATGAACAAGGAGCACTTCTTCCACCTTCATGACATGAGCCAAGGCATATCGCGCACCTTGGCCGATGGACTCGAGACGCGGATCTTTCCCGGCGAGAACGTGATGCTGTCCGTCGTGCGCATCGGTCCGAACAAGTCCAGCGAGATCCACAGCCACCCTCAGGAACAGTGGGGCGTGTTACTCGAGGGCAGCGGTGTACGCACACAAGACGGCGTCGAGCACGAAGTCCGGGGCGGTAATTTCTGGCAAACGCCCGGCAACGTGCCCCATAGCTTCCGCGCCGGTTCCAAGGGAGCCGTCGTCCTCGACATCTTCAGTCCGCCCCGCGAGGAGTACCAGCAAGCAGGCTCGGGGTTGGGTGGTGGAGACACCGGCTAGCACCCTGCGAATATCCGGGGGATCGCGTTTTCTTCGGCGTCGCCGAACTCTCTAGATCAATCCGAATTTCTCGAGTACCAACCTGCATCCCGCCGAGACGCTTTCTACCGTGTGGGACTGCATGGCCAGGCACTTCACGACACCGCCGTGGCCCCATTCCGCCGCGGGGCAAAAGGTCTCGCGCTCCGTCTCGCAAGCGTCGATCACCTCGGCCACCTGCGCCACGACCGTTTCGAACTGCAGGGTCGCATCATTCAACGCCATCCCGCACTGGCTCGAGATCTTATCGTCGTTGGAGTAAAGGCACCCCATCAGGCGCCCTTCCCCGGGCTTCACATGGCCGCAATCGGTGTCGATGTCCTGTTGGCAGCTCTTGACGGCTCGGGCCACAACGCTCTCCTGCACCATCACGGAGCCCGCAGCAACAGAGAGAGCCAACATCGTTCCCAGCATAAGAGTTCTCACAGCATTCCTCCCGCGTGAATCGTGTCCAGGGGCCTGTGCCTGATCGGGTCGGCGCCCGGCGCATACTAGACCAACGCCTGTCAGCCGTGCTCCGCCGACCATTCGGTGACGACCTCGACCATCGCGTCGGTGATCGCCGACAATTCGTTCTGTGAGACGATGAAAGGCGGCATCGTATAGACGACGTCGCCGAACGGCCGCAGCCAGATGCCGCGCTCTACGAACCGCTCGCGCAATGCAGCGGTGTCCAGCGGCGGCTCCAACTGTACCGCGCCGATCGCTCCCTTGATCCGTACGTCGACGACCCCCGGCAGGCCGCGGCATGGCGCCAACGCCTTCTTCAGATGCGTCTCGATTGCCGCAACCTGCTCGAGCCGCGACTCGCTCTCGAACAGGTCAAGCGAGGCATTGGCGGCGGCGCAGGCGAGCGGGTTGCCGGTGAAGGTCGGCCCGTGCATCAGCGCCTTCTCCGGGTCGTCCGAGAGGAAACTCTCGTAGACCTCACGCGACGCGACGGTCGCCGCCAAGGCCATCGTGCCACCGGTCAGTGACTTCGAGAGCGTGATGATGTCGGGCACGATCCCTGCCTGATCGCAGGCGAACAGGCTGCCGGTACGGCCGAACGCGGTGGCGATCTCGTCCAGGATGAGCAGCACCCCATGCCGGCGGCAACATTCGGCGATCGCCGCCAACGTGTCCGCCCCGTGCATCTTCATCCCACCGGCGCACTGCACCAGGGGCTCCATGATGACGGCCGCGACCCGGTCTTTCTCGGCGGCGAGCAACCGGTCGAATTCGGCCATTCCGGCCTCGTTCCGCGGCAGGTCGGCAATGATCTGCCGGGGCACGAACCCGTCGAACGCCTGGTGCATGCCGTCTTCCGGATCGGTGACGGACATCGCCATTGCCGTATCGCCGTGATAGCCGTGGCGAAAGCCGATGAATTTGGTTCGCCCCGCGACACCCCGATTGAGCCAGACTTGGACCGCCATCTTCATGGCGATCTCGACCGAGACCGAGCCGGATTCGGAAAAGAACACGTGGTCGAGGTCGCCCGGCAGCAGCGCCGCCAGTCGCTCGGCGAGCTGTATCGCCGGCTCATTGACCATCCCGCCCATCATAACGTGAGGCATTGCAGCCAGCTGTTCGCTCACCTTGTTGCGGATGTGCGGATGGTTGTAGCCGTGGCAAGCGGTCCACCAGGAAGAGACCGCGTCGATCAGCTCGCGCCCGTCCTCGAGAACGATCCGCACACCCTCGGTTCCCGCCACCGCGAGCGGTGGTGGCGCCGTCTGCATCTGTGTATAGGGCAGCCACAGGTGGCGCAGAGGATCGTTGGCCCGGTACGAGCCCCGCCGATCCTCGGCGCGCTCCTTAGCCATGCGAGGTCAAGGGCGACATGCCGAGGGTCATGAAGGGCTCCATCCCCAGCGCCATGATCCCGGTCACGAACTCGACCACGCCGTCGATGTCCTTAGTCCTCTTCGGCTCGCGCCACGCCGCCCCCATGCAGAACCGCGAGAGCTGAACCTTGTTCGGGTCGAAACGGCGGCGGTGGACGGCCAGCGCCTGGAATAGCAGCTCCTTGAACGGCAGTTCGAGAAAGGCCGCGATCACGTCCCGCGTCCAGTCGTGGCACAACCCGTCTGATGCAGGCGTTGTGTTTGCGGCCACCTTCCGGACCGGCGCTGGGATCGGTTCGGATGTTTCTGTCATGAGCGATCCGCGGCATAGTCGGGCACCGGCCCCGCAAAGTCAATTGACAACGGGCACGAAGCGGCAAAGCATGCCGCATGACCTCGCTCGACGATTTCGCCAGCGCCAGGCTCGACCGGTTGGCGGCCCGTTCGCTCAAACGGACGCTGCCCGAGACCGACCGCTTTGCCGCGACCCGCGTGCACCGCGACGGACGCGAGATGATCTCATTCTGCTGCAACGACTACCTCAACCTGTCGCACCATCCCAAGGTCATCGAAGCCGCGGTCGCGGCGACCGAACGCTTCGGCGCAGGCGCCGGCGCCTCGCGCCTCGTCACCGGCAACTACGCGCTCTACGGCGAATTGGAGCGGCGCTTGGCGCGGCTCAAGGGAACCGAGGCGGCCTGCGTCTTCGGCAGCGGCTACCTGACCAATGTCGGCGTCGTCCCCAGTCTCGTCGGAGAGCACGATCTGATCGTCGCCGACGCGCTCAGCCATGCCTGCCTCCATGCCGGCTCGCGCCTCAGCCGCGCGCGGCTGGAGATTTTCCGCCACAACGACCTCGACCATTGCCGGGAAATCCTCGAACGGCACCGGCAAAGTCACGAGCATTGCCTGATCCTGACCGACGGCGTGTTCAGCATGGACGGCGATCTCGCTCCGACGGATGCGTTGGCAAAGCTCGCCGCGGCGCATGACGCTTGGCTGATGACCGACGACGCCCACGGCATTGGCGTGGTCGGCAACGGCCGGGGCTCGACCTTCGTCGGCGGCGGCAAGGCCGACGTGCCGCTGCAAATGGGCACGCTGTCGAAGGCAGTCGGCGCGTATGGCGGCTATCTCTGCGCCAGCCGCCCGGTAATCGACCTGATCAAGACGCGGGCGCGCAGCCTGATCTACTCGACCGGTTTGCCGCCCGGCGCCGTCGCCGCCGCCATCGCCGCGCTGGAGATCATCGAAAGCGAGCCGGCGCTCGTCGCCCTGCCCCTCAAGAAAGCGCGGCGCTTCGCCCGCGCGCTGAACCTACAGGAACCCGAAAGCTGCATCGTGCCGCTGATCCTGGGCGAGGCGAAGGCGGCGCTCACGGCCAGCGCGAGCCTTGCGAAGGCCGGGTACCTGGTCACCGCGATCCGACCGCCGACCGTGCCCGAGGGCACCGCGCGGTTGCGGTTCACCTTTACCGCGGGCCATGACGACACGGAAGTCGATCGGCTCGCCGAGACGGTGAGCGGACTGGTTCTGGCGGCTGCATGAGGACGCTGTTCGTCACCTCATCAGGCACCGAGATCGGCAAGACGCTAATCGTGACGATCCTGGCGCATCAGCTCCTTGACCGCGGAAAGAGCGTTCGCGCCCTCAAACCGGTGGTCACCGGCTTCACGCCCGAAACCGCCGCCAAAAGCGACACCGCGCTGATCCTGCAGAGCCTTGGAGACGCAGTGACGGCGGAGACGATCGAGGCCGTTTCACCCTGGCGTTTCGCCGAGCCCCTGTCGCCCGACATGGCGGCGGCGCGCGAGGGCAGGCGCATCGATTTCGACGCCGTCGTGGAATTCGGCCGCGACGCCGAAAGCGGCGACCAAGACGTGTTGTTGATCGAGGGTGTCGGCGGCGTGATGGCGCCGCTGACGGAATCCGAGAACGTGCTCGACTGGATGGCGGCGCTGGACGTACCGGTCCTGCTGATCGTCGGCAGCTACCTCGGGACGATCAGCCATACGCTGACCGCGCACGAGACCCTGAAGGGCCGGGGTTTGACACCGGACGCCGTGATCGTCAGCGAGTCGCCGGAAAGCCCGGTGCCGCCGGCCGAGACCAAGGCGACCCTGGCGCGCTTTCTGGGCGACGTGCCGATCGTACTGTTGCCCCGACTTGCCGCCGGCGAAGCAATTTGGCGCGCCGCGCCCGATCTGTTGGGAGCGCTCGGCCTGACCGAACTTTAGGCCGGCGACACTTGCTCGACCGCGGGGCCGTGCATCCTGCACTTGACTGCCTTCTCCGAGCCGCGCCGCCGCCAAGCCTTCGCCCGGCCCAGACGAAGGCCACGCCAGCTATCGGCAGAGGCGCAGCTCCCTTCGCCGGCGCTATCGCTGAAGGATCTCCATGCAACACGGATGCATGGGTCAGTCCGGTAGTCTCACACAGACTCCTGTCCAGGGCCGATCTCCGTGCGTTCAGGTCTGGATAACAGGCGGAGCGCTCAGGTGTTCGAGGCGCGTGTGTTCTGGCACAGCCTGAGTTCACTGGAGGCGAAGATTGCGGGTATAATTTCGCCTTAGCGGACAAGTAACATGATCTCACGTAATTCGCTCACCGTCGTATCACTGCTCGCCTTCGCCTTGGTGCTCGGCGCATGGGCTCCGATGAGCTTCGCCAGCTTGAGGTGTTGCTACAGCGGGGATTCCATCGAGTTGCAGGCGGCCGACGTCGAGGTCAAGCTCGAGGATGGGCGAATGGTTTCGTTCGGAGAGCTTTTCCCCGACTTCTCGCCGTCGACGTCATTCTTCACGCTCATGTATCCCGTCTATCGACTCGATATCGCGCGGGTCGTCTACCCTCATCTGGCATTGAAATTTATCGAATACGATGCCAATGAAAACGGGTTCATCGAAGAGCCGGAGCTCAACGTGTTGTTCATGCAGGAAGCCGCGCGTGGACTCGATCAACCCATCACTCAGCTCGGCGGCGAACGCCGGTTGCGGGCTATTTTCGTATCGGCTGGGGATATCGACGGCCTGATACGGCTCGTGAACCGCCGCCGATCCGAGATGAAACCAGCCATCCGTAAGATCTTTGACGAGATCGATCTCCTGCGCCGCGACTTTCGCCTCGACGGCACGGTACCTGGAGAACAGGGAAACGGGTGGTTTTAGTCCGTAGTGAGGCGATGTTAAAGTTTGTACGTCGTCAAATCATATCGGACAGAGGGCGCTCGGAGTCGATGGTCTCTGATCGGGCGCTGATCTTTCGAGATTTCTGGCCTTTTCCGGCCTTTCTCCAACTCCATTCAGGCTACGGGCTCACGAGGTGAGCCGTTCCCGCATCAGACTGCCACGCGGAACCCGCAGTGATTCATGGTGCTCTCTGGTGTGTTCGAGCTGCGCGCGGCGACACGGTAGCGGTTGCAGTAGGAGTGATGACAAAGGAATGAGCCGCCACGCATCGCTCGTCGTCCGGTGGGAATCACGTAGCGGGGATCCGCGGCTCGAGTGACCTGGTGATAGTTGGGCGAGAACCAGTCCTCGCACCATTCCCAAACGTTGCCGACGGCATTGTAGAGGCCGTGGTCGTTGGGTTCGTACGCGTTCACAGGTGCTGTGCCGGTGTAACCATCGCAGCCGGAATCGTGGGTCGGGAACTCTCCCTGCCAGATGTTGCACCGGTGGTGTCCGTCCGGCAGCAGCTCGTCGCCCCAGGGATAGGTCTTGCCTTCGAGCCCGCCGCGCGCGGCGAGCTCCCACTCGGCTTCGGTCGGAAGTCGCGTTCCGGACCAGCGGCAGTACGCGTTGGCGTCGTGCCAGGAGACCTGCGTGACCGGATGATCCCCGCGATCGCTCACATCGCTTCCAGGTCCCTCGGGCCGCGACCAGCACGCGCCCGCTACTGCCACCCACCAGGGGGCCTCCGAAGAGATCCCCTTGATCCGATTTTTCAGCTCCTCGCGGACGAAGTCCTGGAATATGAACGACCAGCCGGATCGCTCGGCGTCGGTGACATGACCGGTGTCGCGGACGAATGCCTCGAACTCCGCGTTGGTGACGGTGCAGGCCGCGATGGAGAACGCGCCGAGCGTCACCCGACGCTGGGGGCCCTCACCGTCGGCGCGGTAGCCTTCGCTGCCGTCGGATCCCATCAGGAACGTATCGGCTTCAAGGGCGACCAGACCGGATCGAAGCGGAACGGTTGCAACCGGCACCTGACTGCGGCGTGGCCCCGTATCACCGGGTGGTGCCGCACTCGGCGCGCAGCATGCGCGTTCGACTTTCATCCGCTTCAGCGACCGGACCGGCCGGTCTACTCGTCCTCCCAGAACGCCTTGCTCGGCTGGTTGCGCATCATCTCCAGGATCTCGTCTCGCGGGATCACCTTGCAGCGCGCTGCCCATTTGTTGTACTGCCGCACGAGGTCCTCGACCACAGCCGGGTGCTCAGAGGCAATGTCGTTCGTCTCGGTGCGATCCTCGAGCATGTCGTAGAGCTCCCAGTCTCCCGGGTACTCCTTGACCAACTTCCATCGTCCGAGGCGCACCGCCGCGTTGCCCTCGTGCTCCCAGAAAAGCGGTCGTTCCGGTAGCTCGTCGCACTCCATGACCGGGACGAGACTGCGGCCCTCGAGCGGCAGGATCGCGTGACCGTCGCGGACCTTCGGGTATTCAACACCAGCGAGCTCGACCACTGTGGCCATCACATCCGGGAGCTGGCAGGGCGTGTGACGCACTCCGCCCTTTTCACCGATACCGTTCGGCCAATGAAAGATCACCGGCGTCGAGACGCCGCCCTCGTGGGTCCAGTGCTTGTAGAGCCGGAACGGCGTATTGGACATGTTTGCCCAGGCAATCCCGTAGCTCTGATAGGTGTTCTCCGCTCCGGGCATCACCTCCGGGATGTTGCCGAAGACCACTTCTTCGCCGTCGCGGGTGTGTGAGCGCGCGAGCATCAGCTCGTTGACCATCTGCTCCACCTCGACGTTCTTGGGAATGTCCTCGGCGCAGGCCCCGTTGTCAGAAAGGAAGATGACAAGCGTGTCGTCGTAACGTCCGGTCTCTTCGAGCGCCCCCAGAATCCGGCCGATCCCCTGGTCCATACGGTCCACTTGCGCCGCATACACCTCCATGCAGCGCAGCAGCCATTCCTTGTGCTCGCTATCCTCCCACGGCGGCTGGGAAGGGTCCCGGCCCGTGAGCTTCCAGGCGGAATCGATGATTCCCATGTCGACGAGGCGCGCAAGGCGCGCTTCGCGAAGCTCGTCCCAGCCAGCGTCGAAGCGGCCCTTGTACTTGGCGATGTCCTCTTCGTGTGCGTGCAGCGGCCAGTGCGGCGCGGTGTGGGCGACGTACTGGAAGAACGGCGCGTCCGGATACCGCGACTCGTGCGCGTGGATCTGGCGCACGGCTTCGTCGTTGATCGAATCGGTGTAGAAGAACCCCTTGTCCTTCGCCGCCTCGTGGTCGACATTATCGTTTCCGCGTGTCAGCGTGTTCGGGTAGTAGAAACTGCCTGCGCCGATGATGGTGCCGTAAAACTCGTCGAAGCCGCGCTGCATCGGCCATGCATCCGTCGGCTCCTCGAGGCTGCACGCCACGTGCCACTTGCCGCTCATGTAGCACCGGTAGCCGCCCGGCTTGAGCGCTTCCGCGATGGTCACGCAGCGCCGGTTCAGGTTGCCGGCGTAGCCCTCCGGGCCGGTCGGATAGGTGAGGATCCCGATACCCGTTTGATGCGGATGCAGACCGGTCAGTAAGGATGCGCGCGAGGGGCTGCAGCGGGGCGAGTTGTAGAACTGCGAGAAACGCAGTCCGTCATAGGCGAGACGGTCCAGGTTCGGGGTCTCGATCTCGCCGCCGTAGCAGCCAATATCGGAAAATCCCATGTCGTCATTGAGGATGAGCAGAATATTTGGTTTCGCTTGCATCGACGACCTCGTCGTTGTCAGGTGACGGGGAGCCAGGCCAGCGCAGCCCGATCCCTCGCCGTTACGTGTCAGCCCGCTTCCAACCGCAGGCCGGTCTCGGCGTCGAACAGATGGATCGACTCCGAATCGAAAGTGATCGGCACCGTCTCTCCGTCCGCCAAGGGCTCGGATTGCGTGACCCGCATTTTTATCAGCACCTCGCCGAGCTTGAGATTCAGCAATCTCGTCTCGCCCAGATTCTCCGACAAATAAAGCTGGGTTGGGATTCCGCCCGCATCGATGCGCAGGTGACTCGGGCGAATGCCGACGGTGACCGGCCCCGGCACTCGATCGAAGCTCCGGGCGAGCCGCACCGCGTGGCCCTCGATGGTCAGTGTGCTCCCGTCCAGGTGCGCGGGAACGATGTTCATCGGAGGGCTGCCGATGAAGGCGGCGACCTCCACGCTGTTCGGTCGGTCGAAGACCTCCGACGGCGCGCCGATCTGCTTGATACGGCCTTCGAAAAAAACCGCCATTCGATCCGCGAGCGTCATCGCCTCTTCCTGATCGTGGGTAACATAGACCGCGGTGACGTTGAGGTTGCGCTGGAGCTTTTTCAACTCCACCCGTGTCTCCAGACGAAGCTGCGCGTCCAGATTCGACAGCGGTTCATCCAGCAGGAACAGCTTGGGCTTGCGCACGATGGCGCGTGCGAGGGCGCAGCGCTGCTGCTGCCCACCGCTCAGCTGTCCCGGCCGGCGGTGGAGCAGGTCGTCGATGTGCACTTTCGCCGCGGCCTCGTGCACCAGGCCGTCGATGGACTTCGCCGAAACCTTGGCCATCTTGAGCGGAAACGCGATGTTGTCCCGCACCGTCATGTGCGGGTAGAGGGCATAGTTCTGAAAAACCATTGCCACGTCGCGGGCGCCGGGCGGCGCGAAGGTGACATCGACTCCGTCAACGGTCACCGTCCCTTCGTCCGGCGTGTCGAGGCCCGCGATCATGCGCAGCGTCGTCGTCTTGCCGGAACCCGACGGGCCCAGCAGGGCGAAGAACTCGACCGGCTCGATGTCCAAATCGATGCCGTCGAGGGCGACGAACTTGCCGAATAGCTTACGTATGCCGCGAAGCGACACGCGTCCCTGCGGGCTCATCGGCGTCCGCCTCCCTTGACAGCGCCAACGCTGAGCCCTTTGACGATCTGCTTCTGCGCCGCGATGCCGATGATGACCACCGGCAGCATGGCGACGAGCGCGGCGGCGGAGAGCTTTGCCCACAACGTCTGCTCCACAGAGATGAAGTTGTACATCGCAACCGTCACCGGCCGCACGGTGTTCCCGCCGAGCTGGACCGCGAACAGAAATTCGTTCCAGGCGTTCAAGAATATGAATATGACGGTCACCGCGATGCCGCCGCGCACCTGCGGGATGACAACATGCCACAACGTCTGCAGCCGGCTGGCCTTGTCCAGAAACGCTGCCTCCTCCATTTCCCACGGAACGTCCTCCATGTACGAGACCAACAGCCAGATCGCGAAGGGCAGAGAGAACGTAAGATACACGGTGATCATGCCATGGTATGTGTCCAGCCAGCCGAAACGATTCAATATCAGAAAATAAGGAATCACGAGCCCCACCGGCGGCACCATCTGCGTGGCCATCGTGTAGAACCCGAGCGAGCGTTTCGCCGGCAACCGCAATCGCGCGAAGGCGTAGGCCGCCGGCACCGCCAGCACGATTGTCAGCACCGTGGTGGCGGTCGACACGATGGCGCTCGTCAGCAGGCTGTCGACAATCGAAAAATCGCCGAACAGCGCGTCCGCGTAATTCGACGTCGTCGGACTGAATATGACGGTCGGCGGGTAGGCGAGCACCTCTCGTTCGGACTTGAGCGACACCACGAACGCCCAGATCAGCGGCAACACCCAGATCAGCAACAGGGTGCTCGCCACGACCATCAGCACGACCGTGCGTAAGATTCGCGCGCGCCGGTGAGCGATCATGCCGCAGTGGCCTTGTGCCGGGCAGTGCGCAAATAGAACAGCACGCCGGAGATCACCATCGTGATCACCAGCAGAGAGACCGCGAGCGCAGAACCGTAACCGAAATTGAGCTCGACGAAAGACGTCTTGAACGCGTAGAGGTTCAGGATTTCAGTCGCCGTGCCCGGCCCGCCGCCGGTGGCGGCGAAGATGGCGGCGAAGGCAGCGAGGGAGATCATCGACCGAATAATCACCACGATGACGATTGCCGGGCGCAGCAGGGGCAGCGTGATATGCCAGAAGCGTTGGAACGCACTTGCGCGATCGATCCGCGCCGCCTCGTAAACGTCCGGGGGTAGCGAGGCGAGGCTCGCGAGCAGCACCAGGAAGGCGAACGGTGTCCACTGCCAGGTGTGAATGACGATCACCGAGATGAGCGCCGGCGTGGGCGCGCCGAGCCAGTTCACCTGTTCAAAGCCGAGCAATTGGATCAGGTAGTCGACAAGGCCGAAGTTTGGTGACAGCATCAGCGTGCGCCAGAAAAGACCCACCACCACGGGCGCGAGCACGATGGGAAGAATCGCCACGATGCGAAATATCCACTGGCCCGCGGGAATTTGCATGACCAGCAACGCGAGACCGAGTCCGATGAGGATCTGAAGCGTCACGCTGCTGGTCGTGTAGATGGCCGTCAGCTTGAGGGAGTGCCAGAAGCGCGAGTCGCCCCACATCTGAATGTAGTTGTCCACGCCGGCGAAGCCGTCCATGAACGGCATCGCCAGGTTGATGGTCTGGAACGAGCTCCAAATCAGATATAGAAGCGGAAACGTCGTCGTCAAAAGCAGAACGAGCAGCCCCGGCACCGTAAGGGCGAGCGCAAAGCGCCGCTCGCCCGCATGGATGCCGCCCGCCTTACCTCCCGACGACGACAAGGATGGTTACCCTTTGAGGATCTTATCGATCTTCTTCTGTGCTTCCGCAAGGGCGTCCTTCGGCGTCGCCTGACCGACCAGGGCCGATTGAATCGCCGTCGCCATGGTGTCGCCGACCGCGGGCCACTGCGGCAGGCGCGGGCGCCAGTCTGGGTCGGTGTCTTTCGAGAACGACTCGGTTGTGGCCTTGACGTAGTTGTGACCGAACTTGCTCATCAGTTCCAGAAACTTCGCATCCTTCCACAGGGACGTGCGGTTGGCGCCGGTGCGCTTGTACGCGCCGGGGAAGTCGTAGGTCGTCGCGATCTGCACCTCGCGGGATCCCGCCCACTGCGCGAAGAGCCACGTCGCCTGCTTCTGCTTCTTGCTGAGCGCGCCGTTGATCGGGAAACTCCAGTTCCAGATGGAGGTCACGCGCTTGCCGGACGGCCCCTTGGGCCACCGCGCGAAGCCGATCTTACCGACCACCTTGGACTTCTCCGGGTTGGCCACCACCGCCGCGCTGCCGTGCGCGTCGATGTACGAACCGACCGTGCCCTGGCCGAAAGCGTCGGCGATGTCCGGCCAGTTCCAGTTCTCCACACCGGCCGGCGCGTAGGCATTGAGCAGATTGACGTAATACTCGAGCGCGCCGAGCGCCTCGGGCGAGTTCACCACGACCCGCTCGCCGTCGAACCACTCACCGCCGTAGGCGCGGAAGATCGACGGGTAGATGTACATGTTCTGCCCGGCGCCCCGGAACCCGCGCAGCGCGCAGCCCCACAGTCGATTGTCGGGATCGTGGACCGCCGCCGCGTTGGCGGCGTACTCGTCGAGGGTGTCGGCGGGTTTGAGGCCCTTCGCGTCGTAGACGTCCTTGCGGTAGATTTGGATGGTGGCCTCACCGTCGAACGGAATCGCGTACGGGCGCCCGTTCACAGAAGTCGCGCCGCGATGACCGGGCTGGATGTCCTCGAACTTGAACCACGAGTCGTCGGTCAGCTTCGCGTCGCCCAGGTAGCCGTCGATGGGATCGATCCAGCCGTTGATGACGTAGAGCATGTAGTACATCGGGTCGGCGGCGTGGGACGCCCACGTTCCTGTTTTGCTAGAGAGATCGAGCACCGCTTTCTGGCGGATCTGTCCGGGTGGCGTCATCTCGAGGCGCGCGTCCACGCCGGTCAGCGTCTTGAAGTCGTCCAGCACGACATCGAGGTTCTTGAAGTAGCCGGCGGGAATCACTCCCACGGTGATCTTCTCGCCCGCGGCCATGCGCCAATCGATGTTCGCGCCCTTGAAGGAATCGAGATTCATGTACTTGCCGGCGGCATGCGCTTCGCTGATGAGCAGACCGGGGGCGGCCAGCGCGGCGGCGCCCACAATCGGTGCCTTCAGAATCGTGCGGCGGGAGATGGTCCGCGAGCCCGGTTTCGGCGTGTTGTCTTTGTCCTTTTTCATGAGCGATCTCCGATGGTGGTGATGGGGCCACTGGAAGTGGCGGGAAATGCGTTGGACGATGGAGTCGATCCTTTCAATACCAGGCGTTAAAAAGTACTATATTTGGAACGTTTGTCGCAACCACCGATAGCGCCTCGTGCGCCGCTGGTGAAGGGTTTCGATGTCCCGTCCCGAACCGCGGTCTCGCCACCCCGTCCTCGGCGCGAGCCCGATCCCCCGCTATATCCAGCTCGCGGACATCTTCCGCCAGCGCATCGCGCGCGGCGTATGGCCCGGGGGCGGAATGCTGCCCTCCATCGAAAAGCTCATGGAGGAGTTCTCGGTGGCGCGGGTCACTGTGCGCCAGGCTGTGAAGCTCCTGAGCGGCGAGGGACTCGTCAGCCCCCACCGTGGCCGCGGCACCGTGATCAACGAGGTCCCGGCTCGAGAGCGCTCGCTTCGTGTGCACACCACCTTCGCCGGACTCGTCGACATGTACCGCGACGACAAGCCGGTGCTCACCAACATCGTCGAGTCCGAAGCCTCACCCGCGCTGCTCGAAGGCGACGGCATCGCGGCCCCGAGTTACTTCCACATGCGCCGCGTCCACGCCCGCGAGGGCATCAAGTACTGCGTCATCTCGATGTATATCGACGAACGTATCTTCCGAATGGCATCGTCCCGATTCC
>Ga0209980_10001343_pt1 | contig 13540 bp, 10 predicted proteins | sample CR02metaG_FD_183611 | JGI IMG/M metagenome (GOLD analysis project Ga0209980, IMG submission 183611) | Deep subsurface microbial communities from Mariana Trench to uncover new lineages of life (NeLLi) - CR02 metaG (SPAdes) (version 2) | ecosystem: Environmental > Aquatic > Marine > Ocean trench... | reverse complement strand
TCAAAGACGCTCCAGTCCCACGGAGGTGAAGCCGTGTCTCGAATTTCCCTCGTCGTTGTTTGCTGTATCAGTGCGCTCCTCGCCGCTCCTGTTGTTTCGCATGGCCAGGATTCGGACGCACCGCTGATCGCCAAGGACCCTCGTGTTGTCGATGCCATCGCCGCATGGTCAGCGTGGGTCGAGTACCAGCTCGCCGTCAACAATGTCCCGGGGGCCTCTGTGGGCGTGGTCCACGATCAGGAACTGCTGTACGTGGAGGGTTTCGGGCTTGCCAACCCGGCGTTCCTCGCGAATCTTGCCTACGGCGTAACCACGGGTATCGATGTGCAACCGAGCACCACCGATATCCTGGCATATCGGGACATGATCGATGCGGGGCTGATGTTGGGTCCTCGCGCCTTATCTACCGGACCGGGCATCTTCAGCAACAACGCCTTCAAATCCAGAGAACACGCGCTTGCGGTGTTGCGCCGTTACAAGGACCACTACCGTGTGAACAATCTGAAGGCATATATCTCCGGTAGTCGAAAACAGCGTCAGTGGTTGCTACAGGCTGCTGAAGAACTGCAACTCATGCCGACGACCGAAGGGTCGCTGGACATGAAGCTCGACCTGACCCACGTGATCGACGGCTTCAGTGGCAACGAACACAACTTCCCCATCGTGGACCTTTACGCCGATACGGTGCAGCTTGTGGCGCAATCAGGCCTGGCTTATACGCCGACGTTGCTGGTGACCTATGGGGGCCCTTGGGCAGAAACTTACTACTACACCCGTGAGAATCCACACGGCAATGCGAAACTGCGGCGCTTTACGCCAGACAACGTGCTTGCCAGCCGAACCTTGCGGGTGAAGTGGTTTCATGATGACGAGTACACGTTCTCCCGCGTGGCGGCTCAAGCCGCGAAGATCATCCGTGCCGGTGGAAGGGTAGGTGTTGGCGCCCATGGTCAACTCCAGGGGCTTGGTTATCACTGGGAACTCTGGTCGCTGGCGAGCGGTGGGCTGACTCCTCGCGAAGCGTTACGTGCCGCCACGCGTCACGGTGCTGAAATGATCGGCATCGCCCAGGACGTTGGCACGGTGAGCGAAGGAAAACTCGCGGACCTGGTCATCTTGAGAAGCGATCCGCTGGAGAACATTCGTAATAGCGTGGATATCAGTGCGGTCGTGAAGGGTGGCGAACTCTTCGATGGCGATACGCTGGACAAACGCTGGCCGGTAGTTGAGCCGTTACCGGACCAGTGGTGGTGGCACACGGGGCCCTCCGCCTCTCCGCGAGAATAAAGCCAAGGGGTAATTACGCCTCGATCCGGTAAATCCGCCTGGCTGTGCCGCTGAACATGGCGTCTTTTTCGGGCTCCGTAAAGTCGGCTACGATCTTCTTCATACCGTTCCACATCACATGGTAGGAAAGTGATCGCTTGTCGACTGGGAAGTTGCTCTCGAACATGCAGCGTTCGGGCCCGAAACACTCGATGGTGTGAAGGTAATAACGGCGTTGTACCCGCACGAATTCATCGGATGTAGGTGGGCACGGATCGGCATGCCAGCCGAACCCGTTGTCGGGCATCGCCAGGCCGCCGAGTTTCGCGACGACGTTTTCGCATCGGGCGATCTCAACCATGTCTTGTTGCCAGGCGATAAATATCTCTTCTCGCCGGTCGGCGTATGGACCAACACCGAGCGGTGTGCCGAAGTGATCCAACACCATCGGCGTATCGGGCACAGCTTGCGCCAGTGTCACAAAATCCCGGTTCTGATGGTGGTAGTGCCAGGTGTCGTAGCTGTAGCCAAGCTCGCCGAGGCGTTTGACTCCGCGACGAAAGTCCGCGTTCTGGTAAAGGCCTTCGGGTGCTCGACCGGGAATGCTCAGAGATTCCGGGTTGGGGTCTCTCGCTCCGGCATGGCGAATACCGCGAAACAGTCCATCGGCTGCAGCCTCGTGAGCGGCAAGCACCTCCTCTATGCCTTCAGCCATAGTCAAATCCGCGCGTGCAACGATGGCGGCGATCTCCGCCTGCCCGGGTTTGCCTGCACGACTTGCTGCGGCGACCCCGGCGACGAATTCGGTTTCACCCACCGAACGGAGCTGTTCGGGGCCGGACGGGTAATAGTTGGTGCCGCATTCGAGAAAAACAGTTTGTGCGACGCGATGTCCCGAATCGGTGTCGCGCCAGAGGTTTTCGAGGAGATAGGGAACCCGGGGTGCTCCCCACAGATGGTGGTGCGGATCGACGATAACCCGCTCCGGGTCAACGATAGATTCCTGTATCTGAGCGAGCCACTCATCGCTTCCCGGGGTGAGTTCAGTCATCTATTTCTCCTGTGAGGTGACCAAACAGTCTGCATCGAGATTTCGATGCATGCCAGCCAACCTGGCCATGCAGGTGAAAAAGATGCGGAATTGTCAGTCGCTAGCGCGTTTTTCCGAAGTGGGCTCGCCTGCGGCGGTTTCTGCTTGAGGCGCCTGTTTTGGGGGTTTGCGTTCCGCATGCTCTTCCAGCCAATCACGCGCTTCTTTGAGCGTTCGAAACACATTGGCTTTGAGCGATGCTTCGCTGACAAAAACTTCCCACATCTTGGCCAAGCCGAACATGAGGTCATTGTTGCCGACTATCGCGATTGCGAGGTTCGGGTTCTGACTTGCCGCCGCCTTGTCCTGCTCCGCAAGCATGCGCATGTCATCGCTGGAGAGATCGAATTTTGTTACTTCGCGGAAGTCGTAGAGTTGTGAGCGCAGTTTGTGTATTCGATCAGCAGCGTACAGCTGATCGTTACATCGCTGAATTTCGGTCGCATCCACGATGCCAGAACCTTTGACTACGACGCCCACTCCATCGGGCTCGTATATCAAGCGGATCGGCATGACGTGTCCGACGTCAATCTTAGCATCCCAATCATTGGTCCCCACCCAGAAACTCAGATGTTGTTGTTAGTGTGGCTGCGACAAACAGTGAGCGTCCCTGGTCGCAGTATAGTTCGGATGCGGCACGATGCCATCAAAACTGACGACCAGTTCAGGCTGGTGGCCTGGATTTGGCTAGGAGCGCCGCTCTCGAGGCAGTTTGAAGCGCTTGTATTCCCACTGGTACTGAGCCGGATCGATTCGGACGATCTTTTCAACGGCCTGGTTTATCGCAGTGGCACAGGTGAGGGGGTCTTCGTCATACACGCCGTCTGGGGCAAGTTCGACGAATATGTCATACCCTTCGCCATCGGGCAGGCGGTGGGCGAAGCAGAACACCACCACCGGTTGTGTTGCGCGAATCAGCCGGTGGGCAAACGTCATGGTCAGTGCGGGATGACCAAAAAATGGCGCGATGATACCGGCCGCTGGATCGGGTACTTGATCCGGGAGCAGGCCGGCGACCCTGCCTTCCCGGAGTGCTCGATACATGGCTCTGAGTCCTGCGGCGTTTGTCGGCACCATGTTGGTGCCGCTACGCTCGCGGACTCTCTTGAACATAGGATTGAGCGCCGGTAGTTCAGGCGGTTTATACAGGACGGTGAGATCGACCCGCGAGCCAACGTAGAGATTTAGCAGCTCCCAGCTACCAAAGTGTGGGGAAAATATCAGTACTCCGCGGCCAGCTGCCGCAGCTTCCGCGAATCGCTCCCAACCCGATACCTGCTTGACCAGGGCAAACCAACGAGCTTTTTCCCAGTAAACGATCATGCCGGATTCGGTGCCGAACTTGCCGGTTTCCTCGAGGCTCGTGCGAGCGAGAAGTGACCGTTCGGAAGGGTCGAGTTCCGGGAAACAACGGGTGAGGTTTTCTCGACCGGTTTGGGCAAGGCGTACGTTCATGCGCCAGATTAACCGACCGAGCCAGGCGCCTAATTGGTGGACTCGAGGCAGCGAAAGCCAGCTCAATGCTCGCACCGTGCCACTGAGTAGATACGGCGCTATGCGTTCGAGCATGATGCCTCATACAGGTTGGTTGCAGATACATTCTCCATGAAAGAAGAATAAGCGCAGTTTCTCATAGATTGAATCCTGTACCACGAGAGTCTACTCACTATGAGGGCTTCGCCGACGGACAGCGATCGCCATTGACCCCCTGGACCAGTTCCCGTCATAGTTGAGCGGATTTGAGGAGGTTCGGGAGGGAACTTGCGTATTGCCATAGCGGGGATAGTTCACGAGACCAACACCTATTGCAAAGAACCCACACGCGCCAACGAGTTTTATCAGTTGCGTGGTAAGCGCCTGTTGGAAACGCGTGGGCAGGAATCGGATGTCGGTGGCGCGGTGGATGCCTGCGAACGGCTTGGGATTGAACCCGTACCATTGTTATACGCAGGTGCACAACCGTCGGGAACTATTGATCGCGTTGCTTACGATACGTTCAAGCAGGAGATCCTGGATGGCCTTGCCAACAACGGTGTTATCGATGGGGTAATGCTCTGTCTGCATGGTGCCGGAGTGGTCGAAGGCATCCAGGATCTTGAAGGAGATCTCGCCCGGGCAGTTCGAGTACAAGTGGGCGAAGCAGTTCCCGTTGTTGCGAGCTTCGATCTGCATGGAAACATAACCCAGGACATGGCTGATGCACTGGACGGTGTGTTTGCCTGTCACCACTATCCGCACATTGATCTGCACAAAAGATCGGCGGAAGCCGTGGTGCTTATCCAACGGATGTTGGAAGAGAACTTCCGACCAGTGACTCATGTTGCATCGGCACCGATGCTCATATCCTTTGCCACGACGTTTCTCGGCCCCGGCAAGGCGAAACTCGCGCAAATACTTCTTGCGGAAGAAGAATCCGGAGTGATCGATGTAAGCTGGTTTCACGGGTTTCCCTATACAGACACCGTGCACGTGGGTACGTTTGTTGCCGTAACCACTGAAGGCGATCGGGAGCAGGCGCGGCGTATCGCCGAAGCGCTGGCTGAGGGTTTGTGGGCCGATCGGGAAACATTTCGACCGCGGAGTCTCTCCGCGGATGAAGCCGTCGTTGCAGCCCGCTTAGAGGCTGCTAAAACGGAGCAACCGGTTGTTATCCACGAGACCTCGGACAATTGTGGTGGTGGCGCGCCTGGAGACGGGACCCATCTGTTGCGTGCCATGCTCGATGCCAAGCTCGATAACGCCTGTTTTGGATTCCTGGTAGATCCTGAAGTCGCAAGCGTTTGCCACGAAGCAGGGGTGGGCGCTCGCCTGCAGATATCCCTGGGAGGCAAATACGATGACCTGCACGGCGCACCGCTCGAACTGACGGCCTATGTGAAGTCGCTCCACGATGGTCGAATCCGTATGCGTGTCATGTTCAAAGGTGCACCCCTGAATCTTGGCCCGATGGCACGGCTTGTGGTTGATGGCATGGACGTAATCGTCGCCTCGAGACGCAGCCAGACGTTCGACATCGAGCCCTTTCTTGCCGTTGGTATCGACGTGATGAACTATGATTTTGTGGCACTCAAGTCGAGTGCCCATTTCCGGGCGGGTTTCCAGGATCTGGCCGGTGCGATAGTCACTGCAGATCCGCCCGGGTTGACTACGCTCAAAATCGAGGTGTTTCCTCGAGAACGCGCCCCGGGGCCTCTGTGGCCGGTGGATGGATAGTCTTTACACTGACCCCAGACTATCTTTTCCCCCAAATTCAAGAAGGAGTTCCTATGAAGCAAGTATGTTTAGTCACCGGCGTTGGCCCCGGTACAGGTCGAGCTATCGTTGAGCGATTCTCCGATGGCTACCAGGTTGCCATGATTGCGCGTAATGCCGAGCGCCTCGCCGCCCTGGAAGAGTCAACTCCTAACACCACCGCCTATCCGTGTGATGTAACTGATTTCGACCAACTGCGCAAAATCGTGGCAAAGGTGACGGATGAACTGGGCGCGCCGAGCGTGGTGGTGCACAACGCCGTTGGTGGTGCATTTGGTGATTTCCTGAGCATCGACCCGGAGGTGCTGAACAGCAATTTTCAGGTGAACACGATGGCCCTGTTACATCTGGCTCAGGCGGTTGCCCCGGCGATGATCGAACGAGGTGAAGGGGCGATTCTGTGCACTGCCAATACCGCCGCTTATCGAGGCATTGCAAACTTCTCCGGATTTGCGCCGACCAAAGCAGCGCAGAGAATTCTCGCAGAATCCATGGCGCGCCACCTGGGACCCAAAGGAATACATGTGGGTTTTGTCGCGATCGATGCGGTGATTGATCTGGCGTGGACGCGAAAACGTTTTGCCGATCAACCTGACGAGTTCTTCTGTAAGCCTCAAGATATTGCTGGCGAGGTATGGCACCTGGCGCATCAGCCGAAGTCAGCCTGGACCTTCGATGTGATGATCCGTCCCGCCGGTGAGAAATGGTGAGAGTGGTTGAGTAAAAGGAAGGCAAAACCCTCCGGCGGAGGAGGGCCCTGCAAGATCCTTTAGCCGGGGTTAGCGGCTAGACGGTTCCCTGGTATTTGCGCGTTTCTGCGCGGCCAACCACCAGGTGGTGAACCTCGTCGGGTCCGTCGGCCAGACGCAACGTGCGCTGCCCCGTATACATGGCCGCGAGCGGCGTCCACTGGGAGACACCAGCGGCGCCGTGCATCTGAATCGCCTGATCGATGATCTGGCAGACGCGTTCCGGCACCATGGCTTTCACCGCGTGCACCATAATGCGCGCTTCCTGGTTACCGAGCACGTCCATGGCGCGTGCGGCTCTTAAGACCATCAATCGCATGGCGTCGATGTCGATGCGTGCACGGGATACGATTTCAATATTCTTCCCGAGTTGGATAATTGGCTTGCCGAACGCCTCCCTGGACATCCCGCGTTTTACCATCAGTTCCAGTGCGCGTTCCGCCTGGCCGATCGAGCGCATGCAATGGTGGATGCGGCCCGGGCCGAGCCGCACCTGGGAAATCTCGAATCCGCGGCCTTCGCCGAGAAGGATGTTTTCTTTAGGGACACGCACATCTTCGAGCATGATATGCATGTGGCCGTGGGGGGCATCGTCATGACCGAAGACGTGCATCGGACCAAGTATGTTGACCCCGGGGGTATCCATGGGAACTAAGATCTGCGACTGCTGCCGGTGGGGGGCCGCTTCGGGGCTGGTTTTCACCATACAGATCATGATCTTACAGCGCGGATCCCCAGCGCCGGAGATGTAGAACTTCTCGCCGTTGATCACCCACTCGTCGCCTTCGAGTACAGCTTTCGTGCCGATGTTCTTGGCATCTGAGGATGCGAGGTTTGGTTCGGTCATACCGAAACAGGAACGAATCTCACCATTCAGAAGCGGCTTTAACCATTTCTCTTTCTGTTCCTCGGTGCCGACCCGTTCGAGCACTTCCATGTTGCCGGTGTCCGGAGCGCTGCAATTCAGGCATTCGGAAGCGAGCGGTGCACGGCCGAGCTCGGCGGCGATGTAGGTGTAATCGAGGTTGGATAACCCTTCACCCGTGTCCGCATCGGGGAGGAAAAAGTTCCACAGGCCCGATTCTTTGGCTTTGGCCTTGGCGCCGTCGAGGAGTTCGAGCTGTCCGGGTGCCCAACTCCAGCGGTCTTCCCGGCCTTCGCCCAGGGCGTAAAATTCCTCGGTGATTGGTACGACGTCCTCGGTGATGAAATTCTTGACGGCGTCCAGCAGCGGCATCGCCTCTTCTGACATTGTCAGGTTGTACAGATCGGCGTTTAGGTCGGATTGTGCTTCTTCAGACATGCGTTCTCCCCACTTGCGATTTGGTTCGGTTTATTGCCGTGAACCGACCATTGTAATCTGTCAGCGCACCTAATTACATTGCGCAGTGGGGGATTTAAGTGTGCAGAGGGCTTTCCGGACTAGTTCAGGACTGCGTAGCCTCGATTGCGCAGGCAGTTACGTATCACGTAGTTGCGCTCGCGGAAACCATCGGCGCCTGCGCGGGCCCCTCCGATCACAGCACCGGCGCCTGCCGATCTTTGTGCCGTGTTGCTGTTACCGACAGCTGCGCCAACCGCCCCGCCAATTACGGCACCCGCCACGGCGCCAGCACCGACTCGCTGAGCGACGGATACCTGCTCCGCGTATTGGTCACATTCCGCTAAGTCGACACGGTATTGCACTGCGTCGACGCCACGCATATCGACAATCGGTGGGTGGGCGAAGGGTCGTTGCGCACATCCGCAAAGTGCGGCCACAAAAACGAGAAAAAAACAACGAAACATCAAATACTCCTCGGGTTTCTCGATGTATAACGCACGAGTTAACACCTGGTTGACTGAATCGACGCTGAACGAGTGGTGCGTCTAAATTGCACTGATTTTCTCAACTACCGATGGGCACGTGGGTGGTCGTGATTTCTGCCAGCAATCGCCCGTCATCACCGGTGATTCGGGTGCGAATCACGGTAACCCTGCGGCCTACACGAACGGGCTTGGAAGTCCCGAAAATGGTTCCGCCCTGCTGATTACTCAACATAACGGCATGGAGATCCACCCCGACCATGAATTTCTGCTCGCCGGTTTTTTCGTGATATGCGTGATTGGCGGCACCCGTGGCCAGATTGTCGGCGAGCGATATGATTACGCCGCCGTTGATGTTGCCCGTGGGATTCTGATGATGCGGCTGAATCTCGATGGACGCCCCGACCGTCCCATCGATTTCGGCATGTTGCATCCCGATATAGCGATCGAACGTGATCTGCTCGTCCATAATTCTCGCCTCCAACCTGGCACCGACGGTTAAGGTTACCCGTAGAGCAGATGGAGCTAGTGCGGTCTACTCGAGTCGTTGCAAGCCGCTCGATCTTCGGAGACTGAATGCCTGGTAAAGTGAAGCTGCCCCTTGTTTCTTACTCTGCGCGTTGCGCCTGTGCGTTTAAATATGCTTCGTCCGCATCGATTTGGCCTTGGGCAACCGGATCCCAGCCAAACGCGTCTTCAGCAATCTGGTACAAACACGGTACCAGGATCAGCGTGATGAAGGTGGCAGACAGAACACCGAACGCCAGGGATATCGCCATCGGAATAAAAAACATCGTGGCGGGGCTGGGGGTCGCCATCAGTGGAACCAGGCCCACGAACGTTGTTACCGATGTCAGCAGAATTGGCCGGAAGCGTACAACGCCGGCGCTCAACACCGCTTCATCCAGTTCCATACCCTCGCGCCTGCGACGGTTGATGTAGTCTACGAGCACGAGGCTCGCGTTTACCACAACGCCAGACAGCGCGACGATGCCGAGTGCGGAGAAGAACATCAGCTGGTAGCCCATGATCCAGTGCCCGGCGATGGCGCCAACAGCTCCAAACGGGATGACGCTCATGATCACCAGGGGCTGTATGTAAGACTTCAGCGGAATCGCCAGTAACGTGTAGATAACCACCAGGCTCAACATCGCTGCTTGAAACAAGCCGCTAAAAGACTTGGCGCGCTCTTCCTGCTCACCACTCAGCGACATGCGTATGGTCGGGTACTTCGCTTGAAGTCCGGGCAGCACCTCTTTTTGAATGCTGATGTTGACTTCTTCCGGCGAAATTTGTGACCGATCAATGTCGGCGATCACGTTGATGACACGCCGACCGTTGACCCTGTTGATGGTCGAATAACCTCGCCCCAATTCGAACTGCGCCACACTGTAAAACGGCACTTCGATACCTTGTGGCGTGCGAATGTACATGTCTTCGAGGTTGCCGATAGACGCCCGTTCACTCTCCGGGAAACGTACCATTACCCGTACATCATCCTGTCCACGCTGGATTCGCTGGGCTTCCGAACCGTAGAAGGCGCTGCGAACCTGGGTGGCGAGATCTCGCAACGTCAGGCCCAGATTGCGAGCCTCCGGTAGCAGGCTCAGTTTTATTTCCTGCTTCCCGGCGCGAAAGGAGTCGGTGATATCGAACACGCCCGCGTAGCGGCCGAGCTCCGCGCGCAGTTCTGTCGCGGCCGCACGAAGCATATCGACGTCTCTGCCGGCCAATTCGTAATTGATAGGCTCACCCGCGGAAAATTCGTCTGCATTGAAGCTGAGTTTCACCGCGTCGGGGATGGTGCCAACCTTTTCCCGCCACATGCTGGCAACTAACTTGGCGCTCAAGTTGTCTCTTTCGGCGGCTGGCGCGAGGCCGATGACTACCTCACCGAAGTGGCTGCGGCCGGGACCATTCCTGTTGGGTCTACCGCTGGCCCGGTCCGCTTTTTGTCCGATACTGGTGAAGACGTTGCGAATTACGTTCTTCTCGCCGGTCAGCTCTTCCAGATCGGCCTTGAGTGCTTCCGCGGCAGCTTCCAGACGCTCGGCACCTTTAGCCGTTACAGCGACAGAGACACCCTCCGGCATCTCGAGACTCGCATAAACCCGGTCGCCCTCGATAGAGGGGAAAAAGGTAAACAAAATGCGCCCGCTCATGATCAGAGCCATTGCAAGAATCAATATTCCCAACCCAACAGAGGCTGTTACATAGCGAAATTCAAGGCACCTGCGCAGAAACGGCAGGTAGTGATTGTTGGCGAGGTTTTCGAGTCCACCTGAGAGGCGGCTCTGAATTTTGTCCCACCATTTCGAAAAACCATGGGTGGGTTGTGCATGATTACGGTGTGCTAAGTGGGCGGGCAAGATGAGCTGAGATTCGATGATGCTGAAAGCCAGTGCGATCACGACCACCCAGCCGATCACCGAGAAAAACCCGGACATCCGCCCGGTGGCCAGCAGCAGAGGTAGAAAAGCCGCCATGGTGGTAAGCACGCCGAAAATCACCGGAATGGAGACTTCCCAGGTACCGTCGATGGCAGCTTGAACCGGAGGTTTACCCATCTGCTCGTGACCGTAGACTCGTTCGCCTACGACGATGGCATCGTCCACCAGAATGCCAAGCACCAGGATGAAGGCCATCACCGTCATCGTGCTCATGGAAATATCGGCATAAGGGAACACGGCAATCGTCCCCAACAGCGCAATGGGGATTCCGGCGGCGACCCACATCGCGAGACGAAACTTCAAAAACATCGCCAGGATGATGACCACCAGTACCAGGCCGCCAAGCGCCATGCTGTTGACGGTGTTCAGTCGTTGTTGTAACAGCTTCGATTGATCGCCCCAGATATTCAGTTGCAGGCCAGGGGGTAGCGTTAATTTGCGTTGCTCGATGTAGTTCACGATATCGGCTGCCATAGTGATGGCGTCTTCTTTGCCGACTCGCCAGACTTTGACCACCACGGCTGGATTACCGTTGAACCGTGCGGTGAGATCACCCTCGGCAAAGGTATCGCGGACGTTTGCGATCTCACTCAACATGACCTTCGTGCCGTCGTTGCGAGTAAGCACAATGATGTTTTCGAATTCTTCGCCCCAGTAAGCTTGCCCCTTGGCACGCAACAGTATTTCTCCACCAGCAGTGCGGATGGTGCCTCCAGGCATGTCGAGAGAGGTATTACGCACGACCTGGGAAATTTGCTCGAGGGTGATGCCATAACGTCGCAGTGAGTCTTCCGATATTTCGATCGAGATCTCGTAGGGTCTGACAAACTGCAGCGAAACCGTTGAGACACCGTCGATGGCGACGATGTCTTCGCGGATTTCATTGCCAATTTCTTTAAGGGTACGTTCGTCCGTATTACCGAAGAGCGCTATCTGCATAAGATCGTGGGTGATGGTGATCTTGGAGACGATGGGTTTTTCAGTTTCGACAGGGAAGGTGTTGATTCCGTCGACCAGGCTTTTGATCTCGTTCAACACTTCGATCTGGTTGACGTTTTCGTAAAGCATGGCCATGACGGTGCAGGCGCCTTCCGAAGCAGTCGACTGGACCTTCTCGATGCCGTTGGCGCCTTCCAGGGTCTCCTCGATACGAATGCACACCCCTTGCTCGGATTCTTCGGGTGCAGCACCGAGGTATGGCACGTTGATACTGACCATGTTGATGTCCATCGTGGGAAACTCTTCCTGATGGACAGTCAGCAAGGCCATTCCACCGCCGAGCACCATGACAAACATGAGCAAGTTGGCAGCTACCGGATTTTTGGTAAACCAGGTGATCGCGGAAAGCATTTTTTTACCCTTCAGCCGGTGACTGTATCGATATTTTCAGGAAGGGGTTCTACCCGCATTCCATCGATGGCGGTTTGCAAAGGGGAGATACACACTCGCTCACCTGCTTCGAGCCCGCTCTGAATCAAGACGTCATCGCGGTACAACCGCAACGGCTCGATGTCTCGATAGTGCAGCTTGTTGTCGTTATCGACGACCAGCACTCGATTGCCGTTGCGCAGTGCGTTGCGAGGCATCACAACGATGTCGTCAACAAGCAAACCTTCGATTTCTGCGTTGACAAACAGGCCCACAGAAAGTGGCACTTCCTGAGCGTCGTTGGATACTCGAGCGATCACATGCACCATCCGGCTCGCGATATCAATTTGCGCTTCGGTGCGGACGATTTTTCCGTGCCAGGTCAACTTCTGCCCCGCGTAGTTTGCGACCAGCGTGACGTTGGGCTGCTGCGCTAGGGGGAGCTCACCGCGATGTCCAAGCGGCAGATTGAGGAATGCCAACTGACGATCGGCGATGGGTAGTCTGATTTCTGCCTGATCAGCGGCGTAAATAGTGGCGATAGGTGAACCACGGCTGACAAACTGGCCGATGTCGACAGATTCCTCTCGTACCAGGCCTGCAAATGGCGCCTTGATTTCCGTCCGGGCAAGGTCGCGGTTGGCTTGTGCGAAGTTTGCTCTGGCATCCTGCAGCGAGGCTTCCTCCACGCGATAGGAACGGAGCTGACTCTCGATTTGCGATCGGCTGGCTAACTGGCGTTCTTCCAATTGTTTCAAGCGCTGATACTCGAAACGAGCGTGTTCGAACTCTGCCTGGGCACGTTTCAGATTGGCTCGGGCGCGCTCGAGCAATGTGCGATAGTCGCTGTCTTCCATGCGCAGCAGAACTGCACCGGATTCGAAGTAACCACCGTTCACCAGGGACGGCGACATCCATACGACCCGGCCAGATACTTCCGGAATCAGTTCGGATTCCATATTGGGAACGACGGTCCCCTGGGAATGGACGGTGAGCTGAATGGACTGTGGCACAACGGTGCGCACCCGCACGGCCACGGCGATGGGCTCTATGGCGGTGGGTTTCAGTTCCGGGCCGGTCGCCATGAGCGTGACAGCGCCGAATATCGCCGCGATGATGACAAGTGAGGGGAGTAGCAGCTTGCGCATCATGATGTAGAAGTCTCCAGATTAGCGGATCCATTGCCGGTTGTCTGGAACGCGGCGAACGCTCTCATGACCGATTCACGGTTCAATTTAGAAATTGCTTCGACGGAGGTTCTGACGCCTTTTTGATCACGTGTACCCAGAGCTTCATCAAGCTGGCGGGCGTAACTTCGGTAAGCCTCCACATCGACGTGGGCAATTCCTTCCAACATTGTCATGTTGGGCGCGAATTGCTTGAACAAGCTGCGGGAGATGAGCTGACACACGAGATTACCGCTTGATTCCAAGACGAGACCAATGAGCGAAACTCGGGCCGCCATGTGAGCCTCTTCGCCGAGCGTCTCCAGATACAGAGGGCGGACCACTTCGCGGATTAGTTCGATCTCTTCATCGCTCGCATTGCTGAGTGTGGAC
>Ga0209980_10001341_pt1 | contig 13548 bp, 12 predicted proteins | sample CR02metaG_FD_183611 | JGI IMG/M metagenome (GOLD analysis project Ga0209980, IMG submission 183611) | Deep subsurface microbial communities from Mariana Trench to uncover new lineages of life (NeLLi) - CR02 metaG (SPAdes) (version 2) | ecosystem: Environmental > Aquatic > Marine > Ocean trench... | reverse complement strand
ACAATCATTTTGATGCGCCCCGCCGGATAGGTGGTGGGGCCTTTCTATTCGTTGGCCTCGCCGTATTTCTTCAGCATTGGACTGCCCTCCGATGAGCGGCAGGCAAAGACGCAACTCGCCCGCCGGCAACGGCCAGGAGCCGCATAGTCGAGGGCGAGGGCCTCACCGATGCCGCTGGAAGCGCCGGTGATGAGGATAGCGCTGGGATCGTGGAAAGATTTACTCATGGCGCAGTGTTTATACGGCGAAATCTGCGTTGTGGCGAGTTTTTCCGGTTGCTTGCCAGCCACCGCCAGCGGTTACACTCGCCCGATCAAACAGGAGAGGGCCGACACGAGAGGGCACGTGGCCTTTTCGTCGCTGACTGGTTTCACCGACGATGCTTCGATCATCACTCGCTTAGCGGATCACTCCAGCATAGATCGCCAAGGCGGATAGATTGGTCAAGGAATGGAAGCCGGGCGACTGCGGGGCTGAAGGCTCTCCAATAAAATCCCAAGGGTAAAGCAACGCACAACTTCACCGTTGCTGGATGTCCGCTATTGGCTACATCCGGAAGTGAAGGCCGTCGCAAAGGAAGTCCGCTATCAGCCGGCAAGCGGACATCCGACCGAATTGCGTGACGTTCGATCTCACTATCTCCCCCGGCCCTAAGCTATGAGGCCGTCTTTTTTTTCGCGGGGGGGGGGTGCAAACACCTCTAAATCCCTACCGGGATGGTCAAGGGGGAATCCTTCCCCCTCGACACTCCCCCTGGCCAACGAGCCGTTGGATCGCTTGCCAGAAGAAAGAAGATTGTCTGCACAACCGCCACTGGGCGTGGCGGTATGTTTCCATTGTGTCGGAGGAGCCGCCGCGTCAAGTAGCCACTCACTACGTTCGCTGGGCCACTTGACCCGTCGTCTACGGTGGATCACCAGCAGCATGGGAGTTGGTGCCAGGTGTCGGATAGAAGAAAGATAATGAAATCAGGTAAATGCACCCTTTCTGGTGGGTACTCAGTGGGTACTCAAACAAATCAAGAGGCTAGATCATTTGACCTAACCCCTTGATATAATTGGTAGCGGAGGAGGGACTCGAACCCCCGACACGCGGATTATGATTCCGCTGCTCTAAACCAGCTGAGCTACTCCGCCCCAGGATCGACCCGGCGCCGGGCGGGCCCAAGGCCGCCACCCGAAACGCCCGCATCACGCCCTCATATATAGGCCGCGCAGGGCCTCAGGCAAAGGGGCCTATAGGTCCAAACCTGTCAAGGCCGCCCCGCGCAGGGTCCGGACCCGACGCCGAGGGACCAACGGGGCGTAAACGCCTGGCCCCGGCTGGAGCCCGTCCCCGGGCTGCCCAGAACCCGCCGGCGCCCTCGACTTCCCTTGCCGGCCACCTCAGACGATGGCCGAGGACGGCGCCGCCTTGGCTTCCGCCGCCATCGCGGTTCCGGTGACGAAGCTGACATCGGGGTTGTACCAGGTGGCGTAGTCCTCGCTCCGGATGCGGGTGAGCAACTCGTAATGGTCCGGCGCGCGTTGCAAGAGATCGTTGCGCCTGGCCATCACCAACTTGCAATAATCGAGGTAATCCTGGTCCGAAATCGCGCCCTCGAGGGGATAGGTCCGGCCGTCGAAATAACCCTTGCCGGCGAGGATGCAGATGTAGTTCCAGTTCTCGAACATCGAATAGGGCTCATTGGTGTCGATGATGCCGGGGATCTTGTGTTTCCACAGCTCGAGCTTCTCGATCAGGGTATCGGGCACCTTGACGTCTTCCCGCGCCGCCTTCCAGAACGCCGTATCGGTGCGGTTCGAGGTGTAATAATGCATGGTGATGAAGTCGCGGATCTCCTCGTAAAGGTTCGCCGACAGCCGGTTATAGGCGCCCGACAGCGCCGGGCTGACCTCCTTGTCGGGGAAATGATCGATGAACCAGCGGATCGCCATCTGGGTGAAGTGAAGCGACGTCGATTCCAACGGCTCGATGAAGCCGCCGGCAAGGCCGATGGCGAGGCAGTTCTTGACCCAACTCCTGCGTGAGCGGCCGATGCGCATGGGCACCACCTTGGGCTCGGCGTCCCCCTCATCGAGCCCGAGATGGCCCAGGAACTCGTCGATGGCCTCGGCGTCGGTGCGGAATTGGGACGAGAACACGTAACCGGTGCCGAGCCGCGTATAGAGCGGCACGTTCCACGCCCAGCCGGCGCCGAGCGCCTGGCTGGTGGTGAAGGGCGCGATCTTGCCATCGTCGGGATGGGGGATCTGCAGCGCCAGCGCCCGGTCGCAGAGCAGCCAGTCGCCGTAGGGGATGAAGGGCTCGCCCAGCGCTTCCTTGATGATGAAGCCGCGAAAACCGGTGCAATCGATGACGAACTCGATCGGGTGCTCGCCGTGTTCCCTGAGCTTGAGGGAGGAGACGAAGCCGCGCTCATCGAGCCTCACCTCGTCGACGTCATCAACTATGTGGGTGACGCCGAGGCTGGTGGCGTAATCGGTGAGGAAGTCGGCCAGCAGCTTGGCGTCCATGTGATAGGCGTAAGGGATGAAGCCCCTATAGTCCCTCGAATCGAAGGCGCGCGGCGCCTTGAACTGCTCGATCATCGCCAGGCTCGGCACCACCGAGTGGATGAAGGAAGGCTGCCCGCCGCGCTTGGCGTATTTGTTGTAGTAATAGGCGAGGTGATAGCCGTGGAGATAGCCCGGCGCCTCGAAGGGGTGATAGAACGTCGTCCCGTCGCCGTTCTGATCGACGTTCCAGTCGACGAAGCGCACCGCCCCCTTGAACGAGCCGTTGCAGCGCTTGATGAAGTCCTTCTCGTCGATCTTCAGTTGATCGAGGGTGACCTCCATGGAGAACGTCGTCGCCTCGCCGACGCCGACCGTCGGGATGGAAGGCGATTCGATGAGGGTGATGTCGACGTCGGGTCCGTCATTGCGCCTATTCAGCGCCGCGCTCAGGATCGACGCCGCCAGCCAGCCGGCCGACCCGCCGCCGACGATGGTGATGTTCTCGACACGGTTGCTCATACGCTCTCCCTGCTCCCTCGTTTTGGTCTCTTTCCTGCCGCCCCGCGGTAATGGCCGCCGGCGCCCCCGTTATGGCCCATCCGGCCCGGTTGTCAAGGACCGCCCGGAAGCCATGCGATCGTGACTTGGAATGGCTCTAAATAAGGCGTTGCGGGGGCATGGGCCGGGGCCGCCGGGGCCTAATCGGCGCCCCGGATCCAGCCGCCGCCCATGACCCTCTCGCCATCATAGAAGACGCAGGCCTGGCCCGGCGCCACGCCGTGCTCGGGCTCGGCCAGCACCACCTCCGCCGTGCCCTCGGGCCCGCCATGGACCGTGGCCGCCACCGGGGCTTGCGCCGAGCGCAGCTTGACGGCGCAGGCGAAGCCGGCCTCCGCCAGCGCGCCGGCGCCCAGCCAGTTGACCCCGTAGAGTGCCACGCGGGTCCTGGCCAGCGCCGCCCGCGGCCCGACGACGACGCGGCGGCTCTCGGGCTCGAGCCTGACGACATAGAGCGCATCGCCGCCGCCGACGCCCAAACCCCGGCGCTGGCCGATGGTGTAGCGGCTAATACCGTCATGGCGCCCGAGCACGGCGCCGCCGAGATCGACGATATCGCCGGGAAGCGCGGCGTCCGGCCTAAGCTTGTCGATGACGGCGGCATAATCGCCGTCGGGGACGAAGCAGATGTCCTGGCTGTCGGGCTTCTCGGCGACGGCGAGGCCGAAGCGTTCGGCGAGCTCCCGGGTCGCGGCCTTGCTCTCCATCCCACCAAGCGGAAAGCGCAACAGATCGAGCTGCGCCGTGGTGGTGGTGAAGAGGAAATAGCTCTGGTCCCTGGCCGCATCGGCGGCGCGGTGGAGCTCGGGCCCCGACGAACCGATCTCGCGGCGGACGTAATGCCCGGTCGCCAGCGCGTCGGCGCCGAGGTCGCGCGCCGTGGCCAGGAGATCGCGGAACTTGACCGTCTGGTTGCAGCGGATGCAAGGGATAGGGGTCTCGCCGCGGAGATAGGCATCGGCGAAGTCGTCGATGACCTCGGCGCGGAAGCGGGATTGGTAATCGAGCACGTAATGGGGGATGGAGAGCCGCTCCGCCACCGCCCGGGCGTCGTAGACGTCCTCGCCGGCGCAACACGCCCGCGGCCGGGACCGGACGGCGCCGTAATCGTAGAGCTGCAGGGTGATGCCGATGACCTCATAGCCCTGCTCGACCAGCAGCGCGGCGGTAACGGAAGAATCGACGCCGCCCGACATGGCGACGACGACGCGGGTGTCGGCGGCGGCCTTGGCGATGCCGAGCGAATTGAAAGCCGAACGGTGAGCCATCGGCCGGGCCTCGTGATCGCCGGCGACGGGCGCGATCATGGACGGGTGATCCGGCGGCATCGAAGGGGCCTCATTGGCGGCACTTCACGGGTCGAGATCATGGGGCGAATATAGGCCGTCCCGGCCGCCTTGCAACCACCGGCGCCGGTTCCCTCACCCGGCGGCGAGGCCCATGTCCCAGAACGCGGTCTCGAGCACCGTCGCCTGGCGGAAGGTGGCGGCGAGGCCCGGGAAGCGCCCTTCGCCGCCCGCCTCCTCTCCGGCGCCGATGCCGGCGCGCATGAGCGCCAGGCGGTCGAGCCGGGCGACCTCGCCGCGCGCCACCGCTTGATACTCCTCCCCGGCGTACATCTCGATCCATTCGCCATAGGGGTTGCCCTCGATCCTGGTGTCCGCATCGGCCTTGAGGTTGGCGCCGATCTCGGCGTAGCCGACGACGCAAGGGGCCAGCGCCACCTGGAGATCGAGGATATCCCCGCTCGTCCCCCGCTCCAGCACGTAGCGGCTATAGGCCATGGTTTCCGGCGCTTCCGGCGCCGCCGCCATCGAAGCTTCGGTCAATCCCCAGCCGGCGCAGAACTTGACATGCAGCCCCATCTCGACATCGACGATGGCCGAGAGCATGGCGGCGGCGGCGCGCAAATCGGCGAGGCTGTCCGACTTATAGGCGCCAAGGGCATAGGCCCGGGCGAGATGGATGAGGAAGAGATAATCCTGGCCGAGATAGTGGCGGAAACAGGCCTCGGGCAGGGTGCCGTCGGCCAGGCGCTTTACGAAGGCGTGCCCGGCATAGGCCTGCCAGTCATCGGCGCACGCCGCCTTGAGGCGGGCGAAAAGAGAGGTTTCGGAATAGAGCGCCGGCACGTCTAACGTCTAGTCATCGAGCAGGAAGTTGTGGATATCGGCCGGCAGCGTCACCGTCAGGCCGTCGAGCTCCTCGCACATGACGATCTGGCAGCCGAGCCGGGAGGTCTTGGTCAGGCAGAAGGCGAGGTCGAGCATGTCCTCCTCGTCCTCGGAAGGCTCCGCCAGGCGCTCGTAATCCTCGAGGTTGACGACGACGTGACAGGTCGAGCACGACAGCGAGCCCTCGCACGCCCCTTCGATGTCGATGTCGTTGGCATGGGCGATATCGAGGACGGTGTCCCCGACCGGGGCCTCGACCTCGTGACGGGTGCCGTCGGGATCGATGAAGGTCATCCTCGGCATCGAAAGCCGCTCCGCCACCCGGGCCGCCTTTCCACCGCGCCGATCATTCGGCGGCCTGGCCCTGGGGGTCCGATTCGCGCAGCCCGGCGACCTCCCTCGCCACCTCCTCGATGACGAAGTCGATTTCCGCTTCGGTGGTGAAGCGGCCGAGGCTGAAACGGATCGACGCATGGGCCAGCCGGTCCTCGACGCCAAGCGCCTTGAGCACGAAGGAAGGCTCGAGCGACGCCGAGGTGCAGGCCGATCCGGAGGAGACGGCCACGGCCTTGAGGGACGCCATCAGGGCTTCGGCATCGACATGGCCGAAGCTCAAATTCAGGTTGCCGGGGATGCGCGTCATGGCATCGCCGTTGAGCGCAACACCCGCGAGCCTCGTGGTGATGCCGTCATAGAGCCTGTCCCTAAGCGCCCCTATGCGCTTCGCCTCATCGGCCATCTCCAGCCGGGCAAGCCGGCAGGCCTCGCCGAAGCCGACGCAAAGGGGCGCCGGCAGGGTGCCGGAACGAAAGCCCCGCTCCTGCCCGCCGCCGTCGAAAAGCGGCGTCAGGCGCACCCGCGGGCGCCGGCGCACATAGAGCGCGCCGATGCCCTTCGGCCCGTAAACCTTGTGCGCCGTGAGACTCATCAGATCGATGCCCATCTCGTTGACGTCGACGTCGATCCTGCCGATCGCCTGGGCGGCATCGGTGTGGAAGAAGGCGCCGTGCTCGCGGCAAAGGGCGCCGATCTCGGCGATGGGCTGGATGACGCCGATCTCGTTGTTCACCGCCATGATCGAGACCAGCGCCGTTCGCTCGGTGAAGGCGCGGGAGAGTTCGCCGAGATCGATAAGGCCGTTCCGCCGCACCGGCAGGTAGGTGACCGTGAACCCCTCCCGCTCGAGCGTTCGGCAGCTCTCGAGCACGCATTTGTGCTCGGTGACGCAGGTGATGACATGGTCCTTCCTGGCCTTGTAGAAATGGGCCACGCCCTTGATCGCCAGGTTGTTGGACTCGGTCGCGCCCGAGGTGAAGATCACCTCCTTGGGATCGGCGCCGATAATCTCGGCGATCTGCTCCCGCGCCACCTCCACCGCCTCTTCCGCTTCCCAGCCGAAGGCGTGGCTGCGCGAATGGGGATTGCCGAACTTCTCCGAGAGATAAGGGAGCATGACGTCAAGCACCCGCCCGTCCACCGGCGTACTCGCCTGATAGTCGAGATAAACCGGCGTCTTGACCGCATCGGTGCCGGCGCCGGGCTGTTTGGTCATGACCGCACCCCGCTCTCTCAGGCCGCCGGCGCCACCGCCGCCGCCTTCGCCCCGGCGCGGGCATGAAGGGCGCGCCAGGCCTCGATCAATTGGTCGATATCGCCGGCGTGGCTCTGCCAGCCGAGGCTGACGCGGATGGCGCTCGACGCCTCCGCCTCGCTCGCGCCCATGGCCTTCAACACGTGGGAGACGCCGACCTTGCCCGAAGAGCAGGCGGCGCCGGCGCTGACCGCGATGCCGGCGAGATCGAGCGCCATCACCTGGGTCTCGCTGGCCACGCCCGGCATGGTGAAGCACGACGTATTCCCGAGTCGGTCGGCGCCGGCGCCGAACACCTTGGCGTCCGGCGCCAGTGCGCCGATGCGCCCCTCCAGATCGTCGCGCCAACGGGCGAGGCGGGACTGATCGGCAATGTCATCACGGGCGAGATCACAGGCGGCGCCGAAACCGGCGATGGCGGCGACGTTCTCCGTGCCCGCCCGAAAGCCCCGTTCCTGGCCGCCGCCGCGCTGCACCGGCACGACCGTCACGCCGCCCCGCGCCACCAGCGCCCCGGCGCCTTGGGGCCCACCCATCTTGTGGGCCGAAAGGGTCAGAAGGTCGGCGCCAAGCGACGCCATGTCGATGGCGATCCGGCCCGCCGCCTGGACCGCGTCGCAATGCAATAGTGCGCCGTCGGCGTGGGCGATCTCGGCCGCCGCCGCCACCGGGCCGATGACGCCGGTCTCGTTGTTCGCCAACATCACCGATACCAGCGCCGGCGGCGCTTTCGGACCTTCTTGGAGAATGCGTTCCAGGGCCTCGAGATCGAGGACGCCGTGTGCGTCGACCGGCGCGATGGTGGCGCCGGGCGCGGCGCCAAGCACGGAGTCATGCTCCGCCGCCGAGACGACGATGCCGGCGCCATCGAACGAGCCAAGCGCCAGGTTGTTGGCCTCGGTGCCGCCCGAGGTGAAGATGACCTCGTTCGCCTCGGCCCCGACGAGGGACGCCACTCGCCTCCGGGCCTCCTCGATGACGCGCCGGGCAAGGCGGCCGAAGCGATGCACGGACGAAGGGTTGCCGGTGATCTCCAAAGCCTCGGCCATGGCATCGCCGACGGCGGGCCGGAGCGGCGCCGTGGCGTTGTAATCCATGTAAACGGCGTGTTTCATGCCGGCGGAGGCGACTCGACTATTCCGCGGCCATCACGGCCTTGCGGTAAATCACGCCGGACATACCAAGGACGCGCTTCTCGCAGACATCATAGAGGGTCACCGAGCTGAGGAACAGGTGGATGTGATTGCCGAGTTCCTCCCAGAGATCGTGGGTCATGCACCGGCTGGTGTCCCCGGTACAGCCCTTCGGCGATCCCGGCATGCAGCGGGTCGCCCGGATCGGCTCGTCGACGGCGAGAATGATGTCGGAGATCCGCGTCGCATCCGCGGCGTGGGCCAGAAGATAGCCGCCACCCGGGCCGCGGACGGAACCGACGAGCCCGCCCCTGCGGAGCTTGGCGAAAAGCTGTTCGAGATAGGAAAGCGAAATGGCTTGGCGGTCGGCTATTTCGGCAAGGGCGACCGGCTTGCCATGGCCGTGGGTGGCGAGATCGACCATCGCCATAACGGCGTAGCGCCCCTTCGTGCTCAACCTCACTTTTGTTCTCCCCTTAAGCGCATTTCAAGCGCATTCGATGCCACTGGCGCCCGGCCGTAAACACCAAGCCAAGCGCCCAAACTAATTCTTGACCGTCGCCGGACGCCTCGGTTCGTCTTCGGGCGCCGAATCCGATTCGTAGTCGTCGGCGCCGAGCACCGGTTCCGATTTATCGAGCCGCCGCTCCAACTCCTGGATGCGGGCGCCCATGCCGTTCACCTGCGCCAGCAACCCGTCGATGGCGCGAGCCACCGGATCGGGCAGATCGGTGGTCGGCGTCCCATAGGCCCAGAACTCGGGCTCCTTCGGCTTTTCCCGCGGGCCCGCCACCCGCGCCGGGATTCCGACCATCGTCGTCCCCGGCTCGACATCCTTGAGAACGACGGCGTTGGCGCCGATACGCGCGCCGGCGCCAATGGTGATGGGTCCGAGGACCTGGGCGCCGGCGCCGACGACGACGCCGTCCTCGAGCGTCGGATGACGCTTGCCTTTATCGCGTGAGATGCCGCCGAGCGTCACGCCCTGGTAGAGGGTCACGTCGTCGCCGATGATCGAGGTCTCGCCAACGACCACGCCCATGGCATGGTCGATGAAGAAACGCTTTCCGATGACCGCGCCGGGATGAATCTCGATACCGGTGAGGAACCGCCCGATATGGGAAAGGAACCGGCCCAGAAGGTACCATTTACGCCGCCAGAGGCCGTGGGCCAGGCGATAGATCAATATGGCGTGGAACCCCGGATAGCACAGCATTACCTCGAGCCAGGAACGCGCCGCCGGGTCCCGCGCAATAATGGAATCAAATTCCTCAGAAAGAGCCTTGAATATCATGGTGCTGTCTGTGGTAGTATTTACGATGTTTGGTAGGCCGTTTTCATCCAATAGCACTGTTCGTTGCCAATGATAACCTTTTTCCATCAAGTGGTTATCGCCGACGACGGGGTGACCGCCGCGCCAGCGGCCACCGCAAAGGGCCCTGGAGGGCAGCCAAATTGGCCGCATCACCGGTCATTATATATATAAAGCCTGAGTAGCGTGATCAAGTATTGAGAGTGGCGTAAGACCTTGCCTTTTGCAATAGACCCAGCCTCTAAGTCGGTTATTTTGGGCGAACCCGGTTCCACCCGGCCGGAATTTCAGGCCTGTCCATGCCCGATGTGATCTTCAATGGACCGGGCGGCAGGATCGAGGGCCGCTACCGGCACAACGTAGAGGACGCGGCGCCGATCGCTCTATTGCTTCACCCCCATCCCCAGCATGGCGGGGCGATGAACAACAAGGTCGTCTATGCCTTGTTCCAGGCTTTCGCACGGCGCGGATTTTCGACCCTGCGGTTCAATTTCCGGGGTGTCGGGCGCTCCCAAGGCAGTTTCGATCACGGTCTGGGCGAGCTCAGCGACGCCGCGGCGGCTCTCGACTGGCTGCAGAGCCATAACGCCGATGCTTCGCGCTGCTGGATCGCCGGCTTTTCCTTCGGCGCCTGGGTCGGCATGCAGCTTTTGATGCGCCGCCCGGAGATCGAGGGGTTCATCTCGGTCTCGCCTCCGGCCAGCAACTGCGATTTCTCGTTTCTCGCTCCCTGTCCAGCCTCGGGGCTGATCCTCCAGGGCGGCCAGGACGAACTGGTTCCCGAACCGGAGGTCGCCAAGCTCGCCCAAAGGCTGGCCCATCAGCGCGACATCACCATCGACTACCAGGTGGTCGCGGGCGCCAACCACTTCTTCCACGACAAGCTGGCGGAACTGATCGCCTGTACCGATGTCTATCTCGACCGGGCGCTGGCGCCGAAGAAGGTGGCGAAGGCGAGCTGACGGGGCGCCGCCCGGTGAGCCCGGCGCGCGCCCATCCCAGGTTTCATCGCCGCCGGTTTAATGACCGCGCGCTCCGGTCACACGCGTCACGGACGATGCAGCCTGCCGCCGCCCGTCGGTTGGCCGACGCCGGTGGTGCCCGGCAGGCTCAGGGGAAGGCCGCGGAGGGAGCGCACGGCGAGGAAGCCGAAGGCCTGAGCCTCGAGCGCGTCACCGTCCCACCCCAGCGCTTCGACCGCTTCGACCCGGCCGTCGAGGGCGCCGTCGAGCGCCGCCATCAGGGCCGAATTCCGCCGTCCACCTCCGGACACCAGCCAGCGCCCGACCGGCGCCGGGAAGTGGGCCGCGGCCAGCGCAACGGCGCCGGCCGTGAAGCCGACCAGCGTCGCCGCCCCGTCCGCCGCCGAGAGGCCGGACAACGCCCCGGCGTCGAACGCCGCCCGGTCGAGGGACTTCGGGGGGAGAGCGGCGAAATAGGGATGATCCAACATCTTAGCCAGGATCCCCTCATCGGCCCGGCCCTTCCGCGCCAGGGCGCCGTCGGCGTCATAGGGCCGGCCCGTCCGTTCCAGGGTCCAATCATCGAGCAAGGCGTTTCCCGGCCCGGTGTCGAAGGCCGTGAGTTCGCCATCGGCCCCGATCCAGGTGACGTTGGCGACGCCGCCGATATTCAGCACCGCGAGCGGCCGTTCGAGACCGCCGCTGAGCGCCGCGTGATAGAGCGGCGCCAGCGGCGCGCCTTCGCCCCCCGCCGCGACGTCGGCGCCGCGAAAATCGTCGATGACCTCGCAACCGGTGAGCGCCGCCAGCCGCTTGCCGTCGCCGATCTGCCATGTGCGCCGCTCGGCCGGCCGGTGCAAGATGGTATGACCGTGGAAGCCGATGATGCCGATGTCGGTGCGGGTGAAGCCCGCTTTGTCCAGCAGCGATCGGACCGCCTGGCCATGGGCGGCGGTAAGCTCGTCCGCCACCGCGTCGATCGTGCCGGGCGCCGCCTCACCGCCAAGGACGCCGCGAATCCGGCGTCTCAGCGCTTCCTCGTAAGGCACCGTCAACGCCGGGCCGCATTCATCGACCCTCTCGCCGTCGGTACGGATCAAGGCGGCATCGATGCCGTCGAGCGAGGTCCCGCTCATCATGCCGAGCGCCCAGAGAGGCTCAAACGCCAAAGCCCGATGCTCCTCCAAGGTAAAATTGGGCCTTATGAAGCCCGTGTTCGCGCCGGCCGCCGAGACGCCCTTGGCGCCCTTTATACTCCCCATGGAGCCGAAGTTTGTACAACCCTTTTGCCCGCGACCCGGCCGTAACCGTGGGCGGTAAACACCCCCTGGCCCGTGGCGTTGTGCGCCGCAAGCGGTTGTGCTAAAGGTGCCAGCCACTTGCCGGGGCAACCGCGAAGCCCGTTCAGGCCCCTGCGCCACTGTTACCATCCCGCCAACCGACGCCGCCCGCGCCCATGACCACAGCCAAATCAGAATTCCTGCGCCAGGCCGAGGCGCGCGGCTTCGTGCACCAGTGCACGGATCTCGATGGACTCGACGACGCCCTTGCCGGCGAAGGGCCGGTGACCGCCTATATCGGCTTCGACTGCACCGCGACCAGCCTCCATGTCGGCTCCCTGGTGCCCATCATGCTGCTCCGCCTTTTACAGAACACCGGCCATAAGCCGATCGTGCTCATGGGCGCGGGCACGACCAAGGTCGGCGATCCCTCGGGCAAGGAAGAAAACCGCAAGCTTCTGTCCGATTCCGAGATCGCCCGGAACATGGCGGGCATCGAGAAGATTTTCGCCAATTTCCTTACCTTCGGCGATGGCGCCACCGACGCCGTCATGGTGAACAACGCCGACTGGCTCGACGGGCTCGGCTACATTTCGTTCCTGCGCGACTACGGCCGGCATTTCTCGGTCAACCGCATGCTGGGGTTCGAATCGGTCAAATTGCGCCTCGACCGAGACCAGCCCCTCTCCTTCCTCGAATTCAACTACATGGTGCTGCAGGCCTACGACTTCATCGAGTTGGCCCGGCGTTACGGTTGCCGGCTGCAGATGGGCGGGTCGGATCAATGGGGCAACATCGTCAACGGCATCGAGCTCGGGCGCAGGGCCGAGAACCTGACCCTGTTCGGTCTGACCTCGCCGCTGATCACGACGGCCGGCGGCGAGAAGATGGGGAAGACGGCGCGGGGCTCGGTGTGGCTGACCGAAGAGGCGCTCTCGCCCTACCAGTACTGGCAATATTGGCGCAACACCGCCGATACCGACGTCGGCCGGTTCCTGCGCCTGTTCACCGAGCTGCCGCTGGACGAGATCGCCCTTCTCGAGGCCCTTCAAGGCAACGAAATCAACGAGGCCAAGAAGGTGTTGGCCAATGAGGCGACGGCGCTTGCCCATGGCGCCGAGGCGGCGCGGAAGGCGGGCGAGACGGCGCGTCAGACCTTCGAACAGGGAACCGCCGGCGAGGCGCTGCCGACGATCGAGTTTCGCCAGTCCGAATTGGCCGCCGGCGTGCCCGCCTTCGAACTCCTCAAACTGGCGGGCCTGGCGGCGAGCAACAGCGAGGCGCGCCGCCTGATCAAGGGCGGCGGCGCGCGCATCAACGACGCCGTGATCGAGGAGGAGACCCGGCTGGTGACGCTGGACGACATCAACGAGGACGGCGTCATCAAGCTCGCCGCCGGCAAGAAGCGCCACGCCCTGATCCGGGCGCAATGAGGGCGGGGCCGAGGCGCCGGCCGCCCGGGGCGTGCCCCGATCGGCTCCCCCCAACCGGCCGGCCATGGCCTACGATCCCGTGGGCGGCTGGGATTGCACGCCAGGCGTGGGGGCTAATCGTCGCCGAAATCTTCCATGACGTCCTCCGGGTCGACCGGGTCGCGGGGGCCGCCTTCGAATACCCCGAACAGGTTGCGCAGGAAGCCGGGCGTCAGCGCCGCCAGGGGATTGACGCTGATTTTCGGATCCGCCAGCGGACCGGTCATCTTGTAAGTGGCGGCAAAGACACCGCCCCCCTTGGCGCCGGTCAAAAGGGTGCCGAGAATGGGGATGTTGCCGATGATGCTGTTGACCGAGTAGGCGGGAACAATAGTGCCTCTCAGATCCAACTCGTCGCGTTTCAGATTTATCTTTCCCTCGGCGGTAAAGCCCAGCGCCGACCCGTAGGTCCTGGCCTCCTTGAATTCCACGATGTCGCCGGTAAGGGTAAAGGGCGCCACGAATCGACTGAATCCGATGCCCGGTCCAGACAACAGGTCGGGAATCCCGGTCACCGACGCGACCGCCAGCAGTTCGGCCAGAACCGGCGCCTTGGTCAAGCGGTATC
>Ga0209980_10001340_pt1 | contig 13579 bp, 10 predicted proteins | sample CR02metaG_FD_183611 | JGI IMG/M metagenome (GOLD analysis project Ga0209980, IMG submission 183611) | Deep subsurface microbial communities from Mariana Trench to uncover new lineages of life (NeLLi) - CR02 metaG (SPAdes) (version 2) | ecosystem: Environmental > Aquatic > Marine > Ocean trench... | reverse complement strand
ATCGTTGCAATAGCAATTTTTGGTTTGTTTGGAATTCTTCTGGTAAAAACTTTGTCAAATGCACGTAGTAAATCAGGAGGGTCATGGAACTATGGATTGGCTAGTATTTGGCGACGTGCTAACACCAGCGTGGTACAAGTAATAGCATTAGGGTTAGGATTGATGGCTTTGCTGACTTTGGCACTGATTCGTGGCGATTTGCTACAAAACTGGCATACCAGTTTGCCACCTGATACTCCCAACCGTTTCTTGGTGAATATTCAAGAAGATCAATTGCAGCCTCTGAAAGTATTTTTTAATCAGCATAACATCGTACAGCCGACAATACACCCAATGGTACGGGCTCGACTGACTTCTATAAATGGCAGGATAGTATCACCGGAAGATTATTCTAATATACGGGCAAAAAGACTAGTGAAGCGGGAGTTTAATCTGTCGTGGGCGAGCGAAATACGTAGCGATAACCAGATTATGGATGGCCGTTGGTGGCAAGACAAAGACATAGGGAAAGCGGTATTGTCGATGGAGGTAGACGTTGCAAAAATAATAGGTGTTCACTTAGGTGATACGTTGACTTACGATATTGCGGGCAGCACATTCTCTGTCGAAGTAACCAGCTTACGTAAAGTAGATTGGGATTCATTCGGTGTTAATTTTTTTGCAGTAACACCGCCGGGTGTTCTGGAACAATATCCAACAAGCTACATTACCAGTTTTTATTTGCCACAGCATCAGATGGGTATGATGGATCAACTGGTGATAGCTTTCCCAAATTTTCTAGTTATAGACGTAGCAGCCATCATCACACAGGTGCAAAAAGTAATTGAACAAGTGACCAAGGCTGTTGAATTTGTTTTCCTGTTTACACTCTTAGCTGGATTAGTAGTGCTGTATGCTGCGATCATCTCTACCCAAGATGAACGTATTTACGAGGCCGCAATATTTCGTACTTTGGGCGCAAAGCGTAGACAAATAATTAGCGCTTGGGCAGTTGAATTTGCGATACTTGGTGGTTTATCTGGACTATTCGCTGCAATGGGAGCAAGTGTACTAGGCTATGTTATTGGAAAATATACGTTGAATTTATCTTACACCTTTAATTTATGGATATGGTTGATAGGACTATTTGCTGGGATTATAGGGGTAATGGTAGCGGGGTTGATGGGGACGCGTAGCGCGCTCTCAAGACCACCAATCTTGACGCTTAGAAGGATAGGCTAAAGAATAAAGAAGTATATCTTGTTGTGTTCTTGAAAGTTGTATAAAAACAAAAGTTTTTTATTTATTTTGAAGAGAACGAAAGGTTGCACATAATCGCAACGTTTGATGCATGTTGCAGCAATACTTCATTATTGCCATGATTAGCTAGGTAAGGATTAGTAATTTCTAGTCAAAACGTTAAAATGGAATATCGTCATCCATATCTCCAAACCCGCCACTGTTCTTGTTGGTAGGCGCATCTTTAGATGTCGGCGTGTTGTCATTCTTGCTTTCTACTTCAAAGCTGCTGCCGGGTTTGCTGCCAAGCATTTTCATGTCACTTGCAATTACCTCGGTAGTATATCGATCAACGCCTGCCTTATCTGTCCACTTACGGGTCTCCAACCTCCCCTCAATATACACCGAGCGACCTTTCTTCAAGTATTCACCGGCAATTTCAGCAAGCTTTCTATAAAACGTGATGCGATGCCATTCAGTTTTCTCTTGCTTCTCACCCGTTTTATCCTTCCAGGTTTCTGTCGTTGCTAATGTGATGTTGGTCACTGCGTCGCCATTAGGCATGTAACGAGTCTCGGGGTCTTTACCGAGGTTGCCGATGAGTATGACTTTGTTTATTGATGCCATTTATACTTCCCCCCCTAGTAATTGAACAACCCGTGTTTCATCAAAACCATTCATATCCACTTTTAGGTATGCGACTCCTTCGCTTGTCAGTACCAAGGCCTCATGTACGCCTGGCAGAGATGCCAACTCACGCGATAACCCATTGGCTTTACCCGTTTCCATTTCCTGCACATGGTACATTTTTGTGCGTACAGCAGCAGGTGCTTTCATGGTTAAAGCAAGCACCAGCCATAATGCCAGTAGAACGCCACAAAATGCAAACAACGCCTGGCCGCCATGATGCCCATATAGGTAGCCTCCCGCAGTTGCTCCGGTAAAGGCACCGAGAAACTGGATGCTACTGTAAACGCCAATGGCAGTGCCTTTTGCACCTACCGGCGCAATCTTTGAGATAAGCGATGGTAGACTGGCTTCCAGAAGATTGAATGCAGTAAAGAATACCAGCAATGCTGTCGCCATGCCCCATATAGAGTCGAGCATAAGCGCCAATAACCCCTGACTTGCCAATAGTACAGACACAGCTGCTACAAATATTGGTTTAAGTTTGACTTTTTTTTCTGCGTAGATGATGGTTGGAACAATGAGCACCATGGATATGAGCAATACTGGTAAATATACCTGCCAGTGATCATCTGCTGCCAACCCAGTCTCGCGCAGTGATAGCGGTATTACAAGCCATAGCGCCATAAGTGTCGCATGGAGTGTAAACACACCAAAATTCAAGCGCAACAATTCGGGGTTATGCAACACGTTGCGGAAACGTCCAGCAGATGCTTCAGTGTCTGAATGGAATCGGCAAACTAGCGGATTGGGAATGATCTTGTAAACTACTATCATAGCCAGTAATGCAAGTATTCCAGTCATGGCGAAAATCCCTGGCACACCTATCAGACGATTTAACCCAGGAGCAATGATCAGCGAGAGTGCAAAGACAGTACCGATAGTCATGCCAATCGCGGCCATTGCCTTGGTGCGATGTTCTTCACGGGTAAGATCAGCAGTGAGTGCCATTACCGCAGCAGAAATTGCTCCCGCACCCTGGACAATACGGCCAAAGATTACCCAGTAAATATCATCGGCAGACGCGGCAATGAAACTCCCCATGGCAAATAGAATTAAACCAATATAGATAACCGGCTTACGCCCGATACGGTCAGATAACCAGCCGAAAGGAATTTGTAATATTGCCTGGGTGAGTCCGTAAGCGCCGAGTGCAACACCGACAAGCGTGTAATTGTTACCACCGGGCAAATGTTCTGCATAAAACGCGAATACTGGAAGAATGATGAACATTCCAAACATGCGCAATCCATAGATACTTGCTAAGCCAGCAGTGGCGCGCAGTTCAATCGGGGACATCTTTTCAGAGGATGATGAGGCGGACATCAATCAGATTAGGAAAACGCTAGAAAGTTGAGTATATTATCAGGTTGACCAGCACTTAGGTAGCCGATGGAGTTCATCAAAATTCGTGGTGCACGCACCCACAATCTAAAAAATATCAGCATAGATCTGCCACGCAACAAGCTGATCGTGATTACCGGCCTATCAGGATCAGGCAAGTCTTCGCTCGCGTTTGATACACTTTATGCGGAAGGTCATCGGCGTTATGTGGAATCACTCTCAGCGTACGCGCGGCAATTCCTGCAATTAATGGAAAAGCCGGACGTAGACCTGATCGAGGGGCTCTCTCCTGCAATTGCCATAGAACAGAAGGCAACCTCGCATAATCCCCGCTCTACAGTTGGTACCGTCACAGAAATTCATGATTACATGCGTTTGTTGTTTGCACGTGTGGGTGACCCACAATGTCCAGATCATCAGATCACACTGACAGCTCAAAGCGTCTCACAAATGGTGGATCATGTGCTACAACTGCCACTAGACACTCGATTAATGATTCTTTCGCCACTGGTGGTAGGGCGCAAGGGAGAACAGATAGACTTGTTCGACGAGTTATGTGCACAGGGTTTTGTGCGTTTGCGGATAGACGGAAAGGTTTATGCAATTGATGAACTACCAAAATTACAAAAGACTAAAAAACATACTGTAGAAATAGTGGTGGATAGGCTAAAGATTTCGCCTGATTGCAAGCAGCGACTAGCGGAGTCGTTCGAAACGGCACTACGCCATGCTGACGGACGTGCGCTAGCAGTAGAAATGGATTCCGGCCACGAACATCTTTTTTCTGCTAAGTTCAGTTGCCCGGTGTGTAGCTATTCTCTACCGGAATTGGAGCCACGATTATTCTCTTTCAACAACCCAATGGGCGCCTGCCCCGAGTGCGATGGTCTAGGACAAATCACATTCTTTGATCCTAAGCGTGTTGTTGCTTTCCCGCATTTGTCGTTGGCATCTGGCGCAATTAAGGGTTGGGATCGGCGTAATCAGTTCTATTTCCAGATACTGGAGGGTCTTGCTAAGCACTACAATTTTGATTTGGAAGTGCCATTTGAACAACTTTCTTCGAATATTCAAGACATCATTCTGAGCGGATCTGGCAAAGAGAAAATTTTGTTTTCTTATTTTAATGGGAGCGGCTCAAAGAACCGGCAGGAACATTCCTTTGAAGGTATTATTCCTAGTCTGAAGCGTCGTTATAGGGAAACTGATTCGTTAACGGTTCGCGAAGAATTGGCAAAATACCTCAACTCCCAGATTTGTCCCAAATGTGAAGGTGCTCGCCTTTGCCGAGAAGCACGTCACGTTAAGGTAGGAGGGCGGGCTATTTACGAAGTAAACGCGTTACCCCTGAAGCAGGCCAGAATTTTCTTCGACAAAATGAAACTGACAGGGCACAAACACGCTATTGCTGAAAGGATCATAAAGGAAATTTCTAGCCGCCTGCAGTTTCTCAACAACGTCGGGCTAGATTATTTGTCGCTGGATCGATCCGCTGATACTTTATCCTGTGGAGAATCGCAGCGTATTCGACTAGCTAGTCAGATTGGCTCGGGGCTGACCGGTGTAATGTATGTTCTAGATGAACCTTCCATCGGTTTACACCAACGCGACAATGGGCGTCTCTTGGATACTCTCAAGAATTTGCGCGATCTCGGTAATAGTGTGATCGTGGTGGAGCACGATCGGGATGCCATTCTCGCTGCTGATTATGTGGTGGACATGGGTCCTGGTGCTGGTGAGCACGGTGGATTTATCGTTGCCAAAGGCACACCACAAGCTATCCACAAAAGCGTGGATTCACTCACCGGAAAATATATTTCCGGAGAATTAGTCATCACGTTACCGGAAAAACGTATTAAAGCGAAAAACGATCGTTGGTTATCAATTAAAGGAGCTTCCGGCAACAATCTGAAAAACGTAAACTTTAACCTGCCGATAGGAGTGTTTGTGTGTGTCACAGGTGTATCTGGTTCAGGCAAGTCTACACTTATCAACAATACTCTCTACTATGCCATGGCGCGACATCTTTACGGTAGCAGTGCAGAGCCCGCACCCCACCAATCCCTCGAAGGGATAGCTTTCTTCGATAAAGTCATCAACATGGATCAAAGCCCCATTGGGCGTACTCCGCGCTCTAATCCTGCGACCTATACTGGGCTATTCACACCGATTCGTGAATTATTTACGGGTGTACCCCAAGCGCGAGAACGTGGTTATGGCCCCGGGCGATTCTCGTTTAATGTCAAAGGCGGTCGCTGCGAGGCTTGCCAGGGGGATGGTGTGATCAAAGTGGAAATGCATTTCCTACCAGATATATACGTGTCGTGTGATGTTTGCCATGGTATGCGTTATAACCGGGAGACACTTGAAATTCAATACAAGGGCAAGAGCATCATTGAAATTCTGCAAATGACGGTTGAGCAAGCGCATGAATTTTTCTGTCGGATACCTGTGGTGGCCCGAAAACTGAGAACCTTGTTGGATGTGGGACTAGGTTACATTACTCTAGGACAGTCCGCGACAACGCTTTCTGGTGGCGAGGCTCAGCGCGTAAAGTTGTCGCTGGAGCTTTCAAAACGTGACACCGGACGTACTCTGTACATACTCGATGAACCCACCACCGGATTACATTTCCAGGATATTGACTTACTGCTAAAAGTATTGCACCGACTACGTGATCACGGCAATACTGTAGTGGTGATCGAGCATAATCTAGATGTGATCAAAACTGCAGATTGGGTAATCGACCTTGGTCCTGAAGGGGGCGATGGTGGCGGTCAGATTATTGTCGAAGGCACGCCAGAGGAAGTCGCAGAAAATAAGATGAGCTTTACCGGTCATTACCTCAGAACAGTACTCAGTTTGCAATCCGCGAGAGAAGCAAAATGAATCCTCGTAAACTTTTGCTTGATAGCTTCAATGCAGCCGTTGCCGCCGCTGATCCATTATATATCGTGCCCCAGCATTTACCCAAACCACCCAAGGGCCGTTCTCTTGTTGTGGGCGCTGGCAAAGCTGCCGCCGCAATGGCCTTAGCGGTGGAGAGTCATTGGCCAAAAAAAGCAGCACTGGATGGCATAGTGATTACTCGCTACGATCATGGTCTGTCGACAAATAAAATAGCAGTGTATGAAGCTGGGCATCCAGTACCTGATAAGCAAGGTGAGCAGGTAGCGCGTGAAATTCTTGTGAAAGTTAAACAACTTGGTACTGAAGATTTGCTGTTGTGCTTAATAAGTGGTGGTGGCTCTAGCTTGTTGTCTTTGCCAGTAACTGGCATTTCGATGAATGATCTCGAAAACGTAACCAGCGAGTTGCTTCGCTGCGGCGCAGTGATTCAGGAGATCAACACAGTTCGTAAACATCTTTCTACCATTCAAGGTGGGAGACTTGCAGCTTCATGTCGTGCGCCGATATTGGCACTGATAATTTCTGACGTGACCGGTGATGAACCGACCAATATTGCTTCTGGTCCGTGTGCGCCGGATCCAACGACCTACCAAGATGCACTTGCGATACTTGAACGCTATCGGATAAGTAAGCCTATTCCTGTGATAAAAATATTGACTTCTGGTGCCAAGAGCAGGTTGTATGAGACACCAAAACCAGGCGACATCATTTTCCGAAATGTAGAGAATCGTGTGATTGCAACTTCTCATAATTCATTGGTGGCGGCAGGAGATTTTTTTCGCAGCAAGGGTATCCCTACCGTTATACTTGGCGGCACAGTTACCGGGGAAGCACGCCATGTCGCTAAGGTTTATGCTGCACTAGTGCATGAAATCCGTCAATACGGGCATCCATGGAGGCCTCCGGTAGTGCTGATTTCTGGAGGGGAGACTACGGTTACTGTAAATGGAAAAGGACGTGGTGGGCGCAACACAGAATTTTTATTATCACTTGCCATTGAACTGGCCGGCGCAAGGAGAATTTACGCTCTTGCTTGTGATACAGATGGAATAGATGGCTTGGAAAACAATGCAGGTGCTATTGTTACACCAGATTCATTGTGCCGAGCAAAAAGGCTAGGCATTAACTTCTCCGCCTTGCTTGCCAACAATGACACCTATACTTTTTTTAAACAGATGGATGATTTGGTTGTCACCAATCCCACGCGCACTAATGTTAGCGATTATCGGGCAATTGTGGTCTTATAGGATATGGGTCATCTAACTAAGTTGATGATTACAGCAAGCTACACAGAGTATTTTACGAAAAATCTTTTCCATTTATTCTATTAAAATAATTAAGTTAGCTCTTTTGGTCTCTTAGCTTGTCGCGAAATCGAAATAATGTTTTTATATTATTACAGTATTAAAATAGAAGATCCGAATTATTAAAGGAAGGAGCCAATGGCAGCAACAATACTGGTGGTAGAAGATGAGCCAGCAATTCAAGAATTGATTTCGTATGGCCTGCGGCAGGCTGGGCATGTTACTTTTTGTGCAGGAGATGCAGAACAGGCCATGGCGATAGTGAATGATGTTCTGCCTGATTTGGTGTTGCTCGACTGGATGTTACCTGGAATGAGTGGTATTGAATTTGCCCGGTTGCTGCGGCGCGTTGCCCGCACTAAGAACATTCCTATCATTATGCTTACAGCACGCGCTGAAGAGAGTGACAAGGTGTCAGGGTTGGAGATCGGTGCAGATGATTACATCACCAAGCCGTTTTCGCCACGTGAGCTGATTGCACGGATTAAAGCAGTTCTGCGGCGGCGTTCGCCTGAGGCTGCTGACGACGTTGTCGAGATTAGTGGGCTTAGGCTTGATCCCACCACTCATCGCGTGACCGTAAGCAACAATGAAGTGATATTGGGTCCCACTGAGTTCCGATTATTGCATTTCCTGATGACTCACCCAGAACGGGTACACTCACGTTCACAATTACTCGATGGGGTGTGGGGTGATCATGTTTTTGTTGAGGATCGTACCGTTGACGTGCACATAAGGAGATTGCGCAAGATATTGGAAGCTGTTGGTAAGGATGGATTGGTACAAACCGTAAGAGGCTCTGGTTACCGACTGTCTGTTGGGAGGGCACCGGGTATGGGATAATATGGAGATGATGATCCAGCTTTATTCTTTGGAATAACTTACGTGTCCGGTTTCCCAGGGAGCTTAGTTGTTGTCATTCTACTTACTGCTGTAGCTTGCGGTGTATGGATGATTTCGGATATTGTCATAGCGCTATTATTCTATAGCATAGCACTGTTGCTGCTAGTTATTTATCACCTGCGTTACCTAACGGCTCTGGACAGGTGGTTGCAAGTCCCCGTACCTACATCTGCTACGTTGCCTGATGGTTCCGGTGCATGGGGAGATGTGTTTGCACGCTTGGCTCGCCTTATGCGTAATCAGAGCCAAAGCCACCAGCAATTAAGTTTGGCTCTAGAGCGTCTTAGGCGTGCTACTTCTGCGATGCCAGAAGGTGTGGTGATTCTAGATGAGGCAGATCACATCGAATGGTGTAATCCAGTGGCTGAACAGCATTTTGGCATAGATTGCAATCGAGATGCTGGTCAGCCAATTACCTTCCTGGTGCGTCAATCTCAGTTCGCCGAGTACCTTGTGACCCACAATTACAGTGAACCTCTAACAGTCAAGCAAACACGACACCAGGAATTAATTCTTTCTCTACAGTTAGTGCCGTACGGGGATAAGCAGAAACTACTAATCAGCCGTGATATTACTCGTCTAGAGGGAGTCGAAACCATGAGACGGGATTTTGTTGCCAATGTTTCGCATGAACTGCGTACACCACTTACAGTAATTGGCGGGTTTTTTGAAACCTTGTCGGAAGAAAACTGGGTATCTTCTGAAATGGGCAAACGGGCTCTTGTTCTAATGACTGATCAGACCAAGCGTATGCAACGCCTAGTAGAAGATTTGTTGACCCTATCACGACTGGAGAATTCACAAAACCAGGTGCGAGAGGAAAACGTCAATGTAGCTGACGTGTTGCGTAAGTTATATCAAGAGGCGCAATCCTTAAGTGCTGGGCGTCATCATATCAGCCTTAATCTTGACACTGATGTGAAGTTACTGGGAAGTATAGACGAGCTACAAAGTGCTTTTGGTAATCTTGTTAGCAATGCCATACGCTATACCACCGATGGTGGAGAAATTATTCTGAGCTGGAAAAATCAAAATGGACAGGGCGTATTTACTGTACAGGACAGTGGTATTGGCATTGATCAGGAGCATATTCCACGTCTAGCTGAACGTTTTTACCGGGTAGATCTTAGTCGTTCACGCAGAACTGGAGGAACTGGTTTGGGGCTTGCAATCGTCAAACATGTTTTGAGTCGCCACCAGGCGCGCCTGGAAATTGTTAGTGAACCTGGTAAGGGTAGCTGTTTCAGTGCATGGTTCCCGGAAAAACGGTCAATAGTTCAGAAGAATGAATAGATCATAGTTTGTTAGCTAACTCTCAGAGGCCTATAAAAAAAAGTACTGTATCCATGTTTAAGACTATCGAAGACTTTGTTGGTAACACACCTTTGGTAAGGCTCAAGCGCCTATCTGGGAAGACTAACAATATTATTCTTGCTAAGTTGGAAGGCAATAATCCTGCAGGATCTGTAAAAGATCGCCCGGCGTTGTCAATGGTTTTAAATGCACAGAAGCGTGGGGATATTAAACCAGGGGATACTCTAATAGAGGCTACTAGTGGAAACACTGGCATAGCTTTAGCGATGGCAGCTGCGATGATGGGTTATCGCATGGTACTGGTGATGCCGGAGCATCTTAGCTTAGAACGACGCCAATCTATGAGTGCATATGGTGCGGAGATCGTATTGACCTCGAAAGAGGGCGGAATGGAGGAAGCACGGGATGTAGCAGAGCATATGTGTAATGTGGGGCGTGGGATCATCCTTAATCAATTCGCCAATTCTGACAATCCATTAGCGCATTACAAAGGTACTGCGCCTGAAATCTGGAGTGATACCGATGGGAAGATTACCCATTTTGTAAGTAGTATGGGTACTACAGGTACCATCATGGGTTGCGCGAGGTATTTTAAGGAAAAGAATCCGACAATCCAGATTATTGGAGTGCAACCGCAGGAGGGTGCTCAGATTCCTGGTATCAGAAAATGGTCAGAAGCGTATCTGCCTAAAATCTATGATGCCAAGCGAGTAGATCGCATAATGCTGATTTCTCAGGATGAGGCCGAGGATATGACGCGACGTTTGGCTCGTGAAGAAGGAATTTTTGCGGGAATTTCATCTGGTGGTGCATTGGCAGCGGCACTTGAAATTTCCTCCGAAATAGAAAATGCGGTAATTGTTTTCATAGTGTGTGATCGCGGTGATCGCTACCTTTCAACTGGAGTCTTTCCTGCCTAAAGACAGTAGAACACATACGGCAGGAAAGCATAGTATTTTTTCAACTTGCAAAGAATATTTATGCACCCTTTGTCATTGTGAAGAGGCAGAATCTAATCTACTAGATGAAATATAGAAACTGTAGAGGTTTGATAAGAGCGTGGGGGAGGCAGAGGTAAAACTATTTCCTACGAATTTGTTTCACAACCGCAATAAATAAAGACACAAGCTCATTTAGAGAGGATATAAGTTTGACCCCGGTTCTTGTTTTTGACATTGAAACCGTACCCGATATTGAGGGGCTTCGTAAGCTTTACGAGCTTAGCTCTGATCTTGCTCCTGCCGATATTGCCGAGATGGCATTTCAGTCACGCCGCCAAGCTACTGGAAATGACTTTTTGCCACTGCACGTGCATAAAGTTATTGCAATTTCATGTGTACTTCGTGACAAAAATGAATTTCGTGTATGGTCGTTGGGTAGTACGGAAGATACTGAGGAAGAACTTATACGACGATTCTTTGAGGGTATCGATAAATATACCCCACAATTGGTTTCATGGAATGGTAACGGTTTTGACTTACCGGTACTACACTATCGCAGCATGATTAATGGTATCCAAGCACGTTGCTATTGGGAGTCGGGTGAGAATGATCGGGAATTTAAATGGAATAACTATCTAAGCCGTTATCATACCCGACATTTAGATTTGATGGATTTGCTGGCGTTATATCAGCCACGCGCTAACGTGTCACTCAACGATCTAGCCAGGCTGATGGGTTTTCCAGGAAAGCTTGGAATGGATGGTTCACAGGTATGGGACGCCTTCCAGAGTGGTGAGATTATAGAGATTCGGAATTACTGTGAAACTGATGTAGTAAATACATATCTTTTGTTTCTGCGCTTCCAGTTCCTTCGTGGTATTTTAGACGATGAACAATATCTTTATGAAAATGAACTGGTTCGTGCTACCTTGAAAAAATCTAGCGAACTACACTGGAAAGAGTTTTTGACTCAGTGGCATACTAAATAAGTATTTAGTGACGTTTTATCAATTCCAAATATAAGAAGTGTAATAGAAAAGGGTGGCTTATCAGCCACCCTATATAAGAGAAGTCCTATGAGGAGACTAGTCTCTCTGCCCTGCAAACGCCATCAACAAATGAAGCAAATGTACGAAGAGATTAAAAATACTAAGGTACATGCCAAGTGCTGCCATCACATAGTTCGTTTCACCACCGTTTACAATGCGGCTTACGTCATACAAAATAAATCCGGAGAATAATAATACTGCAATTGCTGAGATAGCCAGAGATGCTGCTGGTATCGCAAGGAATATGTTTGCAACCATTGCAATTAACAATAAGATTATCCCTACAAACAGGAAATTTCCCATAAAACCAAAGTCTTTGCGTGTCACTGTGGCGTATCCCGCTAAAGCAAAGAGTATAGTAGCGGTACCTCCGGCAGCAAGACCTATTAATTGGGGGCCATTGCTGAACTGTAGTGCAGCATTAAGTAGTGGTCCAAGGAACCAACCAAGACAAAAAGTGAATCCAAACAGCAGGATAATTCCCCATATACTGTTTCGGGCGGCCCTTATTGCAAATATGAATCCAAACATCACAGCCAACATCACTACCATGCCCATAATAGGGGACTGAGCAAAGAAAGAGAGACTCGTGCTCATTCCAATCATTGCACCAATTATCGTTGGAATCATGGTCAGACCAAGCATCCAGAAGGTATTACGTAAAACTTTGTTACGTACAATTAAAAATTCTTTTGTCTGAGGTGTTTGGGTTGGAAATCGTAGTTCAGGTTGCATATGTTCTCCTTGGTTAACGGGCTATATTAAACATATAGCACCTAAGACTACTAATATTCATGAAAAGTTGCAATATTTTGCGTGAAATGGAAATTCTTTAAAGCAATAAGTAGGCCACCATAGCGCGATTTTGGTTAAGAAGGGATGCTGCTTGAGTAGGGGGTATCTGATACAGATAGATTCTAATTTAAAAAGGAGCATATTTTTCAGAAACATGATTCTGGCGATGTCCCGATTCTCAGCAAAACTAGAATTTGTTATTTCATCGTATCGAGGTTAGCCTGTGCATCGACATTCCCCTGTGCGGCAGCCTTTGTATACCATTCTTTAGCTTTGGCAATATTTTTCGTTACGCCTTCACCTAGGTGATACATAGCGCCAAGATTATTTTGTGCATCAGCATTTCCCTGAATGGCAGCTTTCCGAAAAAACTCAACAGCCTTTACGGTATCTTTGGTTAAACCACCTTCACCATTGGCATACATCAAGCCAAGATTAAATTGCGCTTTGGCATAACCTAGTAGGGCAGATCTATGAAACCATGCCGCAGCTGTAGCAGGATCGTTGCTCAATATTTTTCCAGAGGCATCCTTAGAGATAACTTCACCTGTGAAATACATCACCGCGAGAGTATTTTGTGCTTTAGCATCTCCTGAGTCAGCATCTTTTCTCAATTTAAGAAATTTTTCTTCTGGCGTTGGGTCATCAGGCGAGGCATTCGGTAGTATCTTTTCGGTAAGCTTAGATTTTTCTTCTGGAGTTAATCCCTCTGTCAGTAAAGATGGCAGCTCTCCTTCAAGTGTTATTTCACTTCCTAAAGCAACTGGTGCTTTTGTTTTATCTGTATTGTCAGGTACTTTTTTATTGCAACCAGCAATGGCTAATATAAACGCTGTAATTACAGAAACAACAAAAGCATTCATCAAATATTTTCCTTTTTAATCAGTTTAGACTCAGGTGAGTACAAATATTTTATCAATGAAACTTTATAGAGAAAAATGAAGGGTATAGTTTTAACTTTTTTGTAACTTTTGCAGTTTACTATCAAGATGTAGTAGTTTGCCACAAGCTGCTATGCTGATTTCGATACTATTATTTAATTTAGGAGAAAAAATCTGGTTACTAGGTCTCCTACTTACATGTATCCAATAATTGCTATTTTTTAGGTGCGAAT
>Ga0209980_10001339_pt1 | contig 13588 bp, 10 predicted proteins | sample CR02metaG_FD_183611 | JGI IMG/M metagenome (GOLD analysis project Ga0209980, IMG submission 183611) | Deep subsurface microbial communities from Mariana Trench to uncover new lineages of life (NeLLi) - CR02 metaG (SPAdes) (version 2) | ecosystem: Environmental > Aquatic > Marine > Ocean trench... | reverse complement strand
GTAAAAAGCGACTCCACCACCTCTCAGGAAATGCTTTCCAGCCTGAATTCCGAGTTGGCGGGTCACGCGGTATTGTCCCAGTCCTGCACCGGCATTATCGGCTAACCCGATTTGCCTTGAATTTAAAAGGACATCAATGTATCCTCGCGATGCATTGATGCCCTTTTTTTTTATTATCCCCTCCTTTAATCCAACTTACGGGTTTGCCGCCTTTAAAATGCATCACCAGTTTAATCGTCCTCTTCCTTCTGGCAGGTCCGGTCTTGATCCACGCCCAGCCGCTGGGCCACCCCTATGCCGAATCCCTGGTTCAAGAAGCGATCGACCGGGAACTGTACAAGCACCGTTACTGGCGGCTCCTGCTTCACTATAAAAGACACCTGTGGGGCGGCTATGAAAGTGAAGCCGAGGGAATGGGTTTCTTCAACTCCCCCCAGGGCAAATGGGATCTCCAAGCGGAAATGGCCGCGGCCATCCGCAACTTTTTCGTCGAGCCCGGGAGTTTAAAAGAAGGCGAAGATCACCCGCAATGCAGTTATCCCGCCCGCTACAAATGGCTGAAGCAGCAATTGCAGTTCGATCCCGGCCGCCTGCCGGAACAAACCTGCAAGCGCCTGGACGACTGGCTGAGGCAGTTGAATCCCGAACGCATCACCCTGATCTTCGCTTCCTTTTACATGGCCAACCCCGCCTCCATGTTCGGCCACACCCTGCTTCGCATCGACAGCAAACAAAAGGGACCCGGGAGAAAACTTCTCAGCTATGGAGTCAACTACGCCGGCAATCCCGATACCACCAATGCCTTGTTCTACGCGTTCAAGGGCTTAACAGGATTTTTCAAGGGAACGTTTTCGGTTTTTCCCTATTTTGTCAAGGTTCAGGAATACAACAACTGGGAAAGCCGCGACCTGTGGGAATACGAGCTCAACCTGACCCCGGAACAGATCGACAACCTGCTTCTCCATTTGTGGGAGTTGAGGGGAACCTGGTTCGATTATTTCTATCTTACGGAGAACTGTTCATATCATATGTTGACCATTCTCGAGGTGGCCAACCCCGATTTGCATTTAACGGATGGCTTTTTCTTCTCCGCCCAACCGGCGGACACCTTGAAAGTCGTGGTGGAGCAAGAGGGTCTGGTGGGTAAAATCACCTACCGTCCCGCCATCCTTCATCAGATGAAACACAAGACGGAGCAGATGACTTCCGACGAAAAGGAAGTGTTTTACGACATCGTGGACGAACCGTCGGCATTGAAAAAAGACTCGTTTCAAACCCTGCAGACGCCGCAAAAAGCGCTGATCCTGGACGCTTATCTGGATTATCTGCAATACCTGGGCATGCAGGAGGAAAACGTGGACCCGGACAAACCCCTGCATATCCCGCACGCCATTCTTCTGGAGCGAAGCAAGCTGAAATACAAACGCAAGGACGGCGAACCCACGCAGTTTTCGACCCGCCCCGAGCTGGCGCACGGTACCGACCGCCTGCGGCTGGGCGTTGGCATCAACGACGACGAAGTGTTTCAGGAAATCGCCTACCGCCCGACCCTGCACGATATCCTGGCACGGGACGCCGGGTACGGCAAATATTCGCAATTCCTGCTTTTCGATTTCGTGGGGCGGTATTTCTACGAATCCGAGCGGTTCCTCTTGGATAAATTCAAATTGATCGACATCATTTCACTGACCCCATACGAACCGATCTTCGCCAAACCGTCCTGGAAGCTCAATCTGGGAGTCGACACCATCCGCGATTTCGACTGTGTCCACTGCAATTCGTTTCTGGCCAACGGCGGATTCGGCTACAGCCACAAACCCTCTTCCGATTCCCCTTACCTGTTGTTCGCCATGATGGAAATCGATGCGGAAGCCGGGAGAAGGTTTGAAGACAATCACCGCATAGGCGGCGGCGGATCGGTGGGAGCGCTGATCGACTTTTCGGAGGAGTGGCGCATGCAGTTGGGAGCCATGTACAAACGCTTTCCGGTGGGGGACACGTCGGAATACATCCGGTATGATTTTAAATTACGCTATTCCCCGCATAAGGATGTGGACCTGCGGTTGGAATACATGCGCCTCGACCACAAGGATCAGGGATTGTTCTCCCTGAACGTTTATTACTGACGGTCGTCTCAGTCTTCAAACAGGGCGCGGACAAAGGGTTCGGCCTTGAATTCCTGAAGGTCCTCCGCCTTCTCCCCGATCCCGATAAACCGCATCGGCAGATTCAGTTCCTGGGAAATGTTGATGAGCACCCCGCCCCGGCTGGTGCCGTCCAGTTTGGTCATTACCAGACCGTCGATCTTCAACGCCTCGTGAAACTGCCGCGCCTGGGAAATGCTGTTCTGCCCGATGGTGGCGTCCAAAACCAGAAGCGTTTCATGCGGCGCGTCGGGCAGAACCTTGCCGATCACCCGCTTCACCTTTTTCAATTCCTCCATCAGGTTCAAATTGGTCTGCAGGCGTCCGGCGGTATCGATGATCACGATATCCATCTTCCGCGCCACCGCCGCCTGAACGCCGTCGAACGCAACGGCCGAAGGGTCGGCGCCGCTGTTTTGCCGGATGCAGGCAATCCCGATGCGGTCCGCCCACATCTGCAATTGCTCCACTGCCGCCGCCCGAAACGTATCCCCCGCCGCCAGCATCACCTTCTTGCCCTCGTTGTGCCAGCGCTGGGCCAGTTTGCCGATGGTGGTGGTCTTGCCCGATCCGTTGACGCCGACCACCAGAACCACAAACGGCGAATGGATGGAATCGTCCCAATCTTTCTGATGGGTTTCCAGCAGGCGGATCATCATCTGGCGCAGATGATCGAGCATGCCCTCGCGGTCGCGGATGCGGGCCTCCTCGATCTGCCGGTTGAGCTCGTCGATGATACGTTGCGTGGTCGGGACTCCGACGTCGGCGAGCAACAGCGCTTCCTCCACCTCGTCCACCAGCTCCGGGCCCAATTGAGCCTTGCCGTGGATCAGGTTGTCGATCCCTCCGGCGAAAGAGGTGCGGGTTTTGGACAATCCCTGCTTGAGGCTTTGGAAAAAACCGCCTTTCTCTTCCGGCGGGTTTTCCCGGGTCGGTTCATTCATGCCATGTTCTGGAACGGTTCAGGGTTTGCGTGGCCCGGTCGATCGTGGAAGCATCAAGAGGGTGCGGATTGGGGAGTCGCGGGTCGGGTTATTCGGATGTTTTTCCTCAGCATCACGGTTAACAGGTTTTTATCCCGGCAGGACACCGCCAGATCCATCCGCCCATCCTTGTTGAAATCGCCGGTCACCAGCCCCTGTGGATATTCATCCACGTAATGATCGATCGGCGGATACGTGAAGGTGCCGTCTCCCCTCCCCTGAGTCACGGCCACGGTATCCTTCGTTGAATTGGAAACCGCGAGATCGGCAATGCCGTCTCCGTTAAAATCTCCCACCGCGACGAATTTCGGGAACTCTCCCGCCGAAAAATCGCGCAGGGTTGTAAACGTTTTATCCTTGTTGTTGAGCATCATGGTCATCGCATGCAGGGAATTGCTGGAGGTGACCAGATCCGTGAACCCGTCGTTGTTGGCATCCACGTTGGCGATGGTGAGGGGCTGACCGCCGCCTTTGAATAATTGGGACTGCTCGAATTCGCCCTTGCCATTGCCCCACAGGATTTCCACGCCGACATTGCCCGACCCCGCCAGGGCCACCGCCACGTCGACGTGCTGATCATGATTGTAATCGCCCACCACCAGACCCGTGGGTTGCCCTTTCACCTGCATGGTCACCGGGTCCTTGAATTTGCCCGTGCCTCTGCCGAACAGGATCGCGACTTTGTAATAGCGGAGAGAAACCGCCAGGTCGGGGTAACCGTCTTCATTGAAATCGCCGGCCGTCAGGTTGATCGGAATACGGCCCGGCTTGATGATCTTCCCGGTATTTCTGAATCCCCCGCGGCCGGTATTCATAAAAATCTGAATGTTCTGATCCCGGTAATTCAATTCCGCAATGTCTTTAAACCCGTCGCTGTTGAAATCCGCCACCGCGATGCAGATCGGACCGGCACCCGTTTTGTATTGCACCTGATCCTGGAACGTGCCGTCGCCATTGCCCTGAAAAACCGAAAAGGTATCCTCGGCGCTGTTCAAAACCACCAGGTCCAGGTTGCCGTCGAGGTTAAAATCCTCGGTCACCAGAAAAGACGGCTCCTGGCCCGTATCGAGCACCGAAGTAATCCGAAACAGCGGCTGCAACTTTTTTTTGGATTGGGAGGCGGGCGGGCAACCCATTAAAAACAAAAGAGTTAAGGCCGCCACCAGACAAACGGTCAGTTGTTTCATAAGGGAAATCCAGAGCCGTGCGCAACGAGGTCTGAGGATAGCATACGCGCCTGGATTCAACAACCTAAGCTTTGGTGGGAATGGGATCCCCGATCTTGACGGAATGCACCGACTCCCTGAAAAAATGGTCCAGCATTCCGGTAAAGATATAGGTATGAAATTTGGACATAAGCGTCCAGTACACTTGGCCCCACACCGGATTGGGAATGAAATGCGCCCGCAGGGTAAGGCGGGTGTGACCATTTTCGGAAGGCTGCAGGGCAAACTGGAGCCAGGACAATCCCGGCGAGATCAACTCCGCCCGCAGAAGCAGTTCCCGGTTGAGTTCCAATTTTTCCACGCGCCAGAAATCCACCGAATCCCCGACCCGGAGGTCGTTGGGATCGCGGCGTCCCCGGTTCAAACCCACACCGCCCAGAACGCGGTCGATGAACCCGCGGATTTTCCACAGCAGGTTGGCGTGCACCCAGCCGTGCGAGCCGCCGATCCGGCACACTGCCTGAAACACCGCTTCGGGACTGGCGGGGATATCTTTTGAATGCTCCTCGACAATAAAATCCGATGACTCAAACTGGCATAACGGCATGAGGTCGGCCATGTTTTCCGGCGGCACATCGCTCCAATGCGAATACACCATGGAATTGACCTCCTTCTGGAGCGCCCACTTCACGGCGGTTTCAAACCCCACTGTCTCGAAGGGAAGGATTTCCCGGATGGCCTCATTCGTGCATACCACATCGGTCCGCAGGCTTTCGAGGAGCAGGGAGGTGATGTTCACCGGTACCGAAATGAATAAATGAAGCCAGTAAGCAAACAGGCGGCACATCATGCTGACCGGAAACGGCACCCAGGAAACGTTGAAAAACCGGACGCGCTTGTCTAAAATCCCGGCGAACCGTTCAACCATTTCCTGATAAGTCATCACATCCGGGCCGCCGAGGGGATACTTCCGGGTTTTCAATCCGTCCGTTTCCAATACGCCGACGAGATACTTGATCACATCGCGAATGGCGATCGGCTGACACTTGGAGTTGAACTCGGACAAAAAAGGAATCCAGCGCGTATGCTGGATCATGGATTTGAGAAGTTCATACGAAGAGCTGCCGGTGCCAATGATGATGGCGCACCTGAGACGGATCACCGGAATGGATCCTTCGGATAAAATCGTGCCCACCTCGATCCGGCTTTGCAGGTGGCGGGACACGATCTTGCTGGTTTCGCCCAGCCCCCCGAGGTAGATTATTTTTTTGACTCCATGTTCCTCCGCCGCCTCCCGAAAGTTTTTAGCGGCGTTCTTGTCGGCTTGACGGAACTTCCTGTTCACAATCCGCATGCTGTGGATGAGATAATAAGCGACCTCGATCCCCTTCATCGCCAGCTGTAATTGGTCCTTGTTTAGGGCGTCAGCGTAAACGTATTCCAGATTGGGGTGGGTCAATACCTGCGGCATGCCTTTTTCGCGGAGCATACACCGGACCCGGTAGCCCCGAAACAACAGTTCCGGCACCAGGCGCCGCGCCACATAACCGCTGGCCCCGGACACTAAAACGGTTTTAATGCCGGGTAACGGCGAGGTCGGCAGATCGTCACAATAATGGTAATTGACCTTTTCCGAATCCATAGCGCAAATATGGACTCGAGGAGAAGGAATTGCAAGAGTTTCCGAACTTTTTTGGGATTTTCGGGGAAAAAGATCAGGATTTGCCGCAGAAAAACGGGTTGTGCCGTTTCTCTTCGCCTACCGTGGTGGCGGGACCGTGCCCCGGGTGCAGGGCCGTATCGTCCGGAAATGAAAAGAGGGTCTCGGTGATGGAACGGTACAAATCCGGCCACGAGGAATTGGCGCGGCCCATCGACCCCGCGAAAATGGTGTCGCCGGACAGAATAACCCGGTTCACCTGGTAGGACACACCGCCGGGGGTGTGACCGGGGGTGGACAACGCCCGCACCTTCAGCGTCCCCAACTCGATCACTTCGCCATCCTTAACGAACTGAAAATCCCGGGTGCCTTGCGGCCGCGGTTCCCGCTCGTCGATCCAGGTGGGACATTGAAATTCCCTGACCAGCAGGTCCAATCCCCAGGCGTGGTCGGGGTGGGCATGGGTCAGCAGAATTTTGGAGGGTTTCACCTTTATCTCCCGCGCCTTTTGGATAATGGCTTCGGGATTGGCGCCGGTGTCCACCACGGCGGCCTCCCCGGTAGCGGAGCACCGCAGCAGATAACACTTCACCGGATACGTTCCCATGAACACGTTGAGGCACACCAGATCCAGCGCCGGATCAGGGACCGGTTCCTTCGGGTGCCAGGCGTTGCGGGCGATTGCGGAAAGCGCCTGGCCTTCCAGGTCCAACACCTTCGCCAGTCGGGCAATGACCTCTTCCGGCGGGATCAGGTCATAGCGTTCCATGCGGCGCAACTCCTCCAGCGGAAGATCCACCGCCTGCGCCAGGTCTTTTTGCGACCAGGATTTTCCGTCGCGGGCTTTTTGCAGAATATCGCCCAATTCATCTTCGAGACCTGTCGGCATGCGCACTGTCCCTTCCGGAAGGTTTCTAAAACCGTTGCCACGGAAATTATATACCAACATATTTTAAAATGTTATACATTGATGCCCATCCGACCCCCGAGTCCTTGAAGGTAAGCCCATGCTGGGAGCAATTGTGGGGGACCTCATCGGTTCGCGTTTCGAGGCCGCCCCCGTCAAAACCACCGAATTCGAATTGTTTCATCCGGATTGCCGGTTTACCGACGACACGGTGTTGACCCTGGCGGTGGCGGACACCATCGTTCATGGAGCGGACCTGGTGGACACCCTCAAGGAGTATTATCACCGCTACCCGGACGCCGGCTACGGGGCCGGGTTCATGCAATGGGCCGCCTCCTCTTCCCGCGAACCCTACAACAGTTTCGGCAACGGGTCGGCCATGCGGGTGAGTCCCGTCGGCTTCGCCTGCGATTCCCTGGAAGACGTGCTGGAGCAGGCACGAATCACCGCCGCGGTGACCCACAATCACCCGGAAGGGATCAAGGGCGCGCAGGCCACGGCCGCCGCCGTCTTTCTCGCCCGCACCGGAAAAAGCAAGGACGAGATCCGACAATTCATTGAAACGCAATTTCAATACAATCTGAGCGAGAGCCTCGCCGCCATCCGGCCCGATTACCGGTATGACGCCACCTGCCCCGGGTCGGTGCCGCAGGCTATCACCGCGTTTCTGGAATCGGAAAGTTACGAGGACGCGGTCCGCAAAGCGGTGTCCCTGGGCGGCGACAGCGATACCCAAGCCTGCATCACCGGCGGCATCGCCCACGCCTTTTACGGGAAAATGCCGGATATCATGGGGGCGGAGGTGCACAGCCGCCTCGACCTCCCCCTCCGCCAAATCACCACCCTGTTCTGCAACAAGTTTTCCTGCCTGTGAGGCGCCGAAAAATTGACCTTCCCCCTTGCGTTCCGGGAGCGGGTGAGCTATGGTCTGTGATTATTTAAAGCCAAAGGACATACCAACCGGGCCGGCCTATCCGGCCTTTTTTATATTTCATTATGGGGTTTTATGGCGGATTTGACGCGCGAAGAAGTCGAGGACATTCTCAACCAGCTCAAGGAATACAAGGAGCGGATGGAGGCTGAAGCCGAACTGGAGGAGGAGAAAGAGGAAGAAGCTCCCGAAGAGGAAGAAACTCCTGAAGAGGAAGAAACTCCTGAAGAGGAAGAAACTCCTGAAGAGGAAGAAACCGGGGATGAGGAAACCTCCCCCGACGAGGTGGAGGCTAAGGAGGAGGAGAATGAAGAGGAAGTAGACGAGACACCGCACCTCCAAAACCGGGACCTCGCCGGACTCGACCTGTCCAACCTGAACTTTTACGGCATCGACCTCTCCGGCTCGACACTGGCCGGAACGAAACTGGCCGACTCCGAGATGACGGAGTGCCTGCTCAATGATGTGGACCTTTCGAAAGCCGAGTTGATGGACTGCATTCTGAACGATGCGCAACTGAACCGGGCGAATCTGTCTGAGGCCAACCTGGAACGGGCCGACCTGCGCCGCGCCAAACTGCATGAAGCCAACCTGAGCAAGGCCAATTTGAATGAATCCATTCTTAACAAAGCGGATTTTCTGAAAGCCAACCTGTCCCGCGCGTCCATGAACAACGCCGATCTGTCCCGCGCCAATTTCAAAAATGCGGATATGAGCGGCTCCGACCTGTCGGATTCCAAACTGAGCATCGGCGTGTTTTATGAAACCAATCTGCGGGAGGCCAATATGGTGCGGGCGGAAATCAAGGGCGCCAAAATGTTCGGCGCCGATTTCAATAAAGCCCGGCTCACGCGGGCGGATTTCACCGGGGCGGATTTGTCGGAAGCCCAACTGACGGAGGCCGACATCACCCGCGCCAAATTCAACGGCGCCATCCTCAGAAGAACCAACCTTGAAGGATCGGATTTAAGCGAATGCAATCTGGATATCGCCGATTTGAACGGCGCCATTTTGTTGAATGTGAAACTCGAAGGCGCCCACATGAACCGGACCAAACTGAACGACGCCAATTTGAAAGGCGCTTACCTGCGGGGGGTCAACCTCAGCCGCGCCAAACTCGGCAACGCCAATCTGGAGGGCGTGGATCTCAGCGATGCGAATCTGGAAGGAACGAATTTCAATGCCGCCAATCTGGATGGGTCGGACCTCAGCCGGGCCCATATGCCGGAAGCCGTCCTGGAGCAGACGTCCATGAAAAATGTCGCCCTGACCGGGGCCAACCTCCGGAAAGCCAAACTCGACAAGTCGAACCTCGAAGGAGCGGATCTCGCCGGAGCCAAACTGAAGGGGGCGTCTCTGGTGGGAACGAAATTGAAAGGTGCCGACCTGCACCGCGCCGAAATCGATCAGGCCAATCTGTCGCAGGCCGATCTGAGCGATGCCAACCTGACCGGAGCAAAACTGAACGAAGCCAACCTGACCGGAGCCAAGCTGGAAGGCGCCCGACTCGAAGGGGCGGAACTGGCGAATGTGAAGGGTTACACTCCTTAAACCGCTCGGAGCAGGTTCGGGAACGCCTTCAATTCAACATAAAATCTTCCGGCTTGTACCCGTATTTCTCAAAATACCATCGCAGGTTGCGCCGGGCATCGGCCAGGCCTTGGACATTCTTATGTTCCTTGAATAACTGCTCCGCAATCTGAGTGTGGACGATGGCGTTGGCGCCGGCTCTTGTTTCATCATATACTTTACCCAGGGCAAAATGGGCTTCGGCGTTTTTCGGATCGTCTTTGATGATCCCTTCCTGCTTCGCGATTCGTTCCTCGGCGGTGTACCGGCTCTTTTTTCTCTCTTCCCGGAGGACCTTCAACTCCTTGTCCAGCAACTCCTGAAGCTCTTTATGAAACCTCCTGGCGATTTCATTGCTGAACTCCCTGATCTGATCGGCCAGCGGGGGTTTGCCCTCGAAAGGATCCTCCAGTTCCTCGTCGTCTCCATCCGCCCACACATTGGAAGCACACAGACCGGCAAGAACCAGAGCCGCCAACATTCCTGAAAACCACCTGAATTTCGCAGAAACCATAGGTTTCACCTCTTCTTCCGGAAACTATTTAAAGGTTGAGTCTATTATTCTACCACCGAATTTCCGGGAAAGGGAATGACGGGTAAAGGGAGGGGAGAAAAAGAAAAGGCCCCCTTCCCAAAATCATTGGGAAACGGAACCTGAGGGAAAGAATTACATGCACTGCTGAATTTTAAAAATAGATTGACTCGATGCCTGCCGACTCGCCCACCGGCGAATATTCATCCACCAGCTCTTGGTAGTCGTCAAACCAGTAGGCCTCGGGATTGCGTTTGAATACCATGAACCGCGCGTCGTTTTCTTCGTTGGCCGCCCGGAGGTATTTAAAATAAATATGCTTTTCCGTCAGGCCGACGATCTCGATTTTCCCGGTGGCGTGGGACATCACAAATCGCGCCCGCTTGGCAAGACCCGAACAGCGGGTGCGCGCCGTTTCAAAAATTTCAAACGCCTCTTCTATGGGAGTGACATAAATCCGGTTGCCCAGCGTCGGACGGCATTGGAAAACATAATACGGGGGAACCCCGATATAGGATAATTGGTTGAACATGTCGGCCAGCACATCCGGGTCGTCGTTCACCCCGGCGATCATGGGGGTCTGGTTGGTCACGATGGCGCCGGCGTTCAACAGAAAACTCAAACTTCGCACCGCCTCCGGGGTCAGCTCGCGTGGATGGTTGAAATGCGCCATCACATATATCCGCTTCTCGGGCGTGCTGTACTTCCGGAACATCGCCTCCAGCGAGGGATCGTTGTAAATCCGCATCGGATTGAATGCAGGAATCTTGGTGCCGATGCGGATGATGTTCACATGATCCACTTCGCGCACTTTCTGGATGATCGGCTCCAGCTTGGAGGTGGCCATGATGAGAGGATCGCCGCCGGTGAGCAGAACGTTGTTGATTTCGGGATGCGTCCGGATGTATTCCAGACCTTCGCTCACGTCCTTGGTGACTTCCTCGTTTTCGTCCATGAACAGGCGCTTGCGGAAACAGAATCGGCAATAGGCCGCGCACACCTCGTTCACCAAAAGCAGAGCGGTGGAATCATACTTGTGCTCCACTCCCTTGACCACGGTGTAGGATTCTTCGTCGGAGGCGTCCAACTGGCCCCACTCGGCGAGCTCCTGAACGTCGGGCATGACGATGCGGCGAATGGGATCCTCAGGATCATCCCAATCGATCAGTGACTGATAATAATCGTTGGTGCGAAAAACGAACTTCTCGCTGACTTCTTCCAATCTATCGATTTCACCCTGACTCAACTCGGGAATCTGCTCCAGCCGGGTCAGGTATTTGACTTTCTTCGTTGCACCGCCGTTGGAATTATTGTTAGTCATCGGATACCTCCTTTCTAATTTCATGAGGCCGTTTTACCTAATCAATGATTCGCGTTAACCCTACCTTCTCAAAAAGACTAAACTTCATACAAAAGTGAAAAAATCAGAACCTGTAAAAATAATCCGTTTCACAGCCTCTAATTCTGCGGCTGTCTAATCTGCGATTATTTTGGGGACGGCCCTGGCGGCTTATCAACTTCCCCAACCCGTTCTTAAAACTATCTTAAGAACAGGTGGCTTGATGATCCAACCTGTCGTGAAACACTATTCGAACCAAATTATGCGGACCAATGTTTCAACAGGTTGTTGTGGAATAAATGCGAATTTTCTCAAATGTTCTCTAAATTGCAAGGGTTAAAAAAATCTTTTTATTTTTGAAATACTTGATTTTTTCTGCCCATTTCTGAAAAAAATCAGATGAAAAATTTTTAAAACAGGATTGCGGTTACACCGGTCACCGATGCAAAATAAAAAGCATTTAAACCAAAACATGACTGGTTGCATTTTCCACAAATTTTCCGTCGCAATTACTTTTTTAAAATCTATCAGTTACACTTTTAATTAACGGAAAAACCCGGCGCAGAACTTGCGCCGGATGATCAAAAAATTCGTTCCCCTCCAAACGACCGCCCTCCAAATTATAAATAAGGCCCAAGGCGAAAAATCAGCAAAAATATGAACGGACGGGGTATATCCCCGGATGGGAACTGTGACAAAAACTACACTTCAAATTAATACCTGAAGGTGAAAAATCCCAAGGAATGGAATTTTCGGCCTGGAAGCGGGGAGGGGTCAGATCAGGCCCAGGATAGAGCCAATCTTCTTGAATCCGGCCACTGCCTGGTCCAGATCGGGGGTCTCGTGGCCGGCGGAAATCTGGATGCGGATGCGGGCCTCGCCTTTGGGCACCACGGGGTAGCTGAATCCAATGACATAAATGCCCTCGTCCAGTAATTTTTCAGCCATTTCATGGGCCAGCCGGGCCTCCCCCAGCATGATGGGGATGATGGGATGCTCCCCCGGTTGGATAGCCAATCCCGCCTGGCTGATCCGCTCCCTGAAATAGGTGGTATGGGTCTGGAGCTTCTTCACGAGATGCGGGCTCCGGTCAATCATATCAATCACCTTCAGGGTGACCGCGGCGATCACCGGCGACAGGGAGTTGGAAAACAGGTAGGGCCGGGACCTCTGCCTCAGGAGTTCGACAATTTCTCCTCGACCGGTGGTGAACCCGCCCGACGCCCCGCCCAGCGCCTTGCCGAAGGTCGAGGTGATGATGTCCACCCGCCCCATCACCTGCCGGTACTCGATACTGCCGCGTCCGGTCGGCCCGAAAAAGCCGGTGGCGTGGGAATCGTCCACCATCACCCAGGCGCCGTATTTCTCGGCCAGGTCACAGATGTCCTCCAACAGCGCCACGTCCCCGTCCATGCTGAACACCCCGTCGGTGGCGATCAACTTAAACCGGTTTTTTTCAGCGCGCTTGAGCTGGGTTTCCAGATGGGCCATGTCGCTGTGGTTGAAGCGGAAGCGCGCCGCCTTGCACAACCGGACGCCGTCGATGATGCTGGCGTGGTTGAGCCGGTCGCTGATGATGGCGTCCTTCTCGTTCAAAAGCGTCTCGAACAGCCCCGCGTTGGCGTCGAAGCACGAAGAATAAAGAATCGTGTCCTCCGTCTGCAGAAACTCCGAGACCCTGTTTTCGAGCACCCTGTGGATTTCGCTGGTGCCGCAGATGAAGCGCACCGAGGCCATGCCGAAACCGTAGCGGTCCAGAGCCTCCTTGCCGGCGGCGATCAGGTCCGGGTGATTCGCCAGGCCCAGGTAGTTGTTGGCGCAGAAATTGAGCACCTCCCCCTCGGCAGTCCGGATGTGCGCCTGCTGGGGAGACAGCAGAACCCGCTCCTCTTTATAGAGACCCGCCTTGCGGATCTCCTCCAGCTCACTCTGGATATGTTGCAACAGGTCGGTGGGCATGGCATGACCTCCCTATATTAATGAGTATTATTACCCATTAATATTTCAAGATGGTTTTGGGATTGGTTTTAATCGCCTGCTCGAAGGGTTCGCGATCGAACTCATGAAAAGGAAACACCGTGCCCTCGCCTTTATTCAGGATCACTTCGTAAATCTTGTCCTGCAGGTCGTGGCCTTTCGACGTCAACAGATTATTGACAATGTACCAGGTCTGGAAGACCTTGCGCCCGACGACGCTGTGCAGGGTCTTGCCGAGCATGATGATCTGTTCGAAATCGGTCAGCGTAAAATCGCCGGACGAAACGCCGAACAGGATGACGTCGCCCCCGGCGCGCGTCGATGCGATGGCGGTGTTCAGCGCCTGGTTGCTTCCGGACATCTCGAAGGCCACGTCCACG
>Ga0209980_10001338_pt1 | contig 13596 bp, 16 predicted proteins | sample CR02metaG_FD_183611 | JGI IMG/M metagenome (GOLD analysis project Ga0209980, IMG submission 183611) | Deep subsurface microbial communities from Mariana Trench to uncover new lineages of life (NeLLi) - CR02 metaG (SPAdes) (version 2) | ecosystem: Environmental > Aquatic > Marine > Ocean trench... | reverse complement strand
GATCACACTTCTTGGTGGTCTGAAAGGAACTTATGTATTTCCTGGAGGCTACATTCTCCCGCAATAAACGGGCCTGGTGGGCCTATTTGATGGTGGCGGAGAGGGCGGGATTCGAACCCGCGGTACGGGGTTACCGTACACTTGCTTTCCAAGCAAGCGCCTTAAACCGCTCGGCCACCTCTCCTTAATCAGTTGTCTTCCGATTCACTCGTCTTCAAAGTTGGCGGCCTATCCATGCAACCCGCACTCAGGTCTCTCGGCGGTCTGGGGGATGCTTCTGGGATGACCATTTCCTTGTACTGATCGAGGCCATCGAGATCTTCCGGCGCCTCTATGCGTTTGCCGCCCTCTGCGGATTCGTAGAATGCAAGCTCATCACAGGTCGGCGCGCTGTTGCAGCCAGTGATCATGACGGCAACCGTAAATGCAAGCAGCACCCCCGCCCTGTTCATAACTGATTTCCGATTGTGATGCCTGCTGTTTGCATTGCGTCCTTCATTTGTACGTGAAACTCATCTGCATAAGCTGTTAATGGTAAGCGAATTACTGCAGAAATCAGACCCATTTCGTGGAGCGCCCATTTGACGGGTATGGGGTTTGACTCGATAAATAACGCCTTGTTCAGTGGTTGAAGACTCTCGTCAATCTCTGCAGCCTTTTCGATACTGCCGTCTGCAACGGCCCTGCACATATCGGACACTTTTCCTGGTGCGACATTGCCGCTTACGGTGACGACGCCGTGGCCGCCCAGATTCAGAAAATCTAATGTCGTGAAATCATCCCCACTGTAGTACCTGAAATCATCAGGCAACAATTCCTGGTGCCGCCTCATTCGTTCCATGTCGCCGGTCGCGTCCTTTACGCCGAAGATATTCGGGTGATCTGCCAGTCTTGCCAAAGTCTCAGGGAGGATGTCTGCAACCGTCCGTCCCGGCACGTTGTACAGCATTACCGGCTTGTCCAGCGCATCCGCGATGGTCCGAAAATGCTGATACAGACCTTCCTGCACAGGCTTGTTGTAATAAGGCACGACCAGCAAGTAGCCATCGATAGCCGTGTCGGCCACCTCCAGCGACAAATCCACCGTTTGCCGGGTCGAATTGGATCCGGTGCCGGCAATAACAGGAATGCGGCCTTCAACCATTTCCGCCGCGCGCCTGATCAGTTCGACATGCTCTCCTTTCTCAAGCGTCGCGGATTCACCGGTGGTACCGGCAATCACGAGTCCATTCGTGCCTTCGCTGATATGGAACTCGATCAGCCGCCGCAAGGCACCATAATCAATCCGGTACTGCTCATCGAACGGCGTGACCAGGGCCACAATGCTGCCGTGCAACACGGTAATTCCTCGCCCAAACAAGGCACGCGATGTTACTGTTCTGACCGATAACTGGCAAGACCTGACGGGGAACGGCATGATCGCAGGATCGTGCGCCATCCGGCCTCAATAAGCCGTGAAATCTGATACAAGGTGATTTCGAGTTAAATGACACAACTCATTGTTTTATCCGCAGTTGGTGCTGATAGACCCGGCGTAGTCAAGGACATCAGCAAGGCGATTCTGGATTGCGGCGGAAATATTGAAGAGAGCCGAATGGCCGCGCTTGGCTCTGAATTTGCGGTGTTACTGCTGATTTCCGGCAACTGGCACACGCTCACCAAACTCGAGAAGGCAATCAACGACCTCACCGAGAAAGACGGCCTTACCATTACGATCAAGAAAACCGGCGAACGCAGCGGCCAGGAGGACTGCATCCCCTACGGCGTCGATGTCGTCTGCCTCGACCAGCCAGGCATCGTTTTTAACTTGTCAGAGTTTTTCGCGGCAAGGAACATTGAGATCGCTGACCTCGCGACACGGCGTTATGCCGCTGCCCATACGGGCGCGCCCATGTTCTCGGTGCAAATGACGATCAATATCCCGGGGTCGACGCCGATTGCACAGTTGCGAGATGAGTTCCTGGATCTCTGTGAGCAGCTCAATCTCGATTCGATCCTCGAGCCGGTAAAAGCATAGCTGGCCATATATAAGGAGACAGGGAATTGGCGGGGCCCGCATTGAATCGCGTCGTCGCGGACTTTAAGTGTGCAGCTACGGGCGACCGGACGGTGCAATTCAAGGCGCTGCGTGGCCAAAAATTCATGAGCGTTGAACGCAGCACTTTTCTGATTGATGAAAATGGCAGGCTTCGTGAGGAATGGCGCAAAGTGAAGGTCAAGGGCCAAGCCGCAGCGGTGTTGGACGCCGTCAAGAAATGTTAAGTGCTGAAATTCTTTGTTTTCAATGACTTATGTAAAGCAGGCGTCGACCATACAGGAAAAATCAGCGTTCACACCACACGACAACGGGTATGATTGGGAACAGACGTGGATGGCCCCGGTCGGACATCTAAGACAACCTCAGCGAGCGTACCCGTGACAGCAGGAATAATCAGAAAATGCACGCTGGTGCTTTTGGCAACGGGATTGACGTTTGCGGTCCTCGCCCCTGCCGCTGAGATCAATTTGCCCGATATCGGCAGTCCCGCCGATGCCACACTTTCCAAAAATGATGAGGCACAGCTTGGGCGCGCGATCATGCGGCAAATCCGTAAAAGTGGCCGGGTCGTAGAGGACCCGCTGGTTAACGAATACGTGAATGAAATCGGCCATCGCATCGCCGCACAGGCAAATAACGACGGCATTTATGATTTTTCTTTCTTCGTGATCGAAGACCCGGCAATCAACGCATTTGCATTGCCAGGCGGATTTATTGCTGTCCACACCGGATTGCTCGAGGCGACCAGGAGCGAGGATGAACTTGCCGGCGTGCTCGCGCATGAAATCTCACACGTGACACAGCGCCACATCGCCCGGGCTATTCATTCCGGTCGGCGTCAAAGTATTATGAGCATGGCGATTATGCTCGGCGCTATCCTGGCAGCAGTGGCAGGTGCCGATGGCGATGCAGTGCAGGGCGCGATTGCCATCGCGCAGGGAACCGCCGCTCAACAACAGATCAATTTCACGCGATCGAACGAGTACGAGGCAGATCGTGTCGGAATCTCGGCACTCGCCAACGCCGGATTTGATCCACAGGGCATGGCGTCGTTTTTCGAGGTTATATCCCGCAGTAACACGCCTTTGGAATTCCGTACGCCGGAATTCTTAAGGACTCACCCTGTCAGCAGCGCGAGAATTGCCGAGGCAAGAAGCAGGGCCCGCAACTATCCGCCGGTGCATACCAGCGACACAGTCAACTACGGGGTAGCGCGGGCGAGAATCCTGGTCACATCCAAATCAACCCCCGAAGAGGCGGTAAGATATTTTGAACGGGAACCGTACGAATATCAGTCGGACGTTGAACGATATGGCCGCGCCGTCGCCTACCTGAGGCACGGTCGCAATGCCGAAGCGAACAAGATTTTTGAAGAACTTGCGAATAAGGATCCCGAGGTCATCGCCTACCATATCGGCCTTGCCGATGCGCAACTCGCAATGGAGGCGATCGACGAATCGGTGGCTACTTTCGAGAGCGCTCGCGAATTGTTCCCGCGAAATGTGCCGCTTGTCATACACTATGCGGAGGCACTGCTGAAGCTGGGTCACGCGCAAGAGGCACACGAAATTTTGCTCGACCTGTTGAATAACGTGCCGCCAACACCTGAGCAGGTACGGCTCATTGCTCGTGCCGCGATTGCCGCCGGCGAAACTGCCGAGGCGCACTATTACATGGCCGAGTACCGTTTCATCATTGGTGATCTCATCGGTGGCGTGAATTTCCTGCGCCAGGCTTTAAAAGTACCCGAACTCGAAGAAATTCAGCGTATTCGCTTTGAAGCCAGGATCGACTTCATTCGTGAATTCATGACCGAGGAACAGCTGGTACAGATGTCCCGGTCCCGTTCTATAGGATAACGGCCGCTGACAGATTCCGCAGACCGATCCATCTGCTAGGATTGGCCCGACAAATAATTAAAAACAGCAGGGTCCGATTATGTCTTCGCGCAGATTTCGTCAGTATTTTCTCGGATTTTTTATCGTCGCAATAACTGCGCTGTCGGCCTGTGCCGGAAATATCCCGGCAGCGCCGAAGGATCAACGGGCGGAATATGACCCCTGGGAACCCCTGAATCGCCGTATCAGTAACTTCAACGGAGGTTTTGACAAGGTTACCTTCAAACCCCTTGCGAAAGGCTATCAAACGATCATGCCTGGATTCGTGGAAAAGGGTGTACACAATTTCTCGATGAATCTCCTTAGTCCACTGTTCATCATTAACAATTTTCTGCAGGGTAAACCCGGTCGCGGCGGAAAAGAATTCGGGCGATTTCTGATCAACAGTACTATCGGTATCGCCGGCCTTATTGATGTTGCGACGTACAGCGGGATCGAATCCAGCCCCGAGACGTTCGGACAGACGTTTGCCGTCTGGGGTATCCCGGATGGCCCGTATGTTGTGGTACCTGTACTAGGTCCTCGTACGATGAGCAGCGCTTTCGCCATACCATTGAACTTCGCGGCAGATCCGACGTTTTATCTCGATGACAGTACGGAAAAGTGGGTCATTTACGGGATCAGGACAACTGATCTTCGGATGCAATTATTTACGGCGGAAAAAATGATCGAAGACTCGTACGATCGTTATCTCACGATTCGGGAGTCGTACCTGCAGAACCGCCGGTTTCGGATTTATGATGGTGACCCGCCCGAAGATGAGGACTTCTACGACGAATTCCTCGAAGAGGAGGAATAATTTTATTCTGCCGGTGCCTCGATAAACCCGGCCCAGCGCTCGCCCCGCACAAGTAGATGATCCACCTCGGTGGTCTTCGCGATTGCGTCGATCTTGACTGGCGTTTCAATGAAGCGTATTTCCCGAACCGTATGATTCGCCCAGGTGATCCACTCCAGTAGCAAAGCAAGGCCGGCAGAATCTGTGTGCGTTACTCCGGATAGATCTATTTCAATTCGTGTGTGGTCTTCGAACATTTCTTCACTCTGGTAAAGAATTTGTCCTGCCGTGTCAAATGCCATCCGCCCACTTAACGCGAATTTTCCACCACCATGATCCTCCAGCTTGAATTTGTTCATTGAGATGCGGATGCTCCGGTTTGCTCGCCATTTAGCCTGTCGATCACCGAGCGCAGCCCTTTCGCCTGGATCTCCGCATTGAGTTCCGTGCGGAAATTTCGGATGTATGAAATGCCCTCGATCGTGACATCAAACATCATCCAGCCGGAATCCCGTTTTACCAACCCATAGTTGACGGGCACCTTGGTGCCGTCATCCAGCCGTATTATTGTTTTGACGTTAGTTCGTTTTTTACTTTCATCGCCACGAAATGGCAGAATCTCAAGGCTGCTCTGATCGAACTGCAAGACACCATCACCGTATTTGCGCAATAAAGATGCGTAAAAGGCTTCTATAAACTCGCTGCGCTCGTCATCGCTCGCATTGCGCCAGTGTTTACCCAAAACCAGTTGCGCCGCGTAACGCCGGTCGAACCGGGGCGCCATGATCTGATCAATCAGTACAAATAGTGCGTCCCGGTCCTCGGCAAGTTCGTCTTTGCGGCCATCGAGCGCGGCTGCCAGCTCGTCGGCCGCCCCCTGCACAACGTCATTTGGCGACTGCGCCATGACACCAGGGGATGCGAATCCGATGATCAATGCCAGGATTATTCTCTTCATCGCCGTATCTCCGAAATTCATTACTTTCACTCGGAATCAGAGCCCTGGCTAAACAGGTATTTGCTGATCAGATTCTCGATTATGATTGCAGACTGCGTGAACTGAATCTCGCTGTCGGCTTCGAGGTAAAATTCAGAGCCACCAGGCTGCAGTCCGATGTACTGGCTGCCGAGTAATCCCGAGGTCAGTATGCTCGCGTCGGAATCGTCCGGAATCTGATCGAATCGCGCATCGATCATGAAGGTGACCACCGCCTCCAGGCCTTGCGGATCAAACTCCACTGATGTTACGCGGCCAATAGTCACGCCCGCCATAGCGACCGGGGCCCTGTTTTTCAGACTCCCCACGTTATCGAAACGCGCCGTCACCTCGTAGGCATCCGAGCTCGAAAAATCACTCGAGCCAGTGGTTTGCGTCGTCAGGAAGAAAAGTGCTGACAAACCGAGCAAGACGAAAAGTCCTGTGCCAAGTTCTACTGATCTAGTCTGTTGCATCGCCTACCTCAAATGAAAATTGTCGTGATCATGAAATCAAGAATCAATACCGCAATGGCCGAAATGACCACGGTTCTCGTGGTGGCGCGGCCCACGCCTTCCGCGGTCGGTATAGCATTATAGCCCTCCCATACCGCGAGTACGCTCGCAACCACGCCGAACACAATACTTTTTATGATGCCCTCATAAACGTCGCTAGGCTCCAGTGTGGCCACCATTTGCTGCCAGAACGCGCCGGCATCGACGCCCAACAGCACGACACCAACGAGATGTGCACCAAACAGTCCAACAATGCTGAATATCGCGGCAAGTAATGGCATTGATATGACGCCGCCAATGAATCTCGGTACGAGTACCCTGTGCAGCGGGTTTATCGCCATCATTTCCATCGCGGACAACTGGTCAGTCGCTTTCATCAGACCGATTTCGGACGCTAGTGCAGTACCTGCACGCCCGGAAAACAACAGTGCCGTGATGACCGGGCCCAGCTCTTTAATAAGCGAAAACGCAGCAAAAGTGCCAATCGAATCCTCCGCGTTGAACTTGGACAAAATGGAGTAGCCCTGCAACCCGAGTACGGCGCCGACGAAAAACCCGCAAACCATGATGATGACAAGCGACAATGCGCCCGCGTTGTACACCTGGGTAACGACAAGCCCGAAACGGTGAACGAATACGGACGGTGTGGCAGCAAGAAGCCGCAGGAAAAACAACTGCAGCGCACCGAACGTGCGTAAGAAATCGATAAACGTAAGCCAGGCTTCACGAAACATTCCGCTTACTCGGCATCCCGTCCAAGCAACTGCTCCGCGTAGTTCGGCGCGGCATAATGGAACGCGACCGGCCCATCCGCCATCCCGTGCATGAATTGCCGCACAAGATCTGAACTTGTGTTTCTCAATTCATCGGGACTGCCGGACGCAGCGACCTTGCCGTCCGAAATAAGGTAACTACAGTCGGCAACTGTCGCAATCTCCTGAACGTCATGACTCACCAGGATGCTCGAGATGCCGAGTGCATCATTCATTTTCCTGACGAGCCGTACGATGACACCCATTGATATCGGATCGAGTCCAACAAACGGTTCGTCGTAAATAAGAATGTCCGGATCCATCACCATAGCGCGGGCCAATGCCACGCGGCGTTCCATACCGCCGGACAGTTGGGATGGCATCATGTCGGCAGCGCCCCGCAGACCGACGGCATGCAATTTGGTTAAAACGATGTGTCGAATCAGACGATTCGGTAAATCCGTATGTTCGCGCAGCGGAAACGCCACGTTCTCGAAGACGTTTATGTCAGTCAGGAGTGCGCCATTTTGAAACAGCATGCCGAAGCGACGCCTGAGTATGTACAGATCTTTCAGGCTGAGTTTCGCGATGTCGATCCCGTCAATGAGAATCGTGCCGCAATCAGGAACCAGTTGACGCGTAATCAATCGCAGCAGCGTTGTCTTGCCGGTGCCACTGGGGCCCATGATTGCCGTGATCTTGCCTCGCGCAATCGTAATATTCAGGCCCTTGAATATCCGCAGATGCCCGCGCGTGTAGTCGAGGTCTCGAATCTCAATCAGGTGGTCGGATGCATCGTTCATGTGGGTGCCTTCTTAATTGGGGAGCTGCGTTCTATCAACGAACAACCGGGATAGGTGCCATTCGCGGCTAAAGCCGCTCCCACATCTTTTTTTATTTACGCTGCCGATTCCATGGCGACTTCGTATTGTCCAAGGTGTGCAAGACTGTTCAGCCTGGCACGCTTGAACAAGGCTTGCTGACCCGATTTGAATTTGGTTTCAGCGCCGCGCCAGGCATCCAGCGCCGGTGCCTGGAGCGCACGGCCGTACGAGAATGACAACTCCCAGGGCAGGTCGCCCATCTGATTCATCAGGCCGAGATGTTCGGTTGCTTCCTCCGCTGTCTGGCCACCGGACAAAAATGCGATTCCGGCAACCTCGGCCGGTACATGCGCTTTCAGACTGCGCAACGTCGCCTCGGCAACCTCCTGTGGCCCGGCGCGGTCACTCGCTTCGGTCCCTGATATCACCATGTTCGGTTTCAGGACGATTCCCGCGAGCGCCACACGATGTGCAGCAAGTTCTGCAAAAACAGCGTCGAGCGCCGCATTTGTGACTTCTTCACAGCGTTCGATGCTATGGCCGCCGTCCATGATCACTTCCGGCTCGACGATCGGTACGATGCCTGCTTCCTGGCACAGCGCCGCATAACGAGCCAGCGCATGCGCATTTGCACTCAGGCAATATTCCGATGGGATGCCCGGGCCGATATTGATGACGGCTCGCCATTTCGCAAACCTGGCGCCCAGTTCGCGGTACTCGTTGAGCCGTTCGCGCAGACCGTCGAGTCCCTCGGTGACTTTCTCACCGGGAAATCCAGCCAGGTCTTTGGCGCCTTTATCCACTTTGATGCCGGCAATCATGCCGAGATCGCTCAGGTATTTCGGAAACGGCACGCCCTCGGCCGTGCTCTGGCGGATCGTCTCATCAAACAGGATCACGCCACCGATGTAGTCGGCAACGCCTGGTGTCGTGAACAGCATTTCACGATAACGGCGCCTGATTTGCTCCGTGGATTCGGTGTCAATCGCGGCAAATCGTTTGGCGATTGTGGGAGTGCTTTCATCAGCGGCAAGAATGCCCTTGCCGTGCGCCACCATGGAGTCAGCGACGACCTCCAACTCATTCAAATTCATACGTTTTTTTCTCCAGGATCTTCTTGTTTGCAGCGCTTTGCTGGCGCCGTCTGGATTTATTGTGACGGGGTAGCATAGCAAAATTCAGGGATTGCCTGTCACCGGCAAACGCTGATGCGTGGCCTCGGCGTTGCAGTTGATCACAATTTCACGGAATGCATATGGCGTTGCGAGTTAAATAGGACTAAAATGGTCCTCTTTTATCAGCTTGGGAGTCTGCCCGTGTTACGCATCAGCCGGCTAACCGATTATGGCACCGTCGTACTGGCACACCTGGCACGCGACAAAGCAGGCCTGGTCAGCGCAGCGGAGGTCGCCACTGCGACCGGTATCGCCCCTCCTACAGTCAGCAAGTTATTGAAATCACTAGCGAAATCAGGACTCGTCATCTCGACTCGTGGCTCGCACGGCGGCTATCAACTCGCTCGGGCCGCACAGGAAATCAGTGCGGCGGATGTCATCGACGCGCTCGAAGGACCGGTCTCGATCACCGAATGCAGCTCCAGCGACAGTCACTGCGATTTTGAGGCCTGGTGTAACGTGGGCAGTGCCTGGCAACGCATCAATGTGGCGATTCGACGCACCCTCGATGAGATCAGCCTCGCCGACCTGTTGCGCAGCAGCCGACCGGTTTCCCGTTTCGAGTTCGCTGGCCTGCCAATTAGCGTGGAACAGACGAAGAGATAAGACTATGTCGACCGATCCTAATAACATTGAGTCCCTGGTTAATCGCCGCTACGAGCACGGATTTGTTACGGATATTGCTGCAGACAGCCTGCCACCAGGGCTGGACGAAGACACTGTGCGCGCCATTTCGGCGAAGAAAAATGAACCGGAGTTCATGCTCGAATGGCGCCTGAAAGCCTATCGTCACTGGCTGACGATGCAGGAGCCCAACTGGGCGCATGTTCATTACTCACCGATCGACTACCAGCAGATTTCCTATTTTTCGGCACCGATTTCCGACGACGATCGACCGAAGAGTCTCGACGAAGTCGATCCGAAGCTCCTGGAAACCTACGAGAAACTCGGCATCCCGTTGCATGAGCGTGCCCAACTCGCGGGTGTTGCCGTCGACGCGGTTTTCGACAGCGTCTCTGTCGCAACGACATTCAAGGGCAAACTGCGCGATGCGGGCGTCATCTTCTGCCCGTTCTCTGAAGCCGTGACGGATCATCCAGAGCTCATAAAGAAGTATCTCGGATCTGTCGTGCCCTATCGTGACAATTTCTTCGCAACACTGAACTCCGCTGTTTTCAGTGATGGTTCTTTCGTGTACGTACCGAAAGGCGTGCGTTGCCCGATGGAATTGTCTACCTACTTCCGAATTAATGCTGCAAACACCGGACAGTTCGAGCGCACGCTCATCATCGCCGATGAAGGCAGTTATGTAAGTTATCTCGAAGGCTGCACGGCGCCGATGCGTGACGAAAATCAGTTGCACGCAGCCGTCGTTGAGCTTGTCGCGATGAAAGATGCCGAGATCAAGTATTCAACAGTGCAGAATTGGTATCCCGGCGACGAGAACGGCAAGGGCGGCATCTTCAATTTCGTCACCAAGCGCGGCGACTGCCGTGGCGACAGATCGAAGATTTCCTGGACCCAGGTTGAAACTGGTTCCGCGATCACCTGGAAGTATCCGAGTTGCATTTTGCGCGGCGAAAACTCCGTCGGTGAGTTCTATTCGGTTGCAGTTGTAAACAATATGCAGCAAGCCGACACCGGTACCAAGATGATTCATATCGGGCGCAATTCCACCAGCACAATTGTTTCAAAAGGAATATCTGTCGGTCGCGGACAAAACGTCTATCGCGGACTGGTTCGCGTCATGCCACAGGCCAGCGGTGCCAGGAATCACACGCAATGTGATTCATTGCTGATCGGTAAAGATTGTGGCGCACACACGTTTCCCTACATGGAGGTGAGAAATTCGTCAGCGAAGATCGAGCACGAAGCAACGACGTCGAAGATTTCTGCCGACCAGTTGTTTTACTGCAGGCAACGTGGCATTTCCGAAGAAGATGCGGTCAACATGATCGTGAACGGGTTCTGTAAGGAAGTATTCAAGGAATTGCCGATGGAATTTGCAGTAGAAGCACAGGCTCTGCTGAACGTAAGCCTCGAAGGCGCGGTTGGTTAGGGCGCGAACACATGAATATGCTTGAAATCAAAAATTTGAAAGCCGGTATCGGCGATACGGAAATACTCACCGGCTTGTCCTTAAGCGTGAAGCCCGGCGAAGTGCACGCGATCATGGGTCCCAACGGATCCGGCAAGAGCACACTTGCCCTGGTCATTGCCGGGCATGAGGACTATGAAGTGTACGAGGGTACCGTCGAGTTCTTCGGCAAAAACCTGCTGGATCTCGAGCCGGAGGAGCGAGCTCGCGAGGGTATTTTTCTTGGTTTTCAATATCCGGTCGAAATACCAGGCGTAAATAACGCCTACCTGCTCAAAGCCGCGGTCAATGCGAAGCGCAAGTACGAAGGCCTTGGCGAAGTTGACGCGTTCGAATTCCTGAAAATCGCGCGCGAGACCATGGCCATGCTCGACATGGACCCGAGCTTTCTGAAGCGGGGTGTCAACGAAGGATTTTCCGGCGGCGAGAAAAAGCGCAACGAGATTTTGCAGATGGCTGTTCTGAAGCCGCGACTTGCGATCCTGGATGAAACCGACTCCGGCCTTGATATCGACGCACTAAAAGCCGTCGCGAATGGCATCAATGCGCTGCGTCACCCTGAACGATCTATGGTGCTGGTTACGCACTACCAGCGCATGCTGGACTATGTAGAACCCGATTTTGTGCACGTATTGTCGCAGGGGAAGATTGTTCGATCCGGCGACAAATCACTGGCGCTGCAGCTAGAGGAAAGAGGCTATGACTGGGTTCGGCAGGCCGCTAACGCATGAATGCAATCAGTTTACAGCAGGATTTGCTGGAAGCTGCCGTAACGGCGCTGCCGCCGGATGAACTGTCCGCGGTCCGCGAAGCTGCTGTGTCCAGATTCGCCGCAAACGGATTCCCGACCACGAAGCATGAAGACTGGAAGTACACTAACCTGTCCGCTGCTGCTGCACTGAGCAATAGCTGGTTACAGGACAAATCGGCTCAAAATGAGGCTCAAGCAGTTGCTATCGACACTGAGATTCCTGAGCAGATCGATGCGCACTGGATCACTATTATTAACGGCATAGTAGACCCCAATTCACTCAGCAATCTCGATTCACTGATTGATAACGGCATCACCATCTCGCGCCTGGCTGAGGGCGTAGCTGAAGGATCGATAGCACTCGATGATCCGATGTCCGCGTTCAACGCGGCCCTGTTGCAGGACGGCTTGCATATCACAGTGGCAGACGACTCTACGCTCGACAAGCCCATCGGACTTCTGATAATCGACGACGGTTCTGTCGCAGTAACGCAGGTTCGCATACTGATCGAAGTCGGCGAAAACGCAAAGCTCAGGGTCATTGAGTGTCCGTTGTCCGGTGGCGACGGCAAGCAGTTCGCGAATTCGGTGACGCAAGTGGCGCTTTCCGACGGGGCTAAGCTGGATTTCGTCCGGCTGCAGCAGCGCCAGAAAGAACATTGGAACGTCAACAGATTCAGCGCACGACTCGAGCGTGAGTCCGTGCTCAACTACAACAACTTCGATTTTGGTGGCGGACTTGCCCGCAACGATATCGTTGCGGATATCGTCGGCACCGGTGCATCAGTGCAAATTCATGGCCTCTACCTGGCTGCCGGGCGGCAACACATCGACAATCACACGCGGGTTGACCATCGTGTTGGGCCCGCAAAGAGTACCGAGGAATATCGGGGCATTCTGAATGGCCGGGCCCGCTGCGTGTTCAACGGCAAGGCAATTGTGCATGCCGGTGCAGATGGCACAGATGCCAGTCAATCGAATCACAACCTGCTGCTTTCAGACCAGGCGGAAATCGACACCAAGCCGGAGCTTGAGATCTATGCTGATGACGTCAAGTGCAGTCACGGAGCAACCGTCGGTCAGCTCGACAAGTCTGCCCTCTTCTACCTGCGCTCTCGCGGCCTGGATAAGGATCAGGCGATACAGGCCCTGACCCGGGCGTTCGCGTCTGCGATTCTCAGCAAACTGGCGATTGATGAGTGTCATGAGTACCTGGCTTCTGCATTGGACAGGCAGCTCGATGCCCTGATCGACGAAGAATGACCATGAGCGAGCAAATCAGCAAAGTAACTGAACTCGCGACGTCACTAAGTGGCGTCGCGAAATGCCGCCAGGACTTTCCCTGTCTTGCACAGACGATCAGCGACCACCCGCTGGTCTACCTGGATAGTGCGGCCTCATCCCAACAGCCGCTGGCAGTCATCGAGAAGGTTGTGGACTACCACAGTCACGATCACGCCAATGTGCATCGCGGCGTACATACATTGAGTCATCGCGCAACTGAAGCATACGAAGGCGCGCGCGATCTTGTCCAGGCATTCATTAACGCCGGCAGCCGCAGCGAAGTGATCTATACGGGCGGTACGACGGAATCAATCAACCTCGTCGCACAGAGTTTTTGCAGGCCAAAGCTCGCGCCGGGCGACAAGATCCTGATCACACATCTCGAGCACCATTCGAACATTGTTCCCTGGCAGCTGGTCTGCGAGCAGACCGGCGCTGAACTGCTGGTAGCGCCGATAAACGAGGCTGGCGAGGTCGATATTGACAACCTGTTCAGGCAACTCGAAA
>Ga0209980_10001337_pt1 | contig 13598 bp, 8 predicted proteins | sample CR02metaG_FD_183611 | JGI IMG/M metagenome (GOLD analysis project Ga0209980, IMG submission 183611) | Deep subsurface microbial communities from Mariana Trench to uncover new lineages of life (NeLLi) - CR02 metaG (SPAdes) (version 2) | ecosystem: Environmental > Aquatic > Marine > Ocean trench >... | reverse complement strand
AAGGTCGATTGCAGATAGATCCCAAAATATTAGATCATAGAAAAACGGGGTCCGTCGCCGAATTCTCACCCGTGTAGCCCGGCGGCGGGGCACGGTGCTTGTTCTTCGGGCTCCGTCCCTGCAGGATAGCGATACCGGCGCGGACGACGAACACCGCACAACCAGCAAAGGCGAACTCATGAGAAGCAACACGATTGATCCGCCATACCTGCGGCAGCAAATCGTTGGTGTGGACTCTACCTTCGAGACGCCATTCGGCGAGCGGCTCATGGTGTACTGTGATTACACGGCTTCGGGCCGTTGTCTTCGCTTCGTTGAATCCTATCTACAGAGTCTGCAGCGGATTTATGCGAACACGCACACCGAGGACGATATTACCGGGCGCAGCATGAGCCAACTGCTGCATGAAGCGGAAAAAGCAATCAAGGACTCCGTCAATGCCGGTCCCAATGGCCGCATTATCGCCTGCGGTACCGGAGCGACCGGCGCAATCGACAAGCTGCAGCAAATCATCGGCGTAGCGCTGCCGCCGGCGACGCGCCAGAACATCTACAATATTCTGGACGATCCCGATTCCGGAATGTCGCATGAGGCCTTCGAAAAGTTGGCAGGCGAAAAACAACCGGTCGTGTTTGTCGGGCCGTACGAGCATCATTCGAACGAGATTTCCTGGCGTCAGTCATTCGCGACAACGGTTGAAGTACGTTTGGATTCCAGTGGACATATTGATCTTGCGCACCTGGAGGAATTACTGCTGCTTCCGGAATATGAAGATCGCTTGCGCATTGGTTCATTCTCGGCCGCATCAAACGTAACCGGTATTCTTACCAACGTTTACAAGATAGCCAGTCTCCTGCACGCGCATCATGCGATCGCCTGTTTCGATTACGCAGCCTGTGCGCCGTACGTCGAAATCGACATGAACGCCGAACCGGAGAATGAAGGTGATGATCCGGCGATCGACGCAATTTTTATCTCGCCTCACAAGTTTTTGGGTGGGCCCGGTTCCAGCGGAGTGCTGGTGTTTAATGAACGTATCTACCATCGCGAACTTCCGCCAAGTGTCAGTGCTGGCGGTACGGTTGATTACGTAGGCCTCGAAGGTGAGGATTTCATCAGCAGGATTGAGGAGCGGGAGAAAGCCGGAACACCCGGTGTATTACAGACGCTGAAGGCTGCGCTCGTGTTTGAGATCAAGGATCGTGTGGGTGTCGATGTGATCAACCAGCGGGAACATGAACTGACCCGGCGAATCTTAAGCAGTTGGGGCGATGATGAGGGCATCGAGATTCTTGGTAATCCGGACCCCAATCAACGCGTTGGTATTATCTCATTTAATATAAAGGGTCAGGACGGTCAGTATTTGCACCACAAGTTCGTTACGGCGCTGCTCAACGACCTGTTCGGCATTCAGTCCCGGGCCGGTTGTTCCTGCGCGGGCCCCTATGGTCATCGTTTACTGAATATCGACCAGGCGACCTCTGATCGCTACCGGAATGCAGTGCAGGATGGGCATTGCGGCATGAAGCCTGGCTGGTGCCGCATCGGTCTGCACTGGGTGATGGACGATGCGGAAGCAAATTACGTTATCGAAGCAGTGCATTTCATTGCTGCACATGGTCGTCGCTTCCTGCCGATGTACGACTTCGATTTGGGCAGTGGCACCTGGTCGCACAAGCAGGCCACCGACGAACTGCGTAACTTCTCGCTGGATGATGCGTTGGCGACAGAGCCAGGTGAGCCGGCTATTCTGACTTTACCGTTACGTAAACAGCTTTATGATCATTATATAACCGAGGCAAAACGCTGGGTCGAGCGCTCGAAGGACCAGCCGGCAGCAATGTTTGAATCGCTGGACGGCGAGCTGGGTGAGCTGCAGTTTTTCGTGCTGCCGGCCAACGCAACGTCCCAACACTGACGGTTGTGGTGAAATCGCTCGCTGGGGCGAGCTCCTGCAAGAGTGGCGTAGGAGCTCGCCCCAGCGAGCGATTGTCGATCTTCGTTAATTTGTTTTGCGTTGTCTCGACACCGATCCCGGGTTAGTGGGACGAACACCGATTTATTGTAGCTGCCTTGAGCCTGGCGCAATCTTTCCACGTCATAGGCCTTGCCCGATTCGGTCACGAGGCGATATCCGCCGTACTTCCGCTTCTTGATCGTAACCGTTTCACCGATTGGGATCATGTGTACGACAATGTCGGTCGTTTCCGGCGCTTCGGTGTAACAGTCGGTTTGTAGCGCAGGATTACGGCAGCAAAGCAAGACAAAGGCAGCGCCGAATGCAAGTCCGGCGCCGTTTTTTATTGGGTTTCTTAAGCCGCTTTCGCCAGTCTCTCCAGCGCAGCGTGCAAGACCTCGATTCCCGCACCCCGTCGATGCGCGTTCTCGCTGAGATGACGCCGCCACGCGCGTGCGCCCGGCTGCCCGGCAAAAATCCCCAGCAGGTGTCGCGTAATGTTCTGGAGCGCGACGCCCTGCGACTGCTGCCGTTCGATATATGGAATCATCAACTCGATAATTTCGTTGCGGCCGGGTTCCTGCCAGTCATCATGGTCGAAAAGATCACCCTCAAGTTCGGCCAGGAAATAAGGCTCATGATAGGCCTTACGGCCGATCATGATGCCATCGACATGCGCAAGATGCGCCAGCGCCTGGTCGGCAGTGGTTATGCCGCCGTTCAGCACTATGTCCAGGTCCGGGAATTCCTGTTTGAGCTTATACACGCGAGCGTAGTCCAGCGGCGGAACGCTGCGGTTGTCCCTCGGACTGAGTCCCTTGAGAATCGCGATCCGCGCGTGGACGATCAACCTGGTGCAACCGGCTGCCTGCAGAGCCTGGACAAACTCCTTTAAGAAGTCGTAACTGTCTTGGTCATCAATGCCGATACGCGTCTTCACGGTCACCGGCACCTCGACTGCCGCGCTCATTTCCCGGTAACAATTCGCAACGATCCCGGGGCTGGACATCAGACAGGCACCGAAAGCACCGCTCTGAACCCTGTCGCTCGGGCAGCCAACATTAATGTTGATTTCGTCGTAACCTGCTTCGGCGCCCAATGCCGCGGCGTCCGCCATCATCTTTGGATCGCTGCCGCCGACCTGCAAGGCGACAGGATGCTCCGCTGCATCAAACTGCAACAATTTCTCGGCATCCCCGCGCACCAATGCCGCGGCCGTGATCATCTCTGTATAAAGTCGCGCACCGGGCGACAGCAGTCGCAGGAAAAAACGACAATGACGGTCGGTCCAGTCCATCATCGGCGCAATCGATATTTTTGGGCAATTCGTTGAGATGCTCATGTTGACATATTCTCAGAAAACTTCAGTCAGATTCCGTGCGGTGTACGTGCGTAATGTTGCCCGAATTCATCAAGAACTCCCACACGAAGCCGTATAATTCACATCTATGACCGAGTACATGGAACTAGCGGTATTGTCTGATGTCGTTTCGTGACCGAGCCTGATCCAGACTACCTGCATGATCGGTCATCGCAGCCAGGACTGAATTTGATGCTGCAGGAATTTCTGAATGAATGACAAGACGCCAGAGGTATCGGATTATGTGCGCGAACGGTATTCCGCGATGAGCTCAGAAGAACGGTTTCTGATCGGGATTAAGATGTTCGATACAGCCCGTGCGCTCGTCGAAGCCTCGATCTCATCCGACCTTTCCGAATCCGAAAGGCGTCGCGAAATCTGCCGTCGGTTTTATCCGTCTCTCGCAGAACTCGTCTTTCCTGCACACCGACGCTCATAGCTATTACTCCACCGGGCGCAACACGCTATTCTGACCAAACCGCGAGAAACTGAAGTGCATCAATAGTGCGACCCGCGTACCAGCTGTATTCGTAACAGATCGATTGAATTACCGAAGAAGCCGCCGCTTAGGGCGAAATTCTCCCTCCCTAGCGATTGCTCCGATCGATGCTGCGTACGACGTATCCACCAGACCGCTCATCCATCTCGAGCTCAATCAGGTCCCGGGCCTGCGCCTCCTCCAGCAGGTCGTTGAATGAATTGAAACCATAATAGGATTCGTTGAACTGCGGCATACGGCGCTTCAGCGTTTGCTTGATCATCGATCCCCAGATCTTCGATCGATCGCCACGCTCCGAATAAAGCGCTTCGGTTGTATCCATTACGAGATCAATCGCTTCCTGCATTCGATCAGGTTTCGCTGGTTTCTTTATCGCGGACTTCTTTGAGGCAGCTTCGCCGGGCTTAGTCTTCCTGGTTTTTCGTTTTGCCGGTGGCGGTTTGGCAACCAGGTCATCGTAGAAGAAAAACTCGTCACAATTGGCAATGAGGAGATCCGACGTCGAGTTTTTTACTCCGACACCGATCACGGTCTTGGCATTCTCACGCAGTTTGCTTACGAGCGGAGAAAAATCAGAATCCCCGGAAATGATAACGAAGGTATCGATATGTTCCTTCGTATAGCAGAGATCAAGTGCGTCGACGACCATGCGAATGTCTGCTGAGTTCTTGCCGGACATGCTGACATGTGGAATCTCGATCAATTCGAATGCGGCTTCGTGCATGACGGCTTTGAACTGCTTGTAGCGGTCCCAGTCACAGTAGGCCTTTTTGACAACAATACTTCCTTTTACCAGCAGCCGTTCAAGCACTAACTGAATATCGAACTTGGCGTATTTTGCATCGCGCACACCCAGCGCAATGTTTTCGAAATCACAAAATACTGCGAGATTACCTTCTGCACTCATGCACACATCCTCCGGAATTTCCAGGAATTGATCTTACGCGTTCCGCATCGCGCGATGGGTAAAATCGGCTTGACACCATCGCTCGCCGGGGCGAGCTCCTACAAAACGATCGTACGAGCCCAACCGTAGGGGCTCGCCCCAGCGAGCGATTGCGTCACTAACGAACAGTAACGAAGATTTCTTCGGTACATCATCATCGTCTGCGGTAACCGCGGATACCGAACAGCAATGCCAGTGCCGCTGCGACTGCAGCCCACCACAGGAGCAACCTGTCCGGGCGGGCCTGCTGCGAGCCGGCTTCGGTGTCCGCATGGGGGTAGATATCACCCATCGTTTGCTGCTGGTAACTCTGCAGTTCGGCCGACTCGAGCGTCAGTTCCGCTGTGGACGCATCTGGAATTGCTGCCTGCAAGCCCGCAATGCGCGCCTCGTTTTGTCGAACGAAAGCGCGCGCCGACGCCGCGAGATTCTCGATCTTATCCCGTGTCGCATCCTCGATAGCACTACGGAACTTGCCGACCTCCGCGGGCGCCACCCCTGCGGCGGCTGACTCGTAGACGACGAATTCCATCAGGAGCGGATTGCCGCAGGTATTTTCCGAGCAGCCGATACCATGTTGATTGACGCTGGAGATGTAACGCTGCAGCAGGGTCCGCCTGGTTGCCTGATCCGCACCCCAGTAACCCTTGCGAATCGTCTCCATCATGCGCGCGGACATTTCCTGGAACGCAAATGGCGATGATTCTTCAAAGAACGCCTGCATGTTGAGTTCGTACTTGTCTTCGACGTAGACCTCGAAGGTTTGCTGCCACATCGCGTCATCGACGGTATCGGTCACGGTAGCATCCCAGCCCCAGAGGTATTCGACGAATGCACGCATCTCTGCGGCACCTGCATAGCCTTCCTTTTGCATGCCCTCGATCCAGGTCGGATTGACATAGCGCGATCTGAATTCGCTGCCAATGAACTCATTGATCGACGACATTTTTGGATTGCCGGGATCGCGCGTGTTGGCAACGACGAGTTCCGGACTGTTGCCGTCGACGCTTTTTACGGCACTCGCAAGCCCGCCCATGTACATGTAGAAGTCATCGTTATCGAGTGCCCCGTAAAGCATCGTCGAACTCGAGTGCACGATTTTCTCAGTGCCGGACAACGCTAAACGGAACGTATCCGCCATCGGTTCGCCCCAGAATCCATTGCCGAAACCGTGGCCCATTTTCCGGATGTAGTCATAAGCAATACCCTGGTCGGTGTCCCAGGTGCCGCTGGCCCCGACAATCTTCGACGTATTCAGGTTGTAGGTGCCTGGTGGCTCGTCAAAGATCCGTACGCCCGCCCTGCGAGCGGCGTCCTCCTCTGAATAGCCAAGACCGATCAGCGCCTCCCGTGTTGCAAGATAGTGATCGCGCACGTAGTTGTCCGGTTCGTCAATCGCCTTGACCATCTGCACGGCTTTGTCCATTAACAACGTAACATTGTTGAACATGCCCTCGGCGGCGCTGGCAATCACGATGTCGACCCTGGGACGCTTCAGTTCGATACTCGGAATTACCTCAACATCGACCAGTTTGCCGCGCGCGTCCCAGACCGGCCGCGTGCCAAGCAGATACAGGATCTGTGATTCGAGTATGCCCTCGTGACGCATCGTCTCATCACCCCAGATGACAAAAGACACCTTCTGCGGCCAGGCGCCGTTGTCTGTCACATGGCGCTTCAGCATAAGCTCGGCGAGCTCGACACCGAGTTTCCATGCCGCGAGCTTCGGCACCTTGTCCGGATCCAGCCCAAAAAAATTCTTGCCGGTCGGATAGGCATGCGGATTTCGAATCGGCTCGCCGCCGGTACCGACCGGGATGAAGCTGCCATTGAGACTCGCAATCAGATTATCCAGTTCGCGATTCGCGGACTGAATGATGCGCTCGTCCATGTCGGCCGACATGATCTCGATTGCATCGGGCAAAAGGCTCCGGTCAGCGCTGACGATGGCATTGACGGTGCTGGCACGCGCAGTATCGTCCGGCACTCGCCCGAAGGCATGCAGACCATAGGGGATGTTCTGGCTCCTGAGATCGATCATGTAACCGACGACCTCGTGCAGGAGATCATGATCTGCCTCCTGCGCCTGCCCGACAATGGCAAGACCGGAAACGTCAAGATCCAGGTCTTTCGCTATACCCAGCGCTACCACCAACTCGCGAATCTCCTTTGCGTAAGCCGCGGCGAGCACGGAATTTTTTTGCAGGTTTGAGTAGTAGTCGTCGATTCGTTCATCGAGTAACGCGAGCTCCGCATAGAGCCCGCCCTGCGTGAACGGCGGCACCATGTGGTCAACCAGCGTCGCCATGCCGCGTCTTCGCGCGACCAGGCCCTCGCCGATGACATCGACATTATAAATGTACAGATCCGGCAGGCTACCGAGCAGCGCGTCCGTCGCATCCTCGCGCGACTGGCCGATATCCTTGCCGTCCAGCCACTCCAGCGTGCCATGCGTGCCGAGATGCACGATGGCATCGGCGCCGAAGCGGTTCTGTAACCACGCATAGGCCGCGACGTACTGATGATGTGGCGACAGGTCTTTCGCGTGATAGAGCTTCTCCTTGTCCTCGGCCCAGCCGCGCGCCGGCTGCGGCATCAGCACGATATTGCCGAAGCGCACCAGCGGTACGATCAGGCTTACGCGCCCGTCCTCCCTGATCGACATCAATTCGACGTCCTCCGGGTCACCCCAGTCGCCGAGGATCTTGTCCTTCAGTTGCGGGGCCAGCAAGTCCAGCCAACCCCGGTATTCATCAATACCGACGTGCACTGCATCGCCCTGCTCAAGCATGGCAGCGAGTTCGCCAGGCGCGTAGCTGCCGATGTTGCGTGCTTTTTGCGTAATTTCCGCCAGCACGGCGTCGCTGGAGAAGTCCTGGTCGCCAACGTCGTAACCTGCCTCACTTAACGATCGCAATATATTGGCAAGCGAGTCGGCGACGTTCAGGTAACTCGCACCGATGCCGGCCCTGCCGGGCGGATAGCTGTAGTAGATAAGTGCCAGCTTTTTGTCGGCGTTGTCTTTGACGCGCAAGGAGGCATAGGCCAGGGCGCGTGCAACGGCAACCGGCAAGCGCGATGCAATCGGCCTGGTGCGAATCACTGTCAGGCCGGTTTCCGGACTGATGACTTTCTCGCGACTGCCGACGACCGTCGGTGCGACCAGCCCGGCAAGTTCGGGCACGGCGACCTGGAAGGTACCCTCGAATATCGACAGGCCACTCGATGAGCTACGCCACTCTTTTTCCGACCTGCCATACAGGGTGATCAGGCTCAGGACCGGGATATCGAGTTTGCCAAGCGTCTCCGCCGACTGAAAATCAGCAAAGCGGAAGAGGAAGCTTAAGCCTGCGTCAGCGCGCGGATCACCGGCTTCATCGATCAGCATGCGCTCGAAGGCCTGCGCAGCGGGATAGCCGAAGAACGGAATCGCTTCCGCCCCCTGTCGTTCTACCTCGGCAATCAACGCATCAAGCGCTTCCGTGTCGCCGGTATAGTAATTCGATTTGTAAAAGCCGATCGCTATGCGCGGCGACCCCGGCATGGTCTTGCCGGCGGCCGTCCTGAATTCATCGAAGTCCTCCCAGGAAGCGAAAACCCGACCCTGGTCACCGTCAGCGTAGTAGTAGCCGAAATTCAGGCCCGCAACGGGCTCGGGAAGCAACAGACCGGATACGCCGGCCATCGTCAGCGCCGTCTTCATCAAGCCCAAGTGATTCGCGGCTCCGGAATTCTGCCAGTAGGCCTGGGCGCGATCGTCCCAGGTTGCACCGAGTTCGATGTAGTGCTCTTTGGGCAGCAGCCCGAGACCAACCGCCATTACGTCGCCACCGGCACTGATCCCCTTGATCAGGTCGGTCCCGTGTTTCTCGTTGAAGCGATCCAGCATCTGCTGGTTCATGATGTCCAGCACCAGCACGTCGGCATTGACTACCGCCTCGACATCGACCTCATCGAATACCGACTCGGTAATAAAGTGGATCCTGACCTGCTCGCGGAGTTCCGGGTGCTCGGCCAGCAGGTCCTTGTACGCCTGGGAAGTGACCGGCATCTGCCCGTCAGAAAACAGGTATACGAGATCGACATCCTGGGCATAGGATGCCGGGCACGCGAGCAGGAGCCCGCAGAGCCAGGCAGGTAATCTCAAGCTATGCGACACGATGGGCCTGTGTGCCTGCTGTCAGAAGCGGAACCGGGCCCCGGCGTAGCCGGCGCGGCCACCCGTGCGAAAACCGCTGATCTCCTGGAATTCCGCGTCAAACGCATTCTCCACGCGCCCGTATACCTCGAACGCATCATTGACTGCATAGGATGCAGTGAAGTCAAGCACCGTGTGGTCTGCCAGCGGCACCCGGCCGAGCCCAAAGATTTCGTCCACGGCATCCTGCGCCGTCCGCAAGTTACCCAACACGCGAAATTTCTCATCGGCCGATGTGAAACTTACGCTTAAGTTGCCGAACAACTCGGGGCGGCGGATACGCTGCGCACCCAAGGTGTCCTCGGTGTCATTCCAGGTCAGGTTGCCGAGTACCGTCCATTGCTCACCGAGAGGCACATCCCAGGCAAACTCCACGCCGCTTGAATGGCTTGTCCCAAGATCCTGCAGGTAGCCCGAAAATCCCGACAGATCGAAGAAAATCGCGTCTTCGATCTCCTGATCGAAGTAGGACAACTCGAGCGAGGCGCCGTTGGCGGCGCTGTATTCAAAACCAATGTCAAAGCCGGACGACGACTCCTCTTTGAGGCTGACGCCGGATGCCGGCGGAAACGCGAACGGCCCGTTGTTGTAGGAAATCTCGAACAGGCTCGGCGCACGAAAACCGGTGCCATAACTTGCGCGATACTTCAATGCGGCACCGCCCGTCAAATCCCTCACATAAGCGCCCGCAATGCGGATGCTTACGTGCTCACCGAAATCTTCGTTGTCGTCGTAGCGGGCGCCGGCCGACAGATAGAACGCGGGTCCGAGTTCACCCTGGTATTCCGCATAAAATGCAGTCTGATCGCGCTCCAGATCGTCACCGCTGCTGGTGAGAATGTCCTCGCGCTGAAAATCGGCACCGTAGACCAGCGTCGTGGTCTGCGATGGCTTGTAGCTGCCGGTATATTCCGCGCGCCGAAGATCTCCTGCGGTGGCAAATGCGCTGACACCATTGGTAAAACTGTTGCGATCAACATGCATATTGCTGACTGCGAGCGAATGCGTGAAGCTGCCGGCCGTGGTATTTCCCGACAGCCGCCAGGTCGTTTGTTGCGTATCGGAGAAGCAGTCGTGACTCGTCGGGAATCCGCAACCGTCGAATTCAGACCTTGCGTCAATGTCTCGCAGGACCAACTCCAGGCGTGTGTTCGCGGTCGCGTTCCAGCCGAATTTGCCATGCACGGTGGTGTTATCGTAGCCATCGTCATCCATCAGCACATCGTCTGACTCGCGCACGTTGAAACCGTCGGATTCCAGATTGGTCGCCGATACGAAGAAGTCACCGTGCTCATTGCCCGCAGCGAGCGTGCCGTCGACGCGCCAGGTACCGAATGTGCCGAACTCTGTGCCGACGAGGCCACCGAGATCACCCTCACCGCTACGCGTCAGGATATTGACGACACCGCCTGCGTCCGCACCGTACATGAATCCCTGCGGTCCTCTCAGGATTTCGATGCGCTGCAGTTCCCCTGTAGTCAGCAGGTGGTCAAAGCTCGGTCCGACCTGCGGCGTGGTGGGGTCGGATACCCTCACACCGTCAACGATTACCAGCGTGCGAAAACTTTCCTCGCCACGGATACGCAAAGACGTCGTGTTGCCGACCCCGCCAGCCGCCGATACCGAAACGCCCGGCTGCGTGCGCAGCACGTCAGCTACCGAGGCAAAGCCGCGCAGCTCGATTTCCTCGCCGTCGATGACGGAAACAGCCACCCCGACCTGCCTGCGCGGCACCTCGATCTTGCTGGAAATGACGACGATCTCGTCGATCTCCGCATCATCGGCATCCTGCGAAAATCCGGTGACCGGCAAGGCCAGCAAGCCGCCTGATGCAAGGACCATGGCGGCACGCTGCAAAGCCGGGTTTGTCATCTGCTCCCCCTTCTTGTTTGTCGTTAGACGACGTTTCGCAGGCAACCGGGAAGGAACCCCGGGGCCGGACCAACGCCACTCCCTGATCCGACAATAATATCCATCAGATTACTCCCCAATATGAGAATTAATCGCATAATTTGCAAAGTGGACGGTGCCGGTGTTCACTTATTTACTTATTGCCAGCGAGCGGTGCTTGACACCGTCTCGTCGGCGCTTCTTGCACACCAGGGTAGCAATGAAATCTTATGGATGGTCAATTGTCAATCGATGAGCCCTATACCGAGATACGCGACGCAATACAGCGATTGTGTGCCGGCTACAGCGCTGAATACTGGCGAGAACTCGACAAGGCGCGCCGTTATCCGACGGAGTTCGTGCAAGCATTGAACGAGTCTGGATATCTCGCGGTATTAATTCCGGAACAATACGGCGGCAGCGGACTCGACCTCGGCGCTGCCTGTGCCATCCTCGAGGAAATTCAAAAAAGCGGTGGCAACGGCGGCGCCTGCCACGCACAGATGTACACGATGGGCACGCTGTTGCGTCACGGCAGTGACGAGCAAAAAAGCCGCTACCTGCCGCGCATTGCCGCCGGCGAACTGCGACTGCAGGCGTTTGGCGTCACCGAGCCAGGCAGCGGCAGCGATACGACGCGCATACGTACACGGGCGCAACGGCAAGGCGATCATTACGTGATTAACGGCCAGAAGATCTTCATTTCACGCACCGAGCACTCGGACCTCATGATTCTGCTGGCACGCACCACCCCGCGTGATCAGGCCGAAAAGCGTACGGGCGGACTGTCGGTGTTTCTTGTCGATCTGCGCAAGGCTGTCGGCAACGGGATAACGATCAGGCCCATCGACACGATGATGAACCATGCCAGCACCGAGGTCTTTTTCGAAGACCTGAAAGTGCCGGCTGAAAATCTGATCGGCGAGGAAGGTGAAGGATTCAAATATATCCTCGATGGCATGAACGCGGAGAGAATCCTGATTGCTGCCGAGTGCATCGGTGATGCGCGCTGGTTTATCGAGAAGGCGTCGAACTACGCAAGCGAGCGTGAGGTTTTCGGCCGACCGATCGGCGCCAACCAGGGTGTCCAGTTTCCGATCGCTCGAGCCTATGCCCAAAGCGAGGCAGCAGCCTTGATGGTGGCAAAGGCCGCAGCCCTGTTCGATGCGCAAGAACGCTGTGGTGCCGAGGCCAACATGGCGAAGTTGCTCGCATCCGAGGCGTCGTGGTTTGCGGGCGACACCTGTATACAGACCTTCGGCGGTTATGGGTTTGCCACCGAATACGATGTCGAACGAAAATTTCGTGAGACCTGCCTTTATCGTGTTGCGCCGGTGTCGACCAACCTGATCCTGTCGCATATCGGCACGCACGTCCTCGGCATGCCGAAGAGTTTCTGAATGTGGGTACCCTGGACGGCTTGCTCGTCGTGGCGCTCGAGCACGCTCTCGCCGCGCCGCTGTGCTCGGCACGTCTTGCAGCCGCCGGCGCGCGCGTCATCAAGGTAGAGCGGGAGGAAGGCGACTTCGCCCGGCAGTACGACAACGTCGTTAAGGGCGAAAGCACCTACTTCGTCTGGGTGAACCAGGGCAAAGAATCGGTGGTACTGGATCTCAAGGATGCGGATGACTGCGCGCTGTTGCACAACATCCTGGAGCACGCGGATATATTCATCCAGAACCTGGCGCCAGGCGCTGTGGCGAGATTGGGCCTGGGCTCCGCGGAACTCACGCGCCGTTACCCGCGTTTGATCGCCTGCAACATCAGCGGCTACGGTGAGACGGGCGAGTACAGCAACATGAGAGCCTACGACATGCTGGTGCAGTGCGAGACCGGACTCGCATCAGTGACGGGTGGGCCCGGCGAACCGGGCCGTGTCGGCATTTCAGTCTGCGACATCGCGGCCGGCCTGACGGCCTATCAGCTGATTCTGGAAGCACTGATCTCCCGGTCAGGAACGGGCGCCGGCCGTGTCATTGATGTGTCGATGTTCGATGCGCTGGCCGAGTGGATGAACGTGCCCTACCTGCACCAGGTATACGGCGGCGAAGCACCGCCGCGCATCGGCATCGCGCATCCTTCCATCGCGCCCTATGGAGTATTCACAACCAGCGACGCGGCGCAAATCGCCATCGGCGTGCAGAACGAGCGCGAGTGGCAAAGATTGTGTAATGAGGTCGGCAAACGCCCGGATCTGGCGGCCGATGAACGCTTCCGCGGCAACGCCGCGCGCGTACGAAATCGTGTGGCACTCGATAGTGAAGTGGCTGATATGGTCGGCCAGCTAAGCAAAAAAGAGCTTATCGAACAGCTGCAGCAGGCTGCGATTGCTTATGCCGAGTTGCGGTCAATAGAAGAATTCAGCAGGCATCCGCAGCTGAAATTACATTGTGTGATGACGCCGCACGGTCCCGTCGATCTGATTGCAGCGCCGCAACTCGAAAATCGTCAAGAGCCAGGCTCCGTGCCCGCACTCGGCCAACACAGCGAAGCGATTCGCGCGGAATTCTCCTAAACCGCGCACATCGGTCGCCGATCGCCCGCCGGGCTCCAACTAAAATGCTTCGCGGCGACCTGTCGTAGGAGCTCGCCCCGGCGAGCGATAACTCGTCTTTGTCAGGAGCCCTTCCTAAGCGGGCGATTGTTATTTTCTTGAGGCCTGCTCTAGAACGGAATCTTTTCCTCGACCACTTGCCACTTACTATCCACGACCTCGTACAGGTACAGGTAGTTGCCACCCTGGTGTTT